>OBEQ011925713.1_pt1 | contig 15090 bp, 11 predicted proteins | sample 1670901 | NCBI WGS metagenome assembly OBEQ01 (sample SAMEA104232315, study PRJEB22302) | groundwater metagenome | biome: forest; feature: aquifer; material: groundwater | place: USA | collected 2011-08-07 | depth 5.4 m | reverse complement strand
GTCCGCACCTTCTGGGTTTTGTGTGCGGACAGGTTGTCGACGATGATGTGGATCGCGCGTCGGCGTGACTGCGTGTCGACGACCGACTGGAGAAACGCCACAAACGCCTCGCTCGTATGCCGGGAGACCGTCTGGCCGAGCACCTCCCCCGTCTGCGTGTTCAGCGCGGCATACAACGACAGTGTGCCGTGCCGGTGGTACTCAAACCCATGCCGTTCCGCCCGCCCCGGCGACAACGGCAACACAGGATCGAGCCGGTCCAGCGCCTGAATCGCGGTCTTCTCGTCGACGCAGAACACGACCGCGTGCTGCGGGGGCTCGAGATACAAGCCGATTACATCGGCCGCTTTCGTTTCGAAGTCTGGATCGGTCGACCGCATGTAGCGCTCGAGGCGATGCGGTTGCAGGTCCGCGTGCTGCCACGCGCGCGCGATGATCGTATGCTGCACCCCCAGTTTGCGTTCCAGCGACCGCGTCGACCAATGCGTGGCGCCATGCGGCGGGACTCGGCGCGTCCACGCGAGGATGCGCGCTTCCAAGCGCGAGGTCAGTACGGTCCGCTTCGACCCGCGGTGCCGGGCGCGCAGTCCGTCGAGCCCGTGCGCCATAAACCGGCCCTTCCACAACGCGATCGTCCGCGAGCTACACCCCGTGGTCATCGTGATCCTGGCGTAGCTGCAGCCGTCCGCGAGCAGCAGAATGACCCGCGCTCGTCGCGCCGCATCTGCGCGCCCGGCACGCGATCGCATGCAGACTTCGAGCGCCGTTCGTTCGTCTGCCGAGAGCATCAGAGCATTCGATGACATGCGCCATCGTACACTTTACAAGTCGTTAGTACAAGCCACTAGTCGAGTGTGACGTAAGACGGCGAGGTGGCAACAGCCGACAGACCGGCTGGCGCACTCGACGACGTCAAGTCTGGAGATGATCCGCCACCGCTATGGCGTTGGAGCCGTCGAGACGGTGAATGACACATCAGTAAAGCGCCACACACCGTTCGTTTGCGTCCAGAGGCGCGCGAATAAGGCAATCGCCGGCAGATTCGCAGCATAGTACGACTCGGTGAGCAGCACTGCGGAGTCGACGATATCCTTGGCGCCGGGAGTCCTGCCGACGTACAGATAATACCCTTGGGCATTCGCCACAGCTTCCCACGAGAACCATGTCGATGAGGCCACCGTCAGGGCGCCATTCGTCGGATAGATCAGACGCGCCAGCGGGCGTATGGTGAACGTCGTCTCGGAATAGCGCCACACGCCCTGAACTCTGGTACCGATCCGCGCGAAGACTCGATAGCTCGCCGGCACGCTGACGATTGCCGGCGCCTGGTACGACGTGGCGTACACCAACGGCTCGTCTATAAGGTCGTTGCCGCCGGCCGTCAGACCGACGGTGAGCGAGTACGCATCCGCACCAGGCACAGGGGTCCATGTAAACGACTTCGTTCCGTCGACGTCGTTGGCGCCGAAGGCCGGGTAGAGGAACCGCGCTGACAATGGTGCTGGAATGAATGAGCTGTCCGTGTACTGCCAGACGCCGGCCATTTTCGTCCACAACCGGACATACACGGTTGGATCCGGTTGGCTGAAGGCGGTGTCCGCGGACGTCTGTTCGCCAAACGCGTTGTAGGCGGAGATCCGGACGTTGTGCGCTCCCGTCGATAGCGGCGGCAGTGGGACGCGGAAGCACGGCGCCGGGTCCGATGTCGAAGGGCACTGAGAGGGAAACAGTGCCCCGAGGTCGGTGCGCAGGCCATCCATTGCCAGTGCGTACCCGTCGGCCGGCGTTGCGTCGGCGGACACGTCCCAGCCCGCCTCCATCGGTGCGGCGTGCTCGCTCCAGCCGGTGGGAGCCGTGTACGATGTCTGCTGGCTCTCGCGGCTGTCAACGAGATCCTTCGCTCCGATGGACGTTCCAACATAGAGGTAATACGCCTGCGCGCCTGGCACCACCGACCAGGTGAACGACTGCGACGGATCGACGCTGGTTGCACCGCTCGACGCGGACGTGAGAATCGCCACCGAGACGGTGGTGAACTGGCTGTCGACGAACCGCCATGTTCCGGCGAACTTCGTCCACAATCGCACGAACAGCGTCTGGCCGACGGGGAGGTGACTGCTTTGAACAGCCGTCTGCTGAATTTCGCCAGTGTCGATGACATTTTTCGCGCCCGCGATCGTGCCGACGTACAGGTCGTAGGCCTGCGCTCCGGCCAGCGGCGTCCACGTGAATGAAGCACGCGTGGGGTTGATGTTCGTCGCGCCGGCGGCGGGCGCGGTCAGTCTAGCAACCGGCATCGTGCTGAACTGGCTGTCGGCGGACCGCCAGACGCCGCCGGCCTTCGTCCACAGACGCGCGAACAGCGTCTGACCTGCCGGCAGACTTGCGGGCTGGATCGAAGTCTGCTGAATCTCGCCGCTGTCGACGAGATCCTTCGCGCCAGCCGTCGTTCCGACATACAGGTAGTACGCCTGCGCGGCGCCGAGTGGCGTCCAGATGAAGGGCGGGGGCGTGGGGTTGACGTCGACGGCGCCAGCTGCCGGCGACGTCAGTCGCGCGACCGGCGCCGTGGTGAACTGACTGTCGACATACTTCCAGGCGCCCGTCCTTTTTGTCCAAAGGCGTGTGTAGTAGGTGACCGTTGGCGACAGGAGCGGTGAGGCGTACGACGTCTGGTGAATCTCGCCGGTGTTTATCACATCTTTCGCACCAGCGGCCGTGCCTACGTAGAGGTAGTACGCTTCGGCGTTCTGGGCGGTCGTCCACTGGAACGGCTTCGAGCCATCGAAGTCGCTCGAGCTGGGTCCTGGAACCGTCAACATCGACAACAAAGACAGCGCCGCGGTGAACGTGCTGTCGGCATAACGCCACACGCCGCCGGCCAGCGTCCACACTCGGGTATAGAGGAGCCGGCCCGTGGGGACATTCGTTGCGGTATAGGACGTCTGGAGCGTTTCTCGCGAGTCTACGACGTCCTTCGCTCCCGGCGTCGTGCCAACGTAGAGGTAGTACGCATGCGCATTGGCGATGGCGGTCCAACGAACCGGTTGCAAGAGATCTGCTTGGGTGGCGCCGTCGGGAGGATCGATGAGCGTGGCAACCATCTGCGGAATCGTCGCCGCGGCAAAGGTGCTGTCGGAAAAGACCCAGACGCCAGCGACCCTGGTCCACAGCCGTGCGTAGACCGTTTGGCCCGGGATCACGTTCTTGATCGGATAGCTCGTCGTCGCCACTTCTCCCGAGTTCGTGAGATCGTTGGCGCCCAGCCCCGTTCCGACATAGAGGTAGTACGCGTCCGCGTTGGCGACCGCCGACCACTGCGCGCCCTGCGACACGTCAACGCCAGTGGCGCCGTTGGCGGGGTACAGGAGTTGAGCGGCAGATTGAGCCCACGCGAAACTCGCACTGGAAGCGAAGAGGTAGACGACGAGCAGGAGGACGCGTTTCACATTCGGCCGTTTGTGCAAGGACCCGCGCAATCGCTCGCCGCAAGAAGCACTCCAGAACCTCCCTCGATAGCACCAGCGAAAAGGGTTCTCGTTTCAGCGACTTGGCAGGGGAGAGCCGCGAAGAAGGCTCCGTTCGATCGTGAGAAGTCGCCCTGCGCGGCGACCGATCTCGGCCCCGTTGCGGCCTTTGTGGGCAAGTTCGGTGGGCGCCGCGCCGCCCTCACGACTGGAATGTCGCGTCGAGGGCGCCCTTTGGATCGAGTTGATTGCCCTTCGAATCGGCGGTCGAAATGAAAGTCCGAAAATACACGGAAAAAAATCAGGTTCCGATGGCATGAGGTGCGCAGTCCCAGGCAATCGTTGTCGCGCCAGCGTTGCGACGGGCGACGACGAGGTTTGACGACGGCCGGGGACTGGAATCCGCCCAGACCCTGGTGCACTCAGGTCACTCTCTGCGGAAGGACGGAGTCAGATCACATGAAGGTACGCGCTCTACTCGGTGCAAGTCTGTTCGTCATCATGCTGCCGCTGGCAGCATCAGCCACCACCATCACGACCGGTGGTACGCTCGATCCGTCGAAGTTCGCTGACCTATGGACGCTGACGCTTGGTGCGGGCGCCTTCACAGCGACGACCGATGGGTCGCACCTCGACACGCAGCTCTCTCTCTTCGACAGCACGTTCCACGGTCTCCTCACCAACGACGACGACGGGGCCGACGCGTGGGGCGGGTCACGAATCAACGCTCCGGGACTCGCAGGAGGGACCTATTACCTGCTGGTGTCTCTGTTCGACGTCGATCCGAGATCCGCAGCGGGCGACATCTTCCCGCAGTCGTACAGCTCGCTGAACGTTGGTCCCTATGCAGGCGCCGGGGCGTACAACGGCACCTTCACCTACGGGCCGCCCGCCACGACCGGCCAGTACACGCTTTCGTTGACGGGAGACGACCTCACCGCCGACGGCCCGGTCGCAGCGTTGGTCTCGACGCCTGAACCGGCAAGCCTGGTGCTGTTTACCACCGGCATCGTCGGAATGTGTGGGCGTTCGTGGCGTTGCCGGAGGGCGGCGTAGCATCCGGCCGTAGTTGAGCCGGCGCGGTCGTCGCCCTTCTTCGTCTGCGCGCAACAAGAACCGGGACGGGATCCGTCGAGGGAACGGATCCTGTCCCGTTCGCCTCGCAGGATCACCGTCGAACGCACGTGATGCCATCGACTTGTTTGTCCACTAGATCATCCCCCGCTTCGAGCAAAAGGCGAGCCGGCGTCACAGTCGAGCGAAAGCGCGACGGGCTGTGGCATACGAGAGTCATCAACCCAGGCGCCCGCGTCACGTCGGTTCCCAGTCGCGACACCGGCGAATGCCGCGACATCGTGCCGGAGGTCCGGGATCACTGACATTCCGGTCATCGAGCAAGGTGCTCGTCGCCTCGACCGGGAAATTGACGGTTTAAGGACTGCTTCCGTAGAACTTCAGACGGTGACGATGATCTTGTGGCGCGACAGCCAGTAGGCGACGAGCCACATGAGCAGCGCGACGACTGCGAAATGAATCGTCCAGGGCAGGGGGCCGAGGTGCCTTGTGACTGCGCCCCAGATCCAGTCTCTCGAGAGGTGCAGCAGGAGATAAACTGCGAGAGAGTTGATGCCAAGAACGACGAGCGGTTGCGTTGCCCGTGCCTAGCCCAGCACGTCAACCGTGCCGTAGAACGCTGCGAGCAGCAGCCCGGCGCAGCCGCCGCTGAATATCGCCCACGAGGGCGTCCAGATCGGTTTGACGATCGGGCAGACCGTGTAGCCCAGAACGATCCCCGCGACGACGCCGGCGGTGCCGGCCGCAATAAGCCGGCCGAGCTTATCACCGGGGGAACGCGGGCCTCGCATCAGTTCGCCGGTCATGACGCCGAAGAGCAGCGTTGCGATCGAAGGGACGAAGTTGAGCGTCGTCAGACCCGCTGTGTCGACGGTGAATGGGGTGTCGCGCGGGAAGAGATTCAGGAACCACCGATTGAACTCAGCTGCGAAGTTGCCGGTCCGGTTCCAGTGCGCGAAGAACCCAGTGAACCCGTTCGTGACTGCAGCGCCCGCAGATGCATACGCGTGCGCCGACAGGGGATGGAGGGCGAATGCGAGCCAGTAGGTCACGAGCAGCGAAGCGGCGAGGATGACTTGTGTGCGCAGCCCGCGTCCAGCCGCGGCGCAGGCGAAGGGATACGCGAGCCCGATCTGGGGCAAGACGTCGTCTGCGAAGTTGAAGTTGGTGTGCGAGAGCCTGTTCGACACGATGATCAGGCCGAGCAGCATCAGGACCAGCGATCGACGCACGAGCTGAGCCCAGATCCGCGCGGGCGAGTCGCCGCGCGCCTGCTTCGATGCGAGCGCGCTGGGAATCGCCACCCCTACCATGAACATGAATGAGGGCTGGATCAGGTCCCAGGAGGCGAAGCCGTCCCACAGCACGTGGCGGAACTGGCGTCCGACGAACGCGGCGAGGCGACTGTGGGGAAGAACATCGATCCCAAACCCGTCGAAATACCCGTCTGTCAGGAGGGCCAGCATGACGAAGCCGCGACAAGCGTCGAGCGAGACGAGCCGCGCTGACGTCGTCGCCGGCCCCAGGGGGCGCGACCGGAGACGGCGACCGGCGCAGTTCGGCCGTCAACGCTCGTTCGGCGTTGCTTGGGCTGAGGAGACCGGCCACAGTTTCGAGATGCGCCTGAGGAGGACGCCCAAGGTGCGTTGGTAAGCGAAGGCGCCGAAGCCTTCATCCCGGTGGCCGACGGCGACGAGGCTCGAAGCCGGCTCGAGCCAGATTTCGCGCCAGTACGGAACGATTGCACGCGGGCACAGCTTGTTATATCGACCCTCGCATGCGACGCCCTCGAGCACGATGCAGTCGCCTTTCATCGGCATCATCTTGCCAGTCCCCTCGTCGATGATCTTCGTCACGCGCCGCTCGACGCGATAGGTGCCGCCGCAGAAGGGGACCATCTCGCGATCGAACAACAGGCCCCGGTTTCGTTCCTTGACGTTCAGCGTGGCCAGTATTTCTTCACGCGACTTCACCTGCACGAGGTTGCCCGGCACGAGGTTCAGCGAAGCGACCGGCGTTTTCGTTAGCGTGCCGCCGACGGGCGGGTAGGTGATTCCGTTGCGGCGGCGCTGGAGCGCGTTGAACGCCTCGACGGTCATCGTCCATAGCACGTCGCGCCAGCGTGCGTTGCCGCATTTCACGTCGCGCCAGTAGTGGAGGCTCCACGGCCGGAGCGGCGTTGTGTAGTTCGGGTGCTCGGTCGCCTGGCAGGCGTAGGTAGGCTCGCCCGCCTCATCCGGCGGAGCCGATTGGGTTGCGGCGTAGAGGGGTCCGAGATCCGGCGCGCCGACGCCCGTCGCGGGTGGCGTCGACGCCAGCCGATCGCCGCCGGACACCCGTTTCAGCCATTCTTCCTTCCAGAACAGCAGGCAGCCGGCCTCGCATCCGCCGTGGGCCGTCCCGCCGCAGCGAAGATCCTCAAGGTGGACGACGCCCTTGGTCGTCCGCATCCCGGTTTTCCGGGCGGTGTCGCAGCTCTTGTCGGAGCGCTTGCCCACCCGAAACTGCTTGTCGCAGAATGGCAACATTTCTGGCATGAAGGGCACGGCGTCGAGTGCCCCCCTCGTATCGAGCGTTGCGAGGATTTCCTCGACGCTTCTGACTTCGACGACCTCTCCCGCCTGAAGATTTAGGGGCTGCCGCTGCGCGTGTCGACCGGCCATATCCTGTGCTCCTGGGACGTTGTCCCGAGTCGGGTTCTGCTTCTTCTCGCCTGGATACCGCTACGTCTGCAGGGTCACCTTGTGCGCGTAGAAGGCTTCCGCGTATCCCTGCGCGGCACGGCATTCCATGCCGCGCAATCGCATCAGCCCTAGAAACGTCTCCTTGCTGAACCAGTGCTTGTCGCGCTGCGTGCCGAACCCAGCCTGCAGATACTTCACCTTGCGCGTGCAGGTCCGCCGGTCGAGAGGCATGAAGCAATTGGGCGTGCCCAAGTCGCCGTCATATTTCGGGATCTCGTATTCGAGAATCCAGTGATCGCGGAAGGTATTCCACGCCAGATCCGACAGCACGCGATGGTCTTGATGGCGATCGCACCGGTAGTGCGTGAGCACGATGTCCGGCGGCGCGCCTTGCTTCAACTCTTCGAAAACTTCCTTGATCTCGGTGCCTTGTTGCGGGAAGAAGCCGTCGCGGAACTGTTTGACGATGACTCTCGACCGGCGCGCGCCGCGCAGGAAGAGTTTGGCGCTCCGTCGGGCCTCCCGCTCGCGGGGTCCCGTTCCGGAGAAGACGACCCAGTCGATGTCGACCGGACGGCGGCCGCCAAGAAGCTGCAGGATCAGTCCTCCGCAGCCGATCTCGATGTCGTCCGAGTGCGCGCCGAGACAGACGAGCCGCAGTGGAGTCTTGTCGTGTGAGCCGAGATTGAGCGCGAACATGCGTGAGCCTGGGACCACCGCTATGCGGCGTGCGCCTTCGTGGCGCCTCCGTTCCAGACCTCCCACGGCGCATTGCCACGCGAGTAGATCTCCTCGAGCTGCTGCCGATCCTTGAACGTGTCCATCGACATCCAGAAGCCGTCGTACTCGTGCGCCGACAGTTTGCCCGCGTCGACAAGCCGTTGGAAGGGCTCGCGCACAAGCTCTTCGCCGTCGCGGATGTGGGCGAAGATTTCCCGTCGAAGGATGAAAAAGCCGCCGTTGATCCGGATCGGCGACTGCTGAATGTCTTCGATGGCCGTCACGCGGCCATCTGCGGCCGTGGTGACGAGGTGATAGCTGAGATTCGGCTTCACGCTGACGAAGCTCGCGACCGCATCCTGCGCGCGGAACCGCTCGAGCTGCTCCGGCAGCGGCAGGTTGCTCAGGCCGTCGCTGTAATTGGCGAGGAATTCCGGATCGTCGCCCACGATTCGCTCGACCGCTTTCAGGCGCTGGCCGATGTTCGAGTGCAAGCCCGTCTCGACGAACGTGATCGTCCAGTCCTGGATGTCGCTCGCCATCAGATCGAGCTTCTTGCCGCCTTCCGACAGGACGAAGTCGTTCGACAGCGTCTCGCGGTAGTTCAGGAAGTAGTCCTTGATGGTGTCGCCGCGATGTCCGAGACAGAGGACGAAGTCCTTGTGGCCGAAATGCGCGTAGTACTTCATCACGTGCCAGAGAACCGGCCGATAGCCGATCGTCACGAGCGGCTTCGGAATGTTCTCGCCGGCCTCGCGAATCCGCATCCCAAGGCCGCCACAAAACAGCACAACCTTCATCGCGACATGTCCTCCTGCATCGGCATCACTACGCGGCCACCGAGGCCTGCCACCTGAGCGTGGCGTCGAGGCGCTGCTGCGCCTGCAACGCCTGAATCGTCTTCAGACGCACGTAGCCCGCGAACATCTCCGGCGTCAGGCGGGCCTGACGGAACTGTTCGAGCAGCTCCGCCGCTCCGCGCCGCACCGTCCATTCCGTTTTGAATCCGGGGAGCGCCTTCCACAATTTGTCGCAGTTCACGCGGTAGCAGCGAGGATCGGGCCCGCCGTCTGGCGCGTACTTCACCGAGCACCCGGGCAGGGTGTCGCGGACGATCCCGGCCACGTCGCGAATCTGGTAATTCTCCTCCGAGCTGCCGACGTTGAACGCTTCGTTGTGAATGACCTCGCGCGGCGCGTCGAGCACGGCGAGAAACGCGCGCGAGATGTCGCGGATGTGCACCAGCGGTCGCCAAGGTGTGCCGTCGCTCTGAATGAACACTTCGCCGGTCGTGAATGCGATGCCCATTAGGTTGTTGACGACGATGTCCGCCCGCAGGCGTGGCGAAGGGCCATACGCCGTGGCGTTGCGGAGAAACACCGGACTGAACCGATCATCGGCGAGCGCAGTCACTTCCTGCTCGACGAGCACTTTCGAGAGCGCGTACGCCGTGACCGGCGCGAACGGCGCGTGCTCGTCCAGTATCTGATCGCCACCCGCCGCGCCGTACAGGCTGCATGAGGATGCGAACAAATACCGGCCGACGCCCGCCGCTTTGGCCGACTGTGCCAGGCGGACGCTCGCGCGGTGGTTGATCTCCAGCGTGGTGTCCTCGCTGAGGCACCCGAGGGGATCGTTCGACAGCGCCGCGAGATGGATCACCGCATCGAATCCGACCAGATCTGACGGCTCGACCTCCCGCACGTCTTTCCGAATAGCGGGGACAGGCGGCATGTCCGCGCCGAAATCGCACCCTTCGTAGAGATAGGTGTCGAGCCCGGGGACGTCGTGTCCCGCGCGGGCCAGAACGTCGACCATGACCGACCCGATGTATCCATGATGTCCGGTGACCAGTACCTTCATCAGATCCTTCCGCGTTGAGGTTGAAGACCGTTCGACCTCTTCCGCTTAGCAAGGAGCTCGCCAGCACGCGATCGACTCGTGTGCCGGGTTGGAACCGAGAAAAAGCGCCCGATGCTGCCAAGGTGCCGGCCGGAGCAGGACAAAAGTCTGCAGGAGAGGTGTCTATTTGGCACAGCGCGGCGCGGGCGGCGCCCCAGGACGGCCTTCCTCGGCGAAACAGGCGCTGGCGGCGCCCTTGCTACCACGCACGTGACCGAATGAACCGGACTCATGTGGAGGCACGATGATTTTCAGCGAGACCAAGCTGCAAGGAGCGTTCGTAATCGACTTGACGCCGCACGAGGATTCGCGCGGGTTCTTCGCCCGCGGCTTTTGCCAGAGAGAGTTCGCCGAACACGGGCTCAAGCCCATCATCGCGCAGACCAACATCGCGTCAAACAAGAAGAAGGGGACGCTGCGCGGAATGCACTTCCAGTGCCCGCCGGCGGCCGAGTCGAAGATCGTTCGTTGCACTCGTGGGGCGATCCTCGACATCATCGTCGACTTGCGCCCCGAGAGCCCCACATATCTGGAGCACGTGGCCGTGGAACTGACGGAGGAGAACTACCGGGCATTGTACGTGCCGGAGCGGTTCGCCCACGGATACCAGGCGCTGCGTGACAACACCGACACGAGCTATCAGGTTGGCGAGTTCTACACGCCCGACACAGAGGGCGGGCTGCGATACTCGGATCCACGCCTTGGGCTTTCGTGGCCGCTGACCGTCACCGCCATCACCGATAAGGATCGGAATTGGAAGCACCTTGACGAAGCCGAAGACGAGTTGAAGCAGCGCATGGCGGTCATGGCGCTCACGGTGCTCAAATAAGAGAGGACAGCGGCGCATGATCATTGTCGATAATCTATTAACCGCGCGGGCGGCGCAGGGCAAACCCATTCGCGTGGGAATCCTCGGCGCCGGATTCATGGCGCAGGGCCTCACGAACAGGATCGTCAACACGACTCCTGGCATGAGCGTGGTGGCGGTATTCAACCGCCGGGCCCAGCGCGCGATCGATGTATACCGCTATTCCGGGCTCACGGATATCGTCGAGGCGACGACGCAGAATACTCTCGAGGACGCGATCCGCGCCGGCCGACCGGTCGTTACGGAAGACGCGTTCCTGCTGGCACGCTCTGCCCAGATCGACGTGCTGGTAGACACCACCGGGTCGGTCGACTTCGGTGCTCGCGTCCTCCTCGAGGGGTTCGAACACGGAAAAGACGCCGTGCTGCTCAACGCGGAGATCGACGCCACCATCGGTCCGATTCTTCAGGTGTACGCCGAGAAGCACAGAGCCGTACTGTCTGCGTGCGACGGTGACGAGCCTGGCGTGCAGATGAACTTGTATCGCTGGGTCAAAGGCCTCGGTCTGACGCCGAGGGTCATGGGCAACGTCAAGGGACTGCAGGACCCCTACCGGACACCGGCCACGCAGAGGGGCTTTGCGGAGAAATGGGGCCAGAACCCTGCGATGGTCACGAGTTTCGCCGACGGCTCGAAGATCAGCTTCGAACAGGCGATCGTAGCGAACGCGACGGGGTTCGTCGTGAAGTCGCGCGGGATGTCGCGCGGGCTCGAGTACCGAGACGACGTGATGAAGATCGGCGCGCTGTACGACATCGACGAGGTCAGTCGGCTCGGCGGGATCGTCGACTATGTCGTCGGCACACCGTTGACGAAGGTGTACTGCCTGGCCGAACAGCCCGACCCGAAGCAGCAGCACTACCTGAACCTGTACAAGATGGGCGAAGGCCCCCTGTACTCCTTTTTCATCCCCTACCACCTCGTGCATTTCGAGGTCCCGAGCGCGATCGCGCGCGTCGTGTTGCTCCGCGATCCCGTGGCCAGACCGTTGGCCGGACCGGTCGTGGAGGTGTGTGCTGTGGCCAAACGCGATCTCGCTGCCGGTGAAGAGCTCGACGACTATGGCCAGTTCATGACCTACGGCGAAGCGGTGAACGTCGACGAAATGAGCGCGAACCGCTACTTCCCCGAGGGTCTGGTCGAGGGCTGCCGCCTCACGCGCCCGGTGAAGAAGGACGCGGTGATCACCTACGCCGACGTGCAGCTACCCCTGGGCCGCCTCGCGGACCGCTTGCGCGCCGAGCAGTACCGCCATTTCCGCGGTGAGACATGGCTTCAGGATCTGATCGGCGACCAGTATCCACAGGCCGTCGGTCAGTGATCCGCGAAGGACCGCGACTCGTGCCGCCGCGCGTCAGTATCGGTGTGCCGGTGTACAACGGCGAGCGACACCTTCCGGCGGCGCTCGACTCGCTTCTGGCGCAGACCTGCCGGGAGTTCGAGCTGATCATCTCGGACAACGCGTCCACCGACGGTACATCTGAGATCTGCCGCGCGTACGCGGCACGCGACGCGCGGATCCGCTATCACCGGATCGAACAGAACCGCGGCAGCGCCTGGAATTTCAATCGCGTGGTCGAGTTGTCGATGGCGCCATGTTTTACCTGGGCGGCGCATGACGATGTACGCGCACCTGGGCACCTCGATCGCTGCATCGCATTGCTGGATCGCGAGCCGAACGCGGTGCTCGCGTTCACTCACGGCTGGTTTATCAGCGACGAAGGAGCGAGGCTGCGCGAATTTCACCCCTCGCCGGACCTCGGGGCGTCATCCGCTCATGAGCGGCTCCGCCAGTGGTTCTTCGCGCCGCACATCCCCTATCACGCATTGTTCGGCGTGATGCGCGCGGACGTCTTGAGGCGGACGCCGCTCATGGCGAATTGCGAGGCGAACGACGATATCCTGCTGACGCACCTGGCGCTTCTCGGCCCATGGGCGGAATCGCGTGAGCCGCTCTTCTACAACCGAGACCATCCGGAACGCGCCAGCCGGTCCCGGCGCGGGGAGGAGCTGGCCGTTTGGTTCGATCCGGCTAACGTCGGCAAGCCCCCGGCTCCGCTCACCAAGAGAATGATGTTCCAGTTGGCGGCACTGAAATCCTCGTGCCTGCCTGCTGCGGAGAAAGTCCGCTGCGGCGGCCTCATGCTTCGATGGGGAGCATGGCGCTCATCGGCCATCACGCAGGAGCTCGTCATGACGATGCGGCATCACGCGGTGCGACTGATGAAATAGTGGTCCCGAGTGTTCACGTTGCGTGGCGCGAGTGCGGTCGGCCGTCCTCTCATTATCCCAACCACTGCGAACAAAAGTCCTCCAGGGTACGGATGATTCGCTAAGAAACGTCCGCGGATTGCAGCCAGAAGTCCGCCACATTCACTTGCCGGGCCGGTGGCGATGCTCTTGCAGACTTGACGTACGGACGCAAACGGGCTGACGACAGAGCGGAAAATTTCATGCGGTACATCTACCACCACAGGACGGCCGGCCGTGGCGGCGAAGGGATCCATATCACCAGCGTCGTGCACGCGCTACGTGCGGCCGGTCACGATGTTGATCTCGTCTCCCCGCCGGGCATCGACCCGATTCGCGCCGCAGCGCTGAGTCCGCTCGACAAGGGGGCTCAAGATCCGTCGGGGATCGTCCGCCTCTGGCAATGGGTCAGCTGCTCGTGTCCGCAAGCCTTCTTCGAGGTGTTCGAGCTGCTGTACAACGTGTATGCGGTGCTGCGCCTGCTACCGTTGTTTCTGCGGAGACGGCAGGCGGTGTACTACCAGCGCCACGCGTTTTTTCTGTTCGCCGGCGTCTGGCTGGCGAAGTGCTTCGGTATGCCCGTCATCTTGGAAGTGAACGAGGTCGCCGGCGTGGAGCGCGCACGCGCACAGCGGTGGGTGCGCCTGGCGCGTTGGCTGGGACAGCACACGTTTCGGCGAGCGGATGAAATCATCACCGTATCGCGGTTTCTCCAGCGGACGGTGCTCGAGCGCGGCGGCCGGCCCGGTCATGTGCACGTTGTGCCGAACGCGATCGATCCCGAACGTTTTCGTCGACGTCAAGGCAGTGTCGTCCGCGAGCGCTTGGGCCTCTCTCAGGCGCGCGTGCTTGGCTTCCTCGGATGGTTCGATCGCTGGGATCGACTGGATCGGCTGATCGATCTGATGCAGGACCTTCGACACAGTCATCCGGACGTGAGACTGCTGTTGGTCGGTGATGGTCCCGCCGCATGCGAGTTGAGCGATCGGATCGCGCAGGAAAACCTGACAGGTCACTTCATTTTCGCGGGGCCAGTTGCCCGCAGCGACGTCGCAGACTACCTCGACGCGATGGACATCTGCATCCTGCCAGACGCCACGGAGTTCTGCTCGCCGCTGGTCCTGTTCGAGTTCATGGCCATGGGGAAGCCCGTCGTCGCGCCCGACGTGGAGCCCATCTGCGATGTGCTGGTCCACGGTCGGACGGGCTGCATTTTCGAACGCGGCGATCACGGCGCACTGCGCGTCGCCGTCGAAAACCTGCTGAACGATCGCACGTTGGCGAAAGGCATTGGTGAGGCCGCCAGGCAGGATGTGCTCGCGCAACACACGTGGCGTGCGGTGGCGGAATTCGTGGAAAGGCTCGCGGTGCCCTACGTCGAGGCAGGCGGCCGTACCGAGCACGCAGCTAGACAACCGAAGGCGGCGCTCGCTCGCCCCGAAACCTCGGTTCTGGCCTTCCTTCGAAACTTCCACCTCTGAGGGGTGGACCTTAGTCGGGCTCGGGGTCGACTTTCGCCGAACACGGTTTTTCAACTCGGGCCGTATGCATTGTAGATAAATGACTTACATGCTTCAGCGAGAGGTTCGCTGCTGGCTGGACTCTTGCACCGTTCAACATCTTCGCTCGGCTGACCTGGCGGCAGTAACCACACTTCCCCAATGGAGAACTTCGACATCCGAGTCCAGGAGGCCGGCCCCACGGGCGCACTGACGCTGCCCCTCGCCGAGGCGGCACCGCACGGTCATGCGCTCAAGATCGTTCACGTTGTTCTGAGCCTGCAACCTGGAGGACTCGAGCGGCTGGTGTGCGATCTGTCGGTGTCGACGTCACGGAGCGGCAGCGAAGTGCTTGTCTGCTGCCTCGACGTCGACGGAAAGTTGTCCGATTCGCTGAGGCGCGCCGGCGTCCGTGTGCTCGTCGTGAAGAGGCGGCCGGGTCTCGACGCATCTCTGATCCTGCGATTGGCGAGACTGTTTCGCCGCGAACGGGTCGGCGTCGTGCACACGCACGGGCTCGATCCGATGTTGTACGCCGGCTGGGCGGCACGCCTCGCTGGCATTCCCGGGCGCGTCCATACACAGCACGCCACGATGCTCGAGGCGGCCGACTGGGGACGGCGGCT
>OBEQ010337267.1_pt1 | contig 15091 bp, 16 predicted proteins | sample 1670901 | NCBI WGS metagenome assembly OBEQ01 (sample SAMEA104232315, study PRJEB22302) | groundwater metagenome | biome: forest; feature: aquifer; material: groundwater | place: USA | collected 2011-08-07 | depth 5.4 m | reverse complement strand
TTCGCCCCCGAATCACCGTCGCCATCACCCAAAAAAATCTTGGCAGACTCGGGCAAAATTGAAAAATGAAAACATCCTCGAGCGGGGACCTTTGTCGATACGCCCGGCTAACCCAACTTCAATAAGTTAAGGAATTTCTGTTGGGTCAAACAACCTACCATGCAAGGTATACGCACAAAGTCGGTGATAACAAAACACCACCTCCGCACGCCCTATTTTTAGTCAAACACGAGGGAATTCAAGCGCGAGAGTGGTGCCGGAAGAGGAAGAACTCACTGTAAGATCCCCTTTGTTTTTTTGGACAAGTTGTTTAACGATATAAAGGCCCAGACCTGAACCGCCAGGTTTCGTCGTATAGAATGGCGTAAAAAGATGCGCCAAATGATTCTCGTCTATGCCTGGGCCATTATCCGCTATGGTAATTTTAATTCGGTCTTCCTGGCGCGAGGCTTCAATCTCTATTTTACCACTGCGACTGCCCCCCTTAATTGCCTGGCAGGCGTTAACGATGAGATTAAAAAAGATTTCTTCCAGATGCCGCGGGTCTAATCGAACCAGCGGAAGATTTTTTGGAATATGCGAAATAAATTGGATAAAATCCAATTCAAGTTCGAAGCGAATTAAGGGCAGCACATTATTTAAGGCGTCTTCAATAACTGTCGGCTGAACCTGCATGGCCTCATCAACACCCCGTTTCGCAAACAAAGAAAAGCGTTTCATAATATCCATCGCGCGTTCCGCCTGATGAACAGTCTTTTGAATCACTTCATCCGCTTTCCGGCAATGTTCACTCTCGCCTGCATAAACTTTCTCCTGAATGTTGGTTAGATGCGCCTGCCCCAAACCTTGAATCACATAAAGAGGATTACGGATCTCATGATTAATGCCCGCGGAGAGAATGCCAATGGCGGCAAGTTTATCTCTGCGGAAAGTATCTGCTATTTCTTGCGGGTCAAATAAACCATATCGAATCAATGCAATGCCGGTTAGGAATGGGTAAAGTGGCATGAGCAGATGAAGTTCCAAGGGTGCCGGGATCTTATAGAATGTCAAATAGTTGGCCGTTCCCGCTGAAAACCCGCAAAGCGTTCCCAGGATAAGCGCCCATAACTGAATACGGCGATCCCCTGAAGATCGCATAGCCTCGCGGATTAAATAATAAAAACCATAGGGTACAAGCCCCGCATAAAAAAGCATATGCACATGATGCAAGAGGCCGGGTGTCGGCAGATACCGGAAATGTTCCAGCTTATGTAATCCCGAGAACATCAAGGAAGTCGGACAGCTCAGCGCCAGTAGTCCTGCGGCGATATAATTGAATACATAAAAATATTTGAAAGGTTCCCGCTTCCCAAGAAAATCAAAAAGAAAATGCGTCCAAGTGATGGGAATAAACATCACGAAAACATAAGACACACGAATGAGGAAAAGCGTGTACTCCGGCGAGTAATTCTGCGTAATCCAGAATGAAAATAGAAAGCTCCAGCCGCAAACAACCAAACAGAAAATAAAAAAGCGAATACCTGCCTCATCCCTGCGCTTTGCCAAAGCAAGCACAGCAATCAGCAAAGTCCCGTACGAAAATCCCAATACCGAAAAAGCGTGTAAATTCAAAAACACCTCCACGGCAACAAAGAGCTACGAAACACCTAAAACTTCCTTCAATTCAGCGACTGCCTTAGCATGTTTCTGCCGATCCATCCTTGCGAGATTGATAAGTTTCCATTCAACCGCCGGAAGCTTGCTCACCCCTTCAATTCCAAGAAGGTCCCATTGGGGTACGCCTTCTTTGAAAGAAACAAGGAATCTGCGATCATCGTCGGTGAGGTCTTTGTGAATCACCCGGATTAAATCTTTTCGCGCTTTTTCAAGCGCCGCATACTTTACCGGAATAAAGGTCATCCCCAAAAATTCATTTTCAAATACCTTGCGGCCATCTTTCAGCATAGGATTCAAAAGTTCATTCATAGGCCGGTTCCCGCTAATCAGATAAACCAGAAATGCCTTGCGGACATTCTCTGTAAAACCTTCGTTTTCAAGAAGAAGCTTTATATCAAACAGGTCCCGGGGATGCTGCCGGTCTAATGCCGCGCAGATTTTGCCGCCGTAAAGAGCATGCAGCGGCAGAGTTTTAACAGAAACAAATTTTTCAAATTTTTTTTCGGCGTTCTTTGAAAGATCTCTTTCTTCTATGGGGAAAACAGAACCACGGATGATGAGATTCGGTTCGATTTTGACGAGTGCATTCTGATGCGTCACAAAAAGCTTTGAAATACTTCGCTGTTTATCCTCCTTCTCACTAATTTGGATTCCCGCAAATGCATTCCGGAATTTTTTAGCCAAATCACGCAGCTTTTTAGTGATATTCGTAAAGGTCGCATCGCGGGATTCAATGGGCAGATAGGTTAAATCGATATCAACCGACAGCCTCGGCATATCCCGGACAAAAAAGTTGATCGCAGTGCCGCCATGCAATGCAAAATCAGGCTCTGTCGCTAGAATTGGAAGAAGCTTGAGCAAAAGATCCACTTGTTTATAAAAGGGATTGTCTTTCATGCTGCCTGCGCCCTCTTTGGCACAACGAGTTGATATTTTTTATTGTATTGACCGGCAGGACAAAGTGACCGATTTCCTTTTCCAAAATCGACTTTAGAAAGGTCAAGCTTCTTCAGCCACGCATGGTTTTGTTCTTCGGCTAAATACATGAATAAACGCTTGGTTTTTACCGAATTGCATTTTTCAAGCAGCTCTTGAACCAGGCTTGGCCGCAGCGTCGTAAGCCCTTCCATTAAATGCTCTGCTTCGTCAAAAGATTCTTTATCCGGCACGTCATAACAGACTTCCAGCATGGCCCTTTCGGGAGACGCTATTTTTATAGCATAATCCCCTGTTTTATAATCGCTGAGGCCGATTTTTTTTTCATCGCCAAAAAGATTGGTCATGATGCACCGTATTTTTTCCGGCCACTTATACTGAAAAAACCATAGGGGGATTTTTTCATTGGGTTTTCCAAACAGCAAGACTGTTAAATCTGGCCCCAAATAATGTGCAAGCCCTTGCATTTGAAGCGCTGTTTTTCCACCCGCATGTACCGATAATTTCAATTGCGTTTGCATTGCATAAAGAGCGCCTGTCCAATCAACCTCTTCGCCTGCGCGATTAAAAGCACCTCGGCCGATCCGGGCCAGCCACGAGCCTTTTATATAGGAGCTTGCTAGTTGCCGGTAAACACCTTGGCCTTCCAGCCAACCATAGGTGGCTATGGTCCCTTTAGGCCAATGCATCAGCAAATTGTTTATTTTACTTCTGTTATGTCTAACCATACTGGACAATATAGCATATTTTTAAACTAATTTCAAACTATTGTTTATTTTACATCTTATTTGTCTATTAATACTTGTCAAAACAGATTAATTTTAAACTGGATGGATTTATACTCAACCGACTCACAAATTATGATTTTATGCTCTCAAGATTAAGGGGAATCTTTTCGATAACTTCTTCAGAAAGCGAGGTGTCTATGATTCACCTTTTCTTCACTGAAGAAGATAAACGAGCGCTCAACTACGAGCGCTATCATCATCCCCATCCCCGCGTGCAAAGGAAATATGGAAGCGCTGTGGCTCAAGAGCCAAGGCGAAAGCCATCAACGCATTGCCCAATTAACGGGGCTGACGCCTAATATGATTACCCGCTACCTCAAAGATTACAAGGCGGGAGGAATCGAAAAACTTAAAAAGATTTCTTTTTATCAACCCCAAAGTGAACTCATCAACCATCAACAAACCTTGGAGGATTATTTTAAAGCTCATCCTCCGGCCACGATTAAAGAGGGCATGGATAAAATTGAAAAAATAACAGGCCTCAAGCGTTCCGAAAAATCCATCACAAAGTTTTTCAATAAACTCGGTCTTAAGCGCCGCAAAGTAGGGATGGTGCCTTCCAAAGCCGATCCCGAAAAACAAGAGGCTTTTAAAAAAAACACCTCGAACCCCGGCTCCAGGAAGCCAAAGCCGGAAAAAGGACGGTCTTTTTTGTGGATGCCGCTCACTTCGTCTTAGCCCCTTTCTTGGGATATCTTTGGAGTCGTACGCGGCTGTGGCTCAAGGCCCCTTCCGGCAGACAACGCCTCAATGTGCTCGGAGCGCTTAACGCGATCAACCATGAACTGGTGACAATCATCAATGACGCTTACATCAACAGCCAAAGCGTTTGCGATCTTCTCTGGAAGATTGCACGCCTCAACCTCCAGACGCCGGTCACGCTGGTCTTGGATAATGCGCGCTATCAAAGAGCCAAGTTCGTTCAACAGCTTGCGGCCCAACTTAAAATCGAACTGCTTTTCCTGCCGCCTTATTCGCCCAATCTCAATTTAATTGAGCGCCTTTGGAAATTTGTCAAAAAACAGTGCCTCTATTCTCGATATTATTCCGACTTTCCTTGCTTTAGAAACGCCATTGTCGGCTGTCTAAAAAAAACACATTCCACCCACAAACAACAACTTGACTCCCTGTTGACACTGAAATTTCAAACCTTCGAAAAAGCACAATTTGTCAGCCTGTGAAGTATAGATCAACCGGCTTTAAAGCGGTCGCCGAATTTTTTGGCGTGCTTGGCAACCCATTGGCGGGCAGCTTCTTCTTCGGACACTTCGTGGCCTTCCAAACGGGCCAAAGCCTCGCGGAACTTTTCAATGGCTAAAATTTCTTCCGCCAGCTTGGCTTTGAACAGGCTGTCGGTATCCTCAAAAGCGACACCGGTCTGAAACAAATGTTTCTCAGTATCTTCGCGGGAATAAACCACCCGGGCCCGAATGTGAAAAAATTTGTCCTGAATGGGAATATCAACCTCAATAGCCGTCTCCGGAGCCAGCGAATGATCGCAGAAAAAACACAGCCCGCCCTCAGAAATATTTTCTGACTCAAAACGGGCGGTTTGATTTTCCGAGGTTGTCCGGATCTGAATGGGGCACTCAATGGGATGGCGGTAGAAGCGCCGATGTTCTTTGGAATACGGCATCGTGTGGGACCCTCCCTGATCCTGGATTGTTCCGTAGGGGGTTAACTGCGCTTAGTCTACAGAATAATCCGCCGTTTGAGTAGCCCTTCTTCACGCAAGCCATACATCGTTAGAAAGTGCTAGAAAATACAGGTGACAGTCACCGCGGTGGTGACTGTCACCCGTTTCCCCGTTTCTCTTCCTCTTCGTAAATTTTAAAAAGATCTGATCCAATAACGTGCCTGCGTTCAAGATCCAGTTTTGCTTCAATATCACGAATCTCTTTTCGTTAAGTTGACTTCCAGTTAACCGGACGCGTCCGGTTAACATAGCCATCGCTTTGATAGATAATCCCTTTTCCGACCTGCCCCTCTATTGGGGGCTGTCCCCCAACGGTTAATTATTAATCCGCCTGATTGGCGGTAAGAAACATGGCTTTCTCAAGGGTGGTGAAAAAATCCTGGTACTGTTCGGGTGTTTCAATGGCAGTAAGGCCATACTGTGCATTGGCACGCACAATCATTTGCTTGTCGCCTTTGGGACGCACAGTCACGGTCATTTTAATAATGACATTATTTAAAAATTTTGATCCGGTAACAGACCCTAAAACCAGATCCGCATTTTCCACCAGAAAATCCAGGTCTTGAAGCGTGGCAATGACGGTACGCATAGTTTTTTCTTTGTCGCTGCTATCAAACGAACGCGACTGAATACTACGCAACTTTACTTGGCTGGCGTCGCTTTCAAGCACTTGCCGCGGGGTTTGGGCTGCGCAGCCGGTCAACCCCAGGATAAAAACAGCACACGAGATTTTTTTTAAAAACCGCATCATATTTTTTGTTCCTCTAAAAAGACCGATTTGGAAAGTTTCTCAAAAAATCCCTGATAAAGATCTTCTTCCTTGAGTGTTTCAATACGAGATAGTTCCCCCGCCATGTTCCAAACCATCCGCTGAAAACTGACTCTGGCCAGAATTTTACTGCCATTGGCATTTTTTTGTGTAATGACAGAAGCTCGAATTTTTTGGTTTTTCTCAACCTCCTTGTAATAGTTGGCACTGCTTCCGCCGAGTGCCGAAAGTACGGTCATCAGCGTCGCAGCTGCAATCTGTCCGCCATTATCCACAGCCCTGTCTTTGGAAGCAAAGATCACGCCCAAATGCGACTCGCCTTTATCAATGGTAAATCCAAGGTCCTGCAGAACCCCGACGCACGCTGAAAGGATTTTTGATTCATCCGTTGTTTCATATTGCCGTGTTTGCTGCTGACGCTTGGCCAGCTGGTCGGCGGGTAGTTTTAAAATATCAGGCGGGACGGACACGCATCCGGCGAATAAAAAACAGATCGCACCGATTTTCAGCTTTCGAGATAAATTACGCACGGGACGAACGCCGTTAAAATTTTGAGGAGTGGTAAGCAAAGTCACGCACTTTGCCCTCTTTGTCAAATTTAATGATGATCGTTAAGGTTTTTTGCTGCGTTGCCTGCGACCCCGAATACCGGTCCGTCCCAATAAGGATCAGCGTGGCATACCCGTTGCTATTGGAGTACGTTACATTGCTTGAAACCTTGTCATAAACCCAGACTTCACGACGATCTTCATCCGTGGTCACGACATTGGGCGAACCTAACACCTCAGCAACTTCTGCTGAACTCATCCCGATTTTGATTTCACGCTGTACTTTACCGACCGTTAAAAAATCTTTCGAATCATCCTGAACTTTGTTTTTATGGTACTGGGCGGAGGCACAGCCCGCAAGCAAGGAAATGATGAACAAGCTGAGAACTTTTTTTTTCATAAGAAACTCCTTTTTATCTCACGTTAAAAGTTCGTACCATTCTACCCCATTAAAGAACAACCCCAAGCAAAGAATTAGACGATAGATGGCAGGTCCATCGCTGCCGCTAGGAACGGATGATCTCAAAATAGCGATCATCGATCAGGGTGTCTTTTTTCCATACCCTCACACGCCAGCGGCCAATATAAGGTTTTTCAATAGGAGTTTTAAACTGAATTGACTTTTTAATAAAAGTTTCATTCCATAGGGATGATTTAAATTCTTCATCATGAAAAATTCCCCCGTTTGGAGGAATCCATTGAATCCGGTATTTGCGCGCGACATCATTTTTCATCGATCCACGAATAGTAAACTGTGCAAACCATATAATTTCAGGCGTATTATTCGAAAAAATAACGTTGTTACCGCTCGTCTTCACACTTCCAAAATCCCAATTTTGTTTAACATGGGTCGTGAGACCGCACTCTTTGATGCCGGCGGCAGCCTGATTTAGCTCGGAACTGGCGATAACCCCTAAATCACCCTGACCACTGTCAGGGCTGCCAATGGCTGCGGCGCTGCCGATCAAAAATAATCCGATGACCCATGCAAAAATTTTCATCCATTCACCCCCTGCTTATCGCACAATTTCGAAGGTCCGTTCATCCAGTAATTTTCCATCCTCAAAAACACGTACTTTCCATTCTCCGATTAAATAGTTCCCAAGTGACTGATCCCAAGTAAGCGTCGTCTTGGCAAATTCGATGCGCACTTGAGACTGAAGAAAATCCTGTTCGCTATAAAGTTTTTTATTGGGACTATACCAATAAATTCTGTATTTACGATATTGCAACGCTAAAGCTTTGAAACTATTGAAAGATTTTTGATCGTACTGAACAAACCAGTCAATGCTGCCTTGGCTGACTGAAAAAATCCTCTGCTCTCCTTCAACTCTTTTGGCCACCAAAAAATTAGTGACTTTCTTGGCAATCCCCATATTTTTGACACCAAATTCGGCGTAACGAAGTTGTTTATTAGCTTCTTGAGCTTCTTCCAGCGCACGTTCCAAAAGTACCTGGTCTTGCTGAGTTTTATTTTGATGCTCCCCATTTTGCTCCAACGCCGCTTGTTCCTTTTTTAATTGTGCAATTTCATCACGCAATGCTTTTAACTCAGCCTTTGCGGCATCGGAACTAGAGTCATCTGCTTTCTGACTGCCGGAAAAACTTGATTGGACACCTGCACTTTGCCCTGCTACAAAGCCCATAGAAGATACTTTCCGAAACAGGGCTGTCGGCATAGGCATTGAAAATCCAGCGTGCTGAAAAAGATTCTGCGAAACACCCTGAGTCTGAAGCTCCGTCAGAATCTTTTCTGCGCGAATTAACCGTTCGGGAGAAGATGGATGGGTCGAAAACAAATTGCTCGTCATTGATTTGGGTGCCTCAATGGCAAAGCGTTCCCATATCTCCGCACCCTTTAAAACATCAAATCCGGCGATGTATAGATACTGAAAGCCGTAATAATCCGCTTCTCGTTCAAAATCTCTTGAAAAAGCCCCCGCGATACCGTTGCGCAGACCCGCAGACACTACGGATCCAATACCGCTGCCTCCCACACTGTCGATGGCAGTACCGGCAACGGCTCCGGCAGCGGTCGCAATAACGTTTGTTGCAAGATTCTTTTGAACATGCCCCTTAACGATATGGGCCAGCTCATGCGCCACAACTGTTGCCAGCTGATCGTCAGAGTCCGTAAACCGGAGAAGCCCGTAATTCACCACAAGTTCATTGAAGCTTGCGTGTGCATTAATATCCGCTTCATCAGAAACTTTGACTTGGATATTTTTTAATTTGGCTTGCGCTTCGGCAGGCATGAACTGAATCAAGCGATCAGTGATCGCTTTGACGCGGTTAAGTTGCGTTTCTTTATATTTGGCGGCTTTGGTTTCAAGCTCCGCCCGTTTCTGATCCACCTCTACCGGTGAAACAGCGGGGCCAGAGGTGGCACAGGAAAAGCTGGTAAAACATATGCCTAATATAAAAAAAGCACTGGCGATTTTTTTCATGATTTAAGCCCTATTCTTTTTTTGCAATTCGCTTGATCTCGGTAATAAACTCCGGCAGATCAAAAGGCTTATGCATAAAAGATTTGATTCCCATTTTTTTGGCTTCCTCCACCGCCCAGGCCTCGTCATAAGCAGTCAACATCATTTCCGGCAAAGGCGGCTGGTTCATTTTTTCTCTCAACTCACGGATTTTCTTGAGTACTTCGATGCCGTTTATCTTCGGCATCTTCAAATCCGTAATCACGACATCAAAATGCTCGCGCTGTAAAGCCTCCAAAGCTTCCTCCACATTCGTCACGCACACAGCATCACACTCATACTGTTTCAATAGATTCTTCAGTGATTCCCGAATCAAAAAATCATCATCGATCGACAAAATCCTGATACGTTTTGGAGCCGTCTGTCCCCGCTGGCTTTCAATCAAGACTTCGATATCATCGGGGTGAAACCGGTAAACCCCGCCCAGGCGAATGGGCTTGAGAAGCCCGTCCTCGATCCAGTAGTAGATGGTTCGCCGGGAGACATTGAGGCGATGCATGACATCTTTGACGCTGAGGAGAGAATTTTTGTTCGGCTGCATAGAATTCCACCTTATATTTATCTAGAATTGAATGAAACTGACCAATTTGCACAATAAATTGTGCGAATTAGCGATGTTTTTTCAAAATAATTCTTTCAAATCAACCCATAACTTATCCGTTTTTGAGCTTTCCCGCCCATTCGTGGATCCACCGCAAAAGACGGCCTGTTTTCCGGTGAAGCCGTAATGCTGAGTTTGCGGTCATTCCGAGCTTGAGCTCCTCCGGCAGGTCCGAAAGAGCCGAAACAAGGACGTGCGCGTTGTGGGTTTTAATCCAGGGCTTCGGATAATCTTCAAAAACAATCGGCCGGATCTCCTCGATGCGGCCTGAAAAATTCCTTCCCGGGAATGCCTCCAGCTGCAGATTCACTTGCTGCCCGGTTTTAATTTCGGGGACAGCTTCTTCGGTAAGCCCAAGTTCAAATAAAAAACCTCCGGATGCAATATGGCAAAGCTCTCTTCCCTGCTGAAGCTGGGTATTCAATTTACTTTCTACATTCGAAACGATGATGCCGTCAAAAGGGCTGCGGATGGTTTCATTGTTAATCCGGAATGCGGTGCTATCAAGACGGATTTGCTTTTCCTGAAGTTCTGCATTTTTTGAGGCCAGCCATCCGGTCGTCTCTTGGACTTTGATCTGCTGCCTTTCCAGCTTGATGCGCGCAAGGTCGCCGGCTTCATAAAGCTTTTGATCAGAATTCAGGATTTGGGTTTCGCCGGAGATCTTTTTTTTTAGATTTTCAATCTCCACCTTGCCAGCGGCGACCTCCGCGCGAAGCCTCTCTTCCTCCTGATGCAAAAGAGGATCATAAATCCTGGCAATAACCTCTCCTGCCCGCACCGAATCCCCGTTGGATTTTCTGATTTCAACAATCTCGCCGTTGGTTTTGACATCCAGGGCATGCATTTCCCGCGCTACGACTTTGCCTTTAAGCGGGACCGTCGGGGATGACGGAGCGAAGAGAAAAAAAATCACCAAGAGGATGCCGCTTCCCGTCAGACATTTATTTGCCCACTGCAGCCAGAGGTGCTTCTCTTCCCCGGAGTTTTCCGAGGGCGGAGTTAATACGCTGGGCTCCCTCTCACTGTAACGCTTCCGCATTTCCTCTTCAAGGACGCGGATTCCATATTCAATCGCATTGACATTGGAATGGTTCATCAGGTCCTCCTTAAAGTTGAGCGCCGGCCAGGGCAACTTCTGATTCAGGATTTTCTTCGTAAGCAACGGCGGCGGGTGATGCCTCCATCTCCGGTCTTAAAATAGATCTTTTTCTTCCAGTCCACCAACAAATCAAGGGGCTGAATATACCGCCCAAAAGCATGGGGCTTGTGAGAAGCAGCCACCAGGGATGCCCTGATTCCCAGGCCAATATCCAGAGAAAAATAGAAAGCAGACTTGCGACGCTGGTTTTTTTTAACAGCAGAACCGGGGGGCAGGCGGCAAAAGGATTTTTTTCCATGGGCGTCCATAAACGTTGTGGCGAAAAGAGAATGCTTAAAACGTTCAGCGATCCGTTTACCAGGTTATTCATCATGATGAGATTGGAATGCAAAAGACAGCAGGAATAGTTCCATAGGTCGCGCAAGGAGCGTACGGCAAAGAAAGAACTCGCAAGAAAAGTGATCATGGCAACCGCAGTCGTCAGAAAAAGCGTTCGGTTCAAGGCAAAGGAGCCGAATTGAAAATTCACCGGGAAATCAAAAGCAAAGTGTCCGGCGAAAACCATATTCCAGAATTGGATCAGCAGCCAAACAAGAAAAACGAGATTGTTGATAAACTGAACGCCTCCCTGAAATACAAAAAAACGCTGTGCCAGCGAAAGCCGGCCGTCCAGAAGGAGTTTCATGGCACTGATGCTGCCCTGTCCCCATCGTTTATCCCGCTTGTGGGCAATAAAGTAATTGGCCGGCGCCTCCTCATAAACCGTCATATCCATGACGATGGCCGACCGGTAGCCCAGCCGGTCGAGCGCGGCGGCATCCCAGACATCATGACTCAGCTCATCGGTGGGCGGCATGACCATCAGGTAGGCCCGGGTGTTAACCAGGTTTGAATGACCGTAAGAAATCCACTGCCCAAAAATTCCATAAAGCGTCGGGAACACAAGGCGTTCATGGATTTCCAGTGCCATTTTCTGCAGCCAGGCAAAGTACGTAAAGTCATGAATAATGGCCGTCTTGCATTGAAAATGCCAGATATCCCAATTGGCGGGGTGTTCGGCTTTGCGCAGTAGTTTTTCAATCGTGCCGGATTTCATCAGTGAATCGGCATCCAGAATGAAAAAATAGTCGAAGTCCCGTCCCCCGTGGCAAAAGAGCCATTCCGCCAAATTCCCAGGCTTGAAATGTTTATGCTCTTTCCTGCGCCGGTAGCGAATCGTCTGGCCGGGATAATCCGCCCGCAATCTATTGATAACGGTTTTTTCCCATGCCTCCTGCCGCTCATCAGAATCCGACAAAAGCCAGAAGTGCGTTTGGGCATTTAAATTACCCTCCAGGGTATATTTTAAACGTTCGTAAAGGCCGACTTCCTCGTTACGAACTGTACAAATAACGGCGACTGATTTATCTGCAGGGGTCGATGCCAGTTCAGGCAGCGGCGCCGGAGCGCTGACGATAAAATAAGAAGCATAAATTGTAAACGTCAAAGCGGTCGTCAGCGAAAGAAAGGCGTAGCAGAGCATCCATACGGCGGCATAGAGAACATGCCCTTCACGGATTTTCATTTCCAAAGCCACGGGCAGAACAAGAACACCCCATACCGCTAGTGTCGCCGCAAAATAAATAAGCGCTCTTTTTTGGTATCCCGGATTTGTGGTCAACCGCATCATTGCCCCGCCCCCGCAGGGACAAATGTCCCAAGAGTCTGAGTCAGTTCAATCTGCCGCTTTAAAACCTCTTCAATGGCCTCTTGATGCACTATCTGCTGGTTAAGCCATTGAATCCGGGAGAGCATCATTTGCTTCAGAGAAATTTTGCCTGCTTCAAAAAGTTCTTCCTGTTTTTTTGAAAAAGTTTTTTGAAATTGACTATAGTTTTTGGACTCTTCCCACAACCCATAAGCCGCCCGGTATTCCGCGATGACCTTCTCCACCCTAAGTTTGAAACGCGACTCTTGATTTTTTAACTGCGCATCCATTTTTTTCAGTGTGGCGGCCTCTTTACGGGCTTCATGCCGGCCCGCACCGAAATCCCAAATATTCCATTTCACCCGGATACCCGAGAAAATCTGATTCTCGTTTCCTAAAAAACGGGGATCGTGGCTGTAGGAACTGAAGGCGGATATCTCCGGCATCCAGTCCCGCCGCGCCATGGCCGCTTTTGCCTGCTGGGTCTTAATGCGCAGTTTCGCGGCCAGCAATCCCGGCTGATTCTCGAGAGATTTCTGTTTCCATCGTTCGAACTGATGATCCGGCACCGGTATGATCGTTGCGTCATCAAGCGGCTCCAGATTCATGGTTTCACCTGAGTTTGCTCCGGCCATATAAATCATTAAGGCTCTCAGGGATTCAATCTGGACCTGGGCATGCGCAATCGCCCGTTTGGTTTTCAACCGCTCCCGGTAAAAAGAATCCAATTCACCGGGAAACTTCATTTTCTCCTGAACAAGCTGGGATTCGCGCCCGATTAAGTTTTCAAATATTTTTATTTTCTCGTCAAGCATGGCAAGCTCACCCGCAAGCCGCCGTGCTTCATAGTATGTTCGTAAGAACCGGCTGATTCTCTTCCTTGTAAGTTCCCGACGGTGGATCTGATAACCTTCCCTTTCAAACTTGCTGATTTGTGCTGAAAGAAAGTTTTTGGTTTTATTAAATAAAGGAACTTCGAGCATAAAACCGGACAAAAAACCATCGGTTGTTTCACTTCGTCCGAAAGACTGATCCGTGGAAAGTTTTATTTCCGGAAATTTCCGCGATCTGGCTGCAAATTCATCTTCACGAAATACCGCCTCTCCGGCCATTTCTTCTTTGATCTCCGGGGATTGACGCAGCATCGGTTGCCGCCATGGGCTCCAGGGAGCTATCATCGAAATGACGTCGGCAGGACATCCCAGGGAAAAAATAAAAAAAGCAGCGGCTGAGCAGAAAATCAGGCGCGCGGCGCTGTGATATTTTTCAACCTGAGTCTGTCTCAAATTTATTTCAATCATTGAAACCTTATCATATTTTTTATTCATAATTTTGCACATTAAATTGTGCAATTAAGTGCATTTTAATAAATTATTCGGCGTTGTCAACATAATTCTTTAGTTTTTTTTCTGCTAAAAGGAGGGGACTTACCTATGCGGAGAGGTGAAATTAAGGTAAAGCGGCAAGCCACCGGGATGCGGAAAAGACCCTCACATCTCCGCTCTTTCCTGAAATAATCCTTCGGACGGTCCCAGGCGTATGGACGAGTTGAACCGCCGGTATTTTCAGGATCGACTGGAATTCCAATAATGCGGGAGCCGGAGTTGTATCCGTTAGCTTGGTCTCAATCGCGAGAAAAGGCGCATGATCTTTCGTCAGAATAAAATCTACTTCTTTCTTATCCTTGTTTCGCAAATAATGAAGCCCAAAATCTCCCCACCCCCATTCGTTCCATGACCGGACAGCGCGCAATAATTCAAGCGCCACCATGTTCTCGAACCGGGCAGCGGCATCTGTGATCAGCGGATAGTTGAAAAGATAAAGCTTCTTCTCCTTCAGGATGGCGCGGGAAACCTTTTTCGTCCAGGGTGATATCCGAAAGGTCAGATAAAAATAGTCGAAAAGATTCAGCCAATTTTTGACCGCCGGAAAGCTGACCTGCAAATCCGTCGCAAGATTGTTGATCGAAACGGGGCTTCCCACCCTCGTCGGCAAAAGGGAAAAGAGCGTTTCAATATCGTCAATCAATTTAATCTCATGAAGGGAACGCATATCTTCCCTAATAATCTGCCTTCCGTAGTTGGCCGACCAGCGCCGCCACGCCGATTCTTTCCCGCTCAAAAAAGGCTCGGGAAATCCTCCGAGGTTAAAAAGTTCATTCCAGACGGAAGTGCTTTGCGATGCATCCGGAAGGTCCATTCCGGAAAAAGGATCTTTGAGAAACTGCTTGATATCTGTTTTGGAATGGGACAACTCCGCCGCTGTAAACGGGAAAAGATGCATTTCCAGGAAACGGCCCGTCATAGCGTCGCCAGCGCGTTTCGTGATATCCAGACGGCCGCTTCCCAAAATCGCAAAAGAGAAACGATCGTGAAATTTGTCGTACACACCCTTCAAATAATTTTTCCACTGGCGGTATTTATGGATCTCGTCCAGGATCACCAAAGGACGGCCCTTGCCTTCAACGTCCACGGACTGGAAAAAGTAAGGATTTTCCAAAAGAGTCTTCTTGTTGTCGAGGATGTCCCAATTAAAATACGTGGTATGGGGGTACCCTTTGGCAATGATTTCCTGCATGAACGTGGTTTTTCCGACCTGGCGGGGCCCTGAAAGAAAGATCATGTTTTTCTCAGCGGCGAGGTCCTTCCAGAGGGACTGATAAATCGATCTTGTTTCCATGTCCAAAGTTTAATGCCTACCTTGAAAAAGTCAAGACTAATTCGAGACGGATACCCGAGAAGGCGAGAAGGTGCCAGGTACCCTAAGGCTCTGCGAAACAATAAGTGATCCATTTGGCCGAGGGGATTTTGAGCCGAATC
>OBEQ010188192.1_pt1 | contig 15091 bp, 11 predicted proteins | sample 1670901 | NCBI WGS metagenome assembly OBEQ01 (sample SAMEA104232315, study PRJEB22302) | groundwater metagenome | biome: forest; feature: aquifer; material: groundwater | place: USA | collected 2011-08-07 | depth 5.4 m | reverse complement strand
TGTGCTTGCGGTAAATGCCGCATCACTCGCACTTGCAACTTCCGACATTCCTTGGGATGGTTCAGTATCTGGAGTACGCGTTGCTCGACAAAACGGCGCATGGGTTGTGTTTCCTCAATACAAAGTTGAAGAAGGTCACGAGGGGGTCGAGGGCGACTGCGAACTTTTCGTTTGTGGCAAAGATGGCAATGTGAACATGATCGAAATGAGCGGCGAACAAATCGGCGAAGATGCCGTCATGGAAGGTCTCACCTTTGCAAGCCAACAAATTGAACTCATCCAAAAATTCCAAAAAGAAATTATTGCAAAACGGGGAAAGATAAAACGCGTGATCGAACTTGCGGAAGTCGGTGAAGACATTAAGGCGCTCTTTGCGACACACATCGCACCAAAACTTGAAGCCACTATCTTTTTTGAAGCAGGACGCGCACGCGAATATGCACTGATGGAAGAATGGATGAAACTCGTAAAAGAACAGGAGGAAATGAGCACTGCGCTTGCTGCAGAATATTTTGACGATCAAGTGAATGACTTGCTCCACAAAAAAGCAATCGAAGAAAACAAACGTCCCGACGGTCGCACCTTCGACGAAGTACGCCCGCTCTTCGCACAGGCTGGTGGAGTTTCTCCGGTACTTCATGGTACGGGAATTTTCTATCGTGGTGGTACGCATGTGCTCTCGGTGCTCACCCTCGGCGGACCACAAGAAGCACAGCTTATTGAAGGAATGGAAGTGCAGGAGAAAAAACGCTACATGCATCACTACAACTTTCCTCCGTATTCAAGCGGAGAAACGGGTCGCATGGGTGGGCTCAACCGCCGCATGATCGGACACGGTGCACTCGCAGAGAAAGCACTTGTCCCCGTGCTCCCCTCAAAAGAAAAATTCCCTTACACGATCCGTATTGTCTCAGAGTCGCTCGCATCCAACGGCTCGACCTCGATGGCATCGGTGTGCGGTTCCACACTTGCACTTATGGATGCCGGTGTGCCCATTACGGAACCGGTCGCAGGAATCGCCTCGGGACTCATGATGGAGTCACCCACAAAGTATAAAGTACTTACCGATATTCAAGGACCGGAGGATCATCATGGCGATATGGATTTCAAAGTTGCCGGAACAAAAAATGGTGTCACCGCAATTCAGATGGATGTGAAGGTCGGCGGTATTCCACTTCCGATTTTGAACGAAGCATTTGCAAAAGCAAAGAGTGCGCGCCTCCATATTCTCGAAACAATGAAGGCAGCGATCAGCACCGCACGGCCCGATATTTCTCCTTACGCACCAAAGATTGTGACGATCAAAATAAAGCCGGATCAGATCGGTATGGTTATCGGCGGCGGAGGGAAGACAGTCAACGAGATTCGCGAGAAGACGGGAGCAGAAATTGAGATCGAAGATGATGGTATGGTCTTCATCACCGGCAAAAATGGCGCCGCGGAAAAAGCGCGCGACATCATCGCCGAAATGACGCATGAATATGTTGCGGGAGAAAAATTCAGTGGCGTCGTCACCCGCCTCATGGACTTCGGTGCATTTGTAAAAATCGGCGCGACTGCGGAAGGCTTGGTGCATGTTTCTGAAATCGCACCATTTCGGATTGAACGTGTTTCGGAATACATCAAAGAGGGAATGGAAGTACCCGTCGTTGTCAAAGAAGTCGACGAGAAAGGCCGCATCAATCTCTCGATCAAAAGAGCAGACCCCGACTTCATTAAGCAAAAACCTCAAGGAGCAAGCGCGCCACATACTCCGAAAGAATAATTCGTTCAAAAAAATCCCGAGATGCGTGTCTCGGGATTTTTGTTTTTTGTTTTCTTCTTGTACACTGGTGCAGTGAAACATACTTCGGTGAAAAAAATAAAAAAACAACACCGCAATGAGGATAGCCTTGGCGGAGTTATCACACTCCTTTCCCTCACCTTTGCATTTATTCTGGGTGTGGGCATTTATGCATTCATTGGAGGAGCGGTGATCCATTCCCCCACCGCAACAAGCACTCCAAAAGTTGTCCCTCCACCTATCGTCTACGAGCGTGGTCCTGAAAATATTGTCATTACCGATTCTCCGCGCGAGCAAATTGTTGCCGATGTTTCCATTGCACTCATCAAAAAAATTGCACCGGAACTACCGACGCGCCCAATGAATTTTTTGGTGACGAACAAAAACGGAGAAAAACGCCATGCAACGACAAGAGAATTTTTTGCAAGTATCAACACGAGGCCACTTCCCGCATCACTTGCCCTTGCACTGGAAAACACGTTTGATGCAGTGCTCACCAACAGCACAAGCACAGGTATTGCTTTCATAATCCAAGTAAACGATACTGATGCAGCATTTGCTGGCGCACTTGAGTGGGAAAAAAATATGGGCGCAGATATGATTCCATTCTTTCATCCGCTCTTTCCGCGCAAAAATATTTTTGCAGTAAGTGAGCGTGGATTTATTGATGAGCGTATTGATGCGGGGGATGTGCGCACACTTTATGACAATGATGGTCGAGTGCTTATCATCTACGGATGGCGAAGCGATCATACTCTGCTCATTGCTTCATCGCTTGAGGCATTTCGCATTGCGATAAAATAGGACTTACGCAAAACGGCGACCTTCGCGTTTTTCTCCCAAGCGCTTCGGGAAGCAGTACTCGCACGTACAGCTTCTCCGAAATCACTCGGGCGGAAAAACACGAATCTCATCCGTTTGCGTAAGTCCCATAAAATAAGATATCATCAGTAATTATGTTTGCAAAAGTATTATCTGCTCAGCCCACTCTCCTCGGTGCACATATCATTACCATTGAAGCCGACCTTGCGAAGGGACTTCACGCGTTTACCATTGTTGGTCTTCCCGATAAAGCAATCGAAGAATCGCGCGACCGCGTGAGTGCGGCAATTAAAAACTCCGGATGGAAATCACCGAAACAGCGCAACCAAAAAATTACCATTGCACTTGCACCTGCGGATATTAAAAAATCGGGACCGCTCTTTGATCTTCCCATTGCACTTGCCTATCTTTGTGCAACCGAAGACATGAAGTTTGATTCGAAAGGAAAACTTTTTGTCGGCGAACTCGCGCTTGATGGAAGCGTGCGTGCGATTCGCGGAGCACTCGCCATTGCAACCGAAGCACGAAAGCGGGGCATCACTGAACTTTATGTCCCCGAAGCAAATGCCGAAGAAGCGGCGCTTGTTTCGGGAATTACGGTTTTTGCAGTCGCTTCACTTTATGACATTATCATGCACCTCTCTCCTACAAGCAGTATCGCAAAAGAAGAAGGGGAAGAGCGTGTCGGCTTTTCATTGAAACGCATCACTCCACAACCTGAAACAAAGCTCGATAGAGAAATGAAAAAAATTGAGCGTGCCTTTGCGGACATTCGCGGACAAGAAACCGCAAAACGTGGACTCATGATCGCTGCTGCGGGGGGACACAACATCGCCATGTGGGGACCACCCGGCACAGGGAAGTCACTTCTTTCCAAAGCATTCGCCGAACTTTTGCCCCCACTTGATGAACGTGAAGCACTTGAAGTCACTGCGATACATTCCGTTGCCGGAGCACTTCAGGAAACGATTGTGAGTACTCCACCATTTCGCGCACCACATCACACGGCATCATATGTTTCTATTGTTGGAGGAGGGGCGATACCAAAGCCCGGGGAAGTTACGCTTGCACATCGCGGAGTATTATTCCTTGATGAGTTTCCCGAATTCGACAAGCGCGTCCTCGAGTCACTCCGCCAACCGCTCGAAGAAGGTATTGTGCATGTGGCACGCGCACGAGGGAGCGAAAAATTTCCTGCACGATTTATTCTCGTCGCCGCACTCAATCCATGCCCTTGCGGATATTATGGAGATACCAAAAAACCTTGCACCTGCATGCCAATGAATGTAACGAAGTATCAACGCAAGATTTCCGGACCAATCGTTGACCGCATCGATCTATGGATTGAAGTACCACGACTCGAACATGCGACACTCACCCCAGGTAAGCGTGACCCTAATGCACTCAAGCAATTTGATGAATTTATTGCAGATATTACCAGAGCGCGAGCGCATCAAGCAAAACGTTTTGCACATACTCCTCACACCAAACTCAATGCAGAAATGACCATTCGTGATATTGATCAACTGGTGAAACTCGATGATGCCGTCGTCGAAGTCTTAAATGCGAGTGCAAAAAAATTCGACCTCTCTCCACGCGCCTATCATCGCATCATCAAACTCGCGCGCACCATCGCCGATCTCGATGAATCACGCTATGTCCAAGAAGGGCATATTCTTGAAGCACTCCAGTATCGTCCAAAAAAATTATTCGCCGGATCGTAGCACTTGGCGACGAATACAAATATCGCCAATAAATAAATTATCTTAAGGTGAACGACCGCTCACCTTAAGATAATTTATTTAGCACTATTTTTTGCGTTTGTACTCAGTAATATTAAGCAACGTTTTTTCAAAATCATCGAGTGGGCGGAGGAGTTTTTCTTGCCCCTTATTCAAAAGTTCCCAGTGCTGTATTTCACAGAGATCACTAGCAATTTTCCATGCACCATTGCCGGTGATCCATATCTCAGGATCATATGTTGTTAAATTGAGCGGGCGCGAAAAAGTGCGCAATGTTTTTACTCCCTTTGCATTGTAATACTCATGAATATATGAGAGTGCGAGCTCGCGAAGTGTGCGGTAAACAGGATCGCGATAACGCAACACCGCATGATTACTTTTTGAGATTGCACCCCAATATCCATTTTTTTGAAAAAGAGTGATCACATGATCGTCGTCTTCACCATTTGCAGTAAGATCCATCAACAGCGGTCGCTCGCCGTGTATCCAAAGTGCAAGTGCCGCGACGAGCGCACCCTCGATGCAGTGCCCGCGCCGTGTTGCCAACACTTCACGCACCGACATGCAACTATCCCCATCTTCTTCAAAATTTTGCGGAAATCCTGAAATAAAATCCTGAATCTTTCCTGGAGTATCAAGCTCTTCAAGTAGTGCAAGTTCCTTTGGAGTGAGTCCTACTTTTTTATTATCAAATTTTTTGAGCGCGCGCATATGTAGATATTGTAACAAAATTTCAAAAGAATGACCGTAGAGTTACTATTGAAAAGAAAAACCCTTTTTAGGTTTGGATGCAATCCGACGTTATTTTTAGCGCAGTGTCACGAAAGCTGTAGTAATCTACTGCTTCGTGACCGAGCACAAAAATAACTAGGAGTGCGCCAAAACTAAAAAGGGTTGCGAGCACCACGGACTTCGAAGTGGAGGTGTGGTCCGGTACTTCGCCCCGTATTTCCAAGATACCCCACAGTCTCCCCCTGAGTCACCGTAGCTCCTGCAGATACCGCAACGGAAAGCATGTGGCCATAAAGCGTCTGCGTTCCATTTGCATGCTGAATAACGACATAATTTCCATAGCCACCATTGTAACCACCTTGCCGCGCGACAACAACCGTACCATCTGCAGCAGCATGAATTGCTGTGCCAACCGGAGCAGCGAGATCAATGCCGTTGTAACCATGAAGTCCCTGTGTCTTGCGATAGCTTGCAAGTGGAGCAGCGTAGTAACCATCATAACTTGGGCCATTTACACCGTGAAGTTTTGAGGTTACTCTTGTGGTTGCTTTTACTATTGCAGGCATCTGTCCATCAGGAATAATAATAACCGTACCGCTTATAAGAGTGTCACTATCAGCAAGTCCGTTATAATTGCGAATTTCATCAGCATCACCCTTATATTTCTTTGCAATAGCGACAACAGTATCACCCCTTTTTACTGTGTACTTCACTCCGCTAACAGGGAGAATGACGAGCGACTGTCCAATCACAATTTTTGAAGTACGCGAAAGATTGTTTGCCCAAAGAATCGTATTGATTGATACGCTATTTTTGTCTGCAATTGAAGCGAGCGTGTCACCATCTTGAACCACATAAGCACTAACTGCGCCATGAGTTGTGGCACCTTCATCAATGTCAGCAAGCCCTCCCGCGGGTCCGGCGTCTCCAAGCAATGCACTTCCTGCAACCGTGCTCACTTCTGTTTGTGCGGTGTCCAGAGTTGCCTCAGGAGTATTTGCTGCAACAAGTAACGCAAGATTTTGTGACGTCATTGGTTTTTCATTCACCTCTGCTTTTGTGAACACTTCGCCCAAAAAAGAAAAGAAGCCGGCATAAGCAACGGCCCCAGGAATGACAAACGAAAGAGAAAGCACCAAAACAAGCTTTTTCATCGAAAGCATTGTCCATGATGATGTCTTATGAAACTGACCGGGGGCAACATTGCGCAAATGGTCAGTATTGGGGTTTTCTTGTGTGATAAGCCTAAGCAAATTTATATCGTTCAGTCGTTCGGTAGTACTTCGTGAGGAAGGGTTCTTCTTTTTGTGTCTCTATTTTCTTGTGTACCAAAAATTATTCCAGTTTAGGGTAGGGAAGTCAAGGAGTTTTTTTAATAAACCTCACTCCTGGGACATTAAAAATATGGCTTTAAATATCATTTTTTTGGAAATTTTTTGTTGCAATAGGGTAAAAAGGAGCTCTGTGGAGCCATTTTTTGGATATGGGAATAACCTGGGGAAGTATTCGGAAATACGGCTCAACAAAGGTGTTTTTGATAATTTTCGGTGATATTGCCAAGAGATGCTACTATGATGGCTAATGATTGATCTCTTGGAAGGATTAAACACTGGGCAAAAATCTGCCGTCCTCGCAACCGAAGGTCCGGTGCTTATTGTGGCGGGTGCGGGTGCGGGAAAAACAAAAACTTTGACGCATCGTATTGGCCACCTCATCGAAAAAGGAGTTCACCCCGAGGCGATTCTTGCCATTACCTTCACCAATAAATCTGCAAAAGAAATGCGTGAGCGTGCATATCGCCTCCTTGGTCGCGAGTCGCATACGCCAAGTTGGGGTGAGCGCCGAGGGATCCCTTGGATCGGCACCTTCCACGGGTTGGGAATTTATATGCTTCGCGAAAAAGGTGAAGTCATGGGCATCCCTCGCAGAGCGACCATTCTTGATTCCGACGACGCACTCAAGCTCATCAAAAAATCTATGGCAAAGGCGGGGGTTGATCCAAAGCAGTTCGAACCGCGCAAGATCGCAAGTCTCATCTCTCGACATAAGGGGAATATGGGCACCGCAGAAAATATTAAAACGCTCACCAATAATAGCTATCTCGCGCAAGTACTCGAGCGTGTATTTGTGCTTTATGAAAAAGCATTAAGAGAAGAAAACGTCCTCGACTTTGATGACCTCCTCGAAAAAACAGTGCGACTTCTTGAGACTCACGCAGATGTCCGACACTATTATCAAACAAAGTGGCAATACATTCACGTCGATGAGTATCAGGACACTAACCAAGTGCAATATCATCTCGTGCGACTCCTCACTGGTGAGCGAAAAAATATTTGCGTGGTGGGTGACAGTGATCAGAATATTTACAGCTGGCGTGGAGCATCCATTGCAAATATTTTAAACTTCGAGGAAGACTATCCGGGAGCGCAAGTGATTCTCCTCGAACAAAACTACCGTTCGACGCAAAATATTTTGAGTGCAGCAAATCAAGTGATCGCAAAAAACACCATGCGCAAAGAAAAAAATCTCTTCACTGAAAATGAAACGGGGGAGGAACTCTCGGTCATTGCATCCTACGATGAGTCCGATGAAGCGCGACATGTTGCGGGAAAAATTGCACTACTCGCATCACAAGGAGTTCGGCCAAGTCAGATTGCCATTCTTTATCGCACGAACTTTCAATCACGCGTGCTTGAGGAGTCGCTCCTCTTCGCGGGAATTCCGTATCAGGTGCTCGGTGTACGATTCTATGAACGCAAAGAAGTCAAAGATGTGATCGCATATTTACGCCTCGGCATGAATCCCAAAAGCTCACTCGATCTTGAGCGTGTGATCAATGTTCCTGCGCGCGGTATCGGCAAGGTGACATTGGAAAAAATCATGAGTGGTAAGCGCGGAGAACTTCCCAAGACGATGCAGGAGAAGGTAAATAAATTTTATGAATTACTCGCACGCATCGGCGATGCTGCAGGGCACATGAAGCCCTCGCAACTCATTGCATTTATCATCAAAGAAAGTGGCATCGAAGCAATGCTCTCTGATGGTGATGATGAGGACACCGAGCGACTCGCGAACGTCCGCGAATTGGTGACCGTTGCAATTCGTTATGATGCACTCGAAGGACGCGAGGGAATCGAGCAATTCCTCGCGGATGTCGCACTCGAATCTGATCAAGATAATTTGAAACACGATCGCGACAACGTCCGCCTCATGACCGTGCACGCCGCAAAGGGACTTGAGTTTGACTACGTGTTCATCACAGGCATGGAACAAGACCTTTTTCCTTCACGCCGCGCAAGCGAGAGTGGGAAGGATGTATCAGAGCGCGAAGAAGAGCGGAGACTCTTTTATGTTGCACTCACCCGTGCAGCAAAAAAAGTTTTTCTTTCTTATGCGTCATTCCGCATGATCTTTGGTCAGCGCCAAGTGAATGTGCCCTCGGAATTTCTCACTGACATTGATGACGCACTCCTCACTCAAGAAGGTCGCACCGAAACCCATGGGGAAGGGAAGCGGCCGAGCCTCCTGGGAGACGACGACCTCACTGACGGCTTTGATCGTTTTGTGTATATTTAATCCATGACACTCCGCGCAAAAAAATCTTTAGGGCAACATTTTCTTCGTTCGAAGGTGGCACTCACGCAAATCATTGAAGCAGCAAAACTTTCCGCTGATGATGTCGTGCTTGAAATTGGCCCCGGGGAAGGTGCTCTTACCGAAGGACTGCTTGCGACCGGCACTCGTGTTGTTGCCGTGGAAACTGACGAGCGTTGCATTGGTCTCCTCGAAGAACGTTTCGCGTCGTTTATCAAAACAAAAAAATTTACCCTCCTCCACGGCGATGTGAGAAACACTGATGTGCAACAAAAACTTTTTACCAAAGCATATCTCGGAAAAACACCTTATAAACTCGTCGCAAATATCCCCTACTATATTACCGGCATGCTGTTTCGCCTGTTTCTCGAAACACTTCGACAGCCAAGCACGATCGTGTTTCTCATTCAGAAAGAAGTTGCGGAACAAATTGTTGCACGCGATGGAAAGGAGGGGATCCTCTCACTTGCGGTAAAAATCTTCGGCACCCCACGCTATGTCGCAAAGGTGAAGCGTGAAGCATTTAGCCCTCCGCCCAAAGTTGATTCGGCGATTATTGCGATAGAAAATATTTCACTTGTGCGTCTCGATGGGCTTACTCCTGAAACATATTTTCGTGTCGTGAAAGCAGGGCTTGCCGCACGACGCAAAATGCTCTTGGGGAATCTCCGCGAACTGGGTATCGCAAAAGAAACACTTGAAACAATATTTATTGAGCAAAAAATTGCCCTCACTGTGCGAGGGGAAGATGTTGTTTCGGAGACATGGAAAGAACTCGCTAAATCTCTCGCCCCGCACCTCAAATAAAAAACAGCACTTGATGAAGTGCTGTTTTTTGTGCATGTCTTTTTTTATTCTGAAGTTCCGACGATGGTCATCATCGGATACGATTCATGTCGTGCGCATTTTGGTCCATACACACATGACACCTGCGAATCATATAATCCAAGAAGCCATACTCCGGGAGTGGTGATCATGTTGTATTCATACACATGGGTTCCTCCCGGTTGATACATATACGTTCCACCAACAGGACCTCCGACATTGATGCGGTAGTTTCCACTGCAAGTACATCGAAACACCATCCTGCTCATTCCTCCAAAAGGTTGAGCGCTTCCATTTGATCCACTTTTTTCGGTGTCACTCGAGCTCTTGTCTCCCGACTTTGATTCAGTTGCAGTACTGCTTGTTTGACTTGCTGTGCTCGACTCTGCAGACTGCACCGAAGAAACATCTGCCGCAGAGGCACTTCCTGATGCGAGATTACTTGAACTAATTGATGAAACAGAGGAAACTGAACTTGAAATACTTCCCGAGAGATTGCTTGCAATATTTCCGACCGAAGACTGGAGACTTGCAACTGAAGCATTCATCGAAGAAAGTGCGGTGATATTCAAACTTGAAAGTGCGCTACTTGAGAGGCTCGTCACCATTCCATTGATATTGCCGAGTGAGTTGGTGAGTGTTGCGGAAAGATTGCCGAGGTTCCCTTGCATGCTCGTGATACCGCCAATAATGTTCGCAACATTTGCTTGCATTGCACCCGCAATCCCGGCGAGATTGCCTGTGCCCGTAATGCTCATGATCTGTCCGCCAATCAAATTTTGAATATTCCCCACTGAGAGACTCGAGAGGTTCGGAAGTTTTGCCATCGTGTTTGCAATAATCGAATCCTTCGCAATGCCACTGAGTGCACCGAGATTCACACTCGACGAAAGTGAGCCAACAATGGAACTGAGATTTCCTGTGCCCGTGAGACTCGTCAAACTATTTCCAATAACATTTTGAATTGAAGAAAGATTGAGTGATGAACCCGAAAGGGCTGAGAGCGATTGCAATGCCTGCGCAGACACCCCACTCCCAATTGCGTTTTGCAGTGCACCCTGCGTGAGGGATCCAAATGAATTGGTGATCGACGAAAGACTTCCAAGATTTGTGGTGGAGAATGTCGCACTCCCGAGCGCATTTTTGACCGCAGCAAAATCAACAGTACCGGAAATATTTTTGAGCCCATCAACCGCATTGGCAACAATTCCCGACTGCACTGCAGTGCCAAATCCACTCGTCACTCCTGAAAGCATTCCTGAAATATCTCCCACCTTCACGCCAGTGACCGAAGAAAGCTGTGCACCGAGAACATTTTTTATAGTATCCGCATTGATAGGACCAGTCATTCCATTTAATACACTTGCTGCCTGCTTCACCACATCACCTTGCTTGAACGCTTCAAGTGGAAGTCCATTATTCATTGCTTCTTGCACGCCGGAATTTAAAAGTGAATTGAGTGCCTGTGTGGGAATCTGATCGATATTGCGCACTTGTGAAAGATTGATTGCGCCGCTACTCACCCCCTCATTCACCGCTTTTGTCGCAAGTGTTGCAAGGTCTCCGGTGGGAATTTTTGCTACACTCGTAATCTGATTGAGGTTTACTGTCCCTGCACTCACTGCGCTATTCACTGCGTTATTCAAAAAGTTTGTTGCGATATTTTTGTCGAGCGAACTAAATGAGGCAAGCTGATTCGGATTAACTCCTGTTGCCGTGAAGCCTTGATTCACCGCAAGCGTCACTTCATTTTGAAGCGCACCCGCAGTTTGTGTTTGGAGCGCACCTAAGTTGGTGAGATTGCTTTGCGCGACACCTTGTGCAAGTTTTGCATTCGCCTGTATGTCTGCGAGCGTGACCACTGCAGCGCGTGCATGGTGGACTCCTTTTACCTTCCACACACTGAGCCCAATAAGCAAAACCGCGAAACACAGCGCGAGCGTGATCGCTAATTGATTGCGAGAAATTTTTTTGAGCAACAACATAATTGAATTTTAGAAGTGCACCGTAAAGACAACGGTGTTTGAGATACCATTACTATTAACAACGCGAAGCCAGAGTGGTTGTGGAAGGTTTTCTCCGCCTTGAAATTCTGCAAGTTGTTCGCTTGCGAGTGAGAAGGAAAGCATTGTTCCATCTTGCGATGAAAGTCCGTCAATAATTTCTCCCGTACTCAAGAGTACTTCATTTCCTTGTTTCAAAAATCCTGTTCCTTTAAAAGTGATTGCCTGACCAAGAAATCCTTCAGTCGGGGAGATGGAGGTAATCTTCGGCTGGAGTGTCCCAGGGACAATAATAACGATCGTGCGCTTGTTGCTTTCGCCCTTGCTATTGGTAATCCAAACATCGGTCTTGCCGAGTGTTACTGACTGAGGAATGGTGACGCGCATTATTCCCGACATGATCGGCTTCACTCCGCTTATTGTTGTTGTGCCGATATGTACCACACTTCCCTCCGCGACAAATCCGCTTCCATTTACTGTAAGTGTGTCTCCCGGGCTCACCACATAACTTGAAGGGAAATGAAACTCGAGCACCGTATCATCAATCATCGTGAGTCCATTCAACGTATCCATATTCGGCGTTGATGTGGTCGGTGCTGTGGGTGTCGATTTTTTAATAACTAACTTTTGTACTTGCTTAAACGGAGGGATGACGAGTGTCTCTTGGCTTGAGGTTCCTTTTTTTATTGTGGGCGTTGGTAGTGCGGTTACCGTTTGCGTTGAAACGGATTTCACTGCCGATGGAGAAACTGGCGTCAGCCCACAGAGGGCTGCAATTTGTGTACGCGTACCTCCTCCAACAAATCCAGTGCCTCGCGAAAGTCCGACGGGAGTAAGAATGTCATTACGATAAAGCTCTTGGAATTTCGTCACTGCGAGCTTTGTTTTCATTCCAAAATATGTTGACTCTTGCCCTGGCGATCCAGCTCCCGTGCTCGCAATGCGCGTATCAGGAAGTGTGTTCAGTAAAACCTGGAGCATGCGTACATCGGCACCCGAGTCCCCAAGCTTTAAATTACGCATGAGTGTTTCACAGGGTGGCATCCCTGCAAAGGAAATTGTTGGAAGAATAGTAAGAAAAACAAACGGCACAATAAGTATGTTTCGTAACTTCATATCTTCTATTGTATCAGGAGCACGTTGAAATGACGATAAGTAAAAGTTCGCGTATACTATAGTCCATGAAGGATGGGCAACAAGAAAATCATCGCGGGCTCTATATCAGTATGGCAGTAGCACTCGTTATTTTTGGTACCGGATTTTTCATTACACAAAAAGACACGATTACAAATTTCTTTGCAAATGCCCCGCTCAAAATTGCTGACAAATCAAACACCGCAAGTACCACCGCCGAAGAACAAGCGGTTGCCGACGTCTTTGATCGCGACTCCGACCAAGACGGTCTCCCTGATTGGCAAGAGAGTCTATATGGTTCCGACATGCACAATCCCGACACCGATGGCGACGGCACCCTCGATGGAGAAGAGGTACGATTGCAACGCGACCCCACCAAGGCAAATACCGCAAAAGCAGGACAACCCGCAAACGACAAACTCGCCACCATCCAAGACCCACACTTCGCGACCTCAAGTACCGACATCACCGGAATTAAAAAAGAATTCTTTGCAAAGTTTCTTCAAGGCGAGAGCCAGAGCGTCCAACAGCAAGCATTCCGTGATCTCGTGAAGCAAAAGCTCGACACCAAGGCGCTCACTCCAACCAATCAGCTCGTCGACCTCAACATCACTTCAGACAACAGTGCTACTGCACTGCGCACCTATGGCAACGCATTCGGGGTACTGATTAATAAATACACTGCACACAAAGAACGCACCGAAGCAGAAATTCTCGATGTTGCCCTCAAGTCCAAAAAGCAAAGTGACTTCAATGAACTTCAACTTCCTGCTATCGCTTATCGTAATTTTGCTGCCGACCTTCGTGCACTCAAAACTCCTTCAGGACTTGCAAAATCACATCTCCTCATCATCAATGGATACGACGGTATGGCACTCGGCATTCTCGCAATGCAGTCCCTTCCCACCAACCCCATCCAAGGAAGTGGCGGATACCAAGCCTACACCACTCACCGCATCGATGTGACCGCAGGATACATTCAAGTAGTGAAAAAATTCAGAGATGAAGGAATCATCTTCACAAAAGACGAGCCTGGCGCCCCCTTCACCATACAGAGTGCATCTTCAACACCAGTAAAATAAAAGAGTGGGGCTTCGAGGAATGAGCAAAACTTTAAAATAGTTTTCTCTTCAAAAATATTGACGGAACAAGGTGAATTGCTATAGTTAATTTGGTAATGTTACCAGTTCTTTTTACAGGAGTAATACAAATGAATACCGCTCTGAATGCATCCGCCTTGCAACAAAAACCACCATCAGCTTCTTCTGTGCCACCAAACAAAATTTGGATCAAGATGATCAATAGTGAGGATTTTACCCCGATCATCAAAACCATGTTGAGAGAGGGTGTGGCAAAAAGTGAAGCGCGAGCGAGGGATTTATGTGTTGCATTTTGCCAATGGTTTGCAGTGAGAATAATTGCACAAGGCAAACCTTTCCTCATGTTTAAGGGGCAAGTTGATGAAACCTTTCATTGTTTTGTGTTAAATACGGAATTCTATGCAGCATTCTGTAAAAAATATTCCGACAGTTTCATTCATCACAGCCCACTTGACTCAGAAGGTGCCGCGAAATTTATCAAACTCGGCGGAGCAACAAACACAACAAATCTCCTGACTCAACACTTTAGTGAAGCCCTTCATCCTGAACTCAAAAAATGGGTTTCCTTAAATAAAAAAGGTAAACTGACTGAAGCAACGGTAAGCTGTGGACCGCTCAATCCTTTGTGTTGGTCAGATGACTCGGTAAATACATAAATTCTCGTTTAAATCTTCCTCATTCACCGGCACATGCTGGTGAATTTTTTTTTAACACCTATAATAACCTCATGCACATAGCACCGCTTGCAGTCGAACACAAAAAGACTTTCATTGACTTGATTACCGCAATAGAATCAGATGCTTTTTTTATATACACAAGTCCACCAATCAAGCCGGGTGCATTTGAGGCTATTTTTCAAAACAACAATATCGATATATTTATTGGGCTTAACGATAAGAATGTTGGGATCGGGTATGCAATGGTAGTAAAAAATTTACAGAAAGAAAGCGCGCACTTATTAAAAATCCAATCAATAGGAATAACCCCGAGCCATCGTGCACAAGGATGTGCTTCGCAACTTCTTGCTTTTATCATTGAAAGTTACAAAAATACTCACAAAATTATCACACTCGAGGTGATCAGTGGAAATACCCATGCGATAAATTTATATAAAAAATTTGGATTTACTGAGTGCGGAAAAATAAAAGATGCCTTTAAAAAAGACGGTGGAAGCCATGATCTGCTCACTTTCTGCAAGACATTATAAGATAATCACGAAGCACAACATCAAGTCCCCATCAAGTCCCAGTCTTGACATTGGAGCACCTCACATCTCGCGTGGGTAATTCTTTTTAAAAAAGTAGACGAACCAACCCAAATCCTGTACTTTTACGCTATATGCCATCCACAGTCTGG
>OBEQ011786371.1_pt1 | contig 15092 bp, 18 predicted proteins | sample 1670901 | NCBI WGS metagenome assembly OBEQ01 (sample SAMEA104232315, study PRJEB22302) | groundwater metagenome | biome: forest; feature: aquifer; material: groundwater | place: USA | collected 2011-08-07 | depth 5.4 m | reverse complement strand
TTATCGTATGCAACAAGGAACAATTGCTCGACTTACCGACCGAGGATTTGGATTCATTGCTCGTGAAGGCCAGGAAAAAGATCTCTTTTTCCACTCCAATGAGCTTAGGAATGTAGAATTCAAAGATCTTCGAGAAGGTGACAAAGTAACGTTTGAAGTAGCTGAAAGTCCGAAAGGACCCAACGCGACCAACGTTAGCCGAGCTTAATGTAACAAAAGCGCCCCGCCGAAAGCAGGACGCTTTTGTATTCATCGGACCCTGACTACTTAATAGATATTAAGATACTATTACCATGAGACGCTACTTCGTTGTTGGTTGGGTTTTATTTGTTTCCGGAGCGCTGTATTTATATTTTTTTAACCCGAACCTTATTCAAAATCAGCTCCAGCACGCCTTCGGTTTTTCAATATATTTAGGATATGCGATTTACCTAATTCTTATTTTGATAAGAGGGTTTACTTTGATTCCCGTGACTTATTTAATAATTCTCGGACTGTTGTTTTTTCAGCCGTTGCCGCTTTATATTTTAACTATGCTGGGGGTTCTGGTATCCTCCTCCAGTATTTACTACTTCTTTGAATTTCTGCATCTGGATAAACTCTTTGAGCATAAATATCAAAAAAGAATCTCTAAAGTTAAATCAGCGCTGCAAAAAAACGAACTGCCGATCATTATTGGCTGGAGCGCCGCTCCATTTTTGGCGACTGACATTATCTGCTATATTTGCGGAACATTGCGAATTAACTTTACGAAATTTATCATCGGAATTTTTATCGGCGAAGGAATAACTTCCGGCTTATATATATTTTTTGGACGTTATATCCTGCAATATATACAAAATATGTTATAATTATTTTTATGGATGAGATTCTGGAAAGAACAAATTTTATAAAAAACGCCATCGGCAACCGAGAAATTGGAGCGATAACCATGAGTTCAAAATATCTAATCAACAGGGTACTGAAACACCTGGTAAAACCGCTAAACACTGTCATTGAATACGGGCCGGGCAATGGCGTTATGACCAAAGCTCTTTTGCGGCATCTTTCTCCGCAAGGCAAACTCTTGGTTATTGAATCCGATGCCAGATTTATCAAAGAATTAAATCAGATTCACGACGAACGTCTGGAAATTATCCAGAGTAGAGTACAAGACCTTTTTTTAGACCAAATATCTATATTCTGCCAAGCGGATGCTATTATTTCCAGCATCCCTTTTTATTTCCTTACGCCCGCTGACCGGCTTAAAGTAATTTCCGAAACCCATAAAACACTCGCGCCGGGCGGCAATTTTATCCTCTTCCACCAATATAGGTTATTAACGCTTCGACAATTGAATAAAAGCTTCAATTCGGTATCGGTAACATTTGAACCAAGAAACATTTTCCCGTGTTTTATCCTGGATGCAAAAAAATAAGCAGCTTTTCAATCGCCCATTGACTATATATATAGACTATGGTACTATAAGGTAAGTTGATACTATGTCCTGGGAGGACGGCCGAATTTATGCTATTATTACCCTAAATCCAAACACAGCATAGAGCTCTAGCTTTGCTATATTATTATAGACCTGCTGGGGGACAGCAGTTTTTATTTACCTCCTTTATACAAATAACTAATGATTTACTACAAGGTTATCAGATGACAACCCAAGAACTAAAAAAAACTTCAGATCAAGTTAAAAAATTCAGCGAGTTTCCGTTGACCGCGTTACTGAAAAGTAACTTAGAACGGGCGCATTTTGTTACGCCGACTCCCATTCAAATGAACGCCATCGGCCCGGCCCTGCAAGGTCGAGACATACTCGGCACTGCTCAAACCGGCACCGGAAAAACCTTAGCTTTTCTTCTGCCTATTTTAGAGCGCCTCATCCATACCCGCAAAAAAGAAGTTGAGGCATTGATTATAGCCCCAACCCGCGAACTGGCAATGCAAACTTTGGATACGTTAAAAAATATCGGCAAAAATACCGAAATCCAGGCAGCGCTCGTGGTCGGCGGACTATCTGAAAAACGGCAAATCGATTCTATTCGCTATGGAGCCCGAATTATTGTGGCGACCCCAGGAAGACTCGACGATTTTATTAAACGAAGATTGGTGAATTTGCGATCGGTAAAAGTTTTGGTTTTAGATGAGGCCGACCGCATGGTAGATATGGGCTTTCTTCCCCAGATGCGAAGCATTATGAATAGCGTTCCCAAAGAACGGCAAACTATGTGCTTCTCGGCCACTCTTGATAAAACAGTGGCCCATCTCGTGCATGAATATTTAAAAGATCCTTTGCATATTGCAATCGGATCAATCTTAAAACCAGCCGATTCTGTCGCTTTGCGAATTTATGAAGTAGTCCGTGAACAAAAAATGCCGCTTCTGATACACCTTCTGCAAATAGAGACAGGAACCTTTTTGGTTTTTACCCGCACTAAATACGGCGCTGACAAACTCTTTAAAAAACTGGCCCAACGGGGAATTGACGTAGGCGTATTGCACGGAGGCAAATCCCAATCCCAACGAACCCGAGCCCTCGAAGGATTCAAGGGCGGAAAACATCGCGTGCTGGTGGCAACCGATATCGCGGCGCGCGGCATTCACGTTAAAGGAATCGCGCATGTTATTAATTACGACCTGCCGCAGGCGGCTGAAGATTTTATTCATCGCGTCGGACGAACAGGACGAGTGGAAGACGAGGGGATTGCGACAACTTTTGTTATGCCCGAAGAAACCCGCGATATTCAAAGCATTGAACGCACCCTTGGTAAAAAAATTGAACGGATGCCGCTACCCCCTAATCTTGTATCAGAACCTCGTTCCCTGCATGACGAAGTATTTGATATGCGCAGCCGAGGAAGAACCCATTTCAGGGGCACCCGTCATTTTGGCCACCGAAAACGCTACTAAACGAGAGAGCTTCGGCATCGTAAAAATCCGTTGACAATCAAAGATAGATAGATTATGCTTATTTTATGGCAAGAATTAATCTAGGAATAATACTGGAGAATCTGGAATCAGAATTAAGAAAGTCTTTTAGAGCGGTGGTTGCGGAAGACCATACCAACGCGCTATTTCGCGCCTTTCGGAAAAAAGTTGAAAATGATAAAACATGGTATACTGTTCCTGACCACTTGATAGAAAAAGATTAAATTTTTTTCTATCCTTAAAAAAGGCGTTTTTGGTAATGCCGCGGTTTATCCAGCGGCATTTTGTTTTAGCGTGCTGGGGCTATACTATTTTAACTCACGTATGATATCATACTGTAAAGGTCGCCTAATATAAAAATAATAAAAGAAAGTATGATCAAAAAAATCGCCCAATTTTCTCTCTCTACCGGCATCGCTATTTTTATGACAACGGGTATAGTTCTCGCGGCTATCGGACTTCCACCCCCCGAACCAACAGACATGAATCAATGTAAAAAGAATGGCTGGAGAAACTACGGAGAGATGTTCAAAAACCAAGGAGATTGCGTAAGTTTTGTGGTAACAGCAGGAAGAAACGCACCAGACGGCCCGCCAGTGCATTAATTTAATAACGCTAACTAAAAATCCCGCTCAAAGCGGGATTTTTAGTTGCGGTGAAATTTACTTTTACCTTCCGACAAAATTATGGGTAAAAATTAAATAATCGTTTACGGCGACAATTCCCATGCCACCAAAATTAAAAGCTGGATTCATTATATTTTTGCGGTGACCCGGTGAATTTAACCAACCCTCTACAACCTTTTGAGCTATTTCCTCCGGAGTTGCCCATTCCCTATTAACCCATTTAACCAGTCCCAGATTTTTTACGGCCTCCCGCGCGCTTGCTAAAATAGCATTATACTTTCTGGTGGCTTCGTCTTTGGAATCTACTCCTGATTTAAAATCTTCAATTTTTGCACAAGTCGTCACCGGATCATCAGCCGGATACTCGTAAATAAATCTCTTACCGACCGGTAAAATAGCAATATTTTCTCCGGCCGAGCGGTAAACAACATTTCTACTTTCCAACCTCTCTTTTAAAGAAAAACCGGAAATAAATCCTTCGTGTCTTATCATAGGATAATGGCAGATTAACGCCGGACTAGTTATCTCTATATTATCTTTAGCTTGATCCCCGCTGTGCTCATAAGCAACCCGGGCAAGTGAATCATCCCATAAAAGAGTTGCCAAAGATGACTCTTCTCTTTTGCGATTAATCATTTCTTGGGTTCGCACAGCTAAAACATTTAAATCGTAATTTGGTTTTACCTGCAATTGGAATTGAGTAGACGTACCAGTGGTCGTTACGGCCGATTTTGATAAATCACTCGTGGTGCTTGCCGTATTCATTTTTTCTATGACTGCAACAGGGGATGAGGTAGCTGGCGGAGAAACGGGAACTACGGGAAGCACAAGGCCGGACACTTGGGCGCCCCGAGTCCAAAATTCGTTTAGCTTCGCTCTAGTAAGAGGTCCGAAAAAACCAGTCGTCGGGATCTGATATTTGGCCTGAAATCTTTTTAGGGCTTCCGCGGTGAGCCGCCCAAAATATCCGCTGACGTTTTTTTCAGGATAAACACCCGGGATGTTGGCCAAAAATTCCTGCAGTTTTTTTACATCTTCTCCGCTCTTACCCAAATTAAGATTGCGATCGAAGACCATACTGTTGGTCGCTAAGACAATAGCTCCTTTGCTCAAATCATTGATCCTTTTTTGCAGTTCAAAAATTTGACGCCGAAGACTTTCCAAAACCGATCCTTGCGGCGCGTTTTGCGCCAAAGCAGTATTAAAAAACAAAATCGTAAAAAGTATTATAGTTATAAAATTTTTAATCATGTTTTTATCTACCCCATTAGCTTTTCCCTAATGCGCCGCTCTTCTTCACCTTGAGACACAAGTTCAAACTCAAAGCGATCATTGAGCTTCATCATGGTCATTCGCACTTTCACTTGCTCGACATCGCCTTGCATTTTATTCATCGTGTCAAACACATCAATTTTATACTGCGTATCAGGGTTGCCCGTTAATTGTTCGCCCTTACTTTCAACGACATATAAAAACTCAAGCGCACCTTCTTTATTTTTGCTTGCAATAATAAAGTCGGGTCTGATCTTATTCTTTTGCCAGCCCTGAATGGCATACCAGCTCCTTTCTGCCTTATTTCGAGCCCACCAAATTACATTCGAACTATCTTCTATATATTGCACCACATTTCGCTCCAAAGGATTAAGGGTGCTTACATCAACATCCTCGTATAAGTTCAATCGGTAAGCAGACCGAATGCTTTTTGAAACTTCGTCTTTTTCGGGCATTGAAAAACCTATTTTATCGTCATCAGAAACAACAAGCAGCAGCGTTTCCTTATTGACAAGTTCCTCAAACGCCGCTCTTTCTTGCTCGCGTTTGTGTTTGATAAGCCGCTTTTCTATTTCTCGCGCAATGTATCCTGCGTCGCGGTCAAGCGTTTCTGCGTCAAACTCATTTTCAAGCGTCGCAAAAACCTTTCCTGCAATTTCGTGGGCAATAAAAGCGTTCTCAACTGTTTCGTATAAGCGTCTGGTCAAATAAAGCGAATCAAACCTAACGGATATATTTGCCTCAATCTTGCGTTCGGTTGCTCGTTCCAAATCAATGACAATTTCCGTCTGGGCCCCGCGCCGTCTGCCGATTGTCGGTTTGAGTTCCTTGAACCGTTCGTTAAGACGAATCGAGCTCCAATCAACTCTCGGCTTCACATCCATTTCGTAAGAAAATCTGCGATAGCGTTGTCCATCTTATTCGGCCTTGATATTTTGGAAGTAAACTTTTGAGCGCAAGCAGATTATCGCCCTCAATGATGAGATTTTCTTCCGCATCCGTTCCCTTGAGAGATTTTTTCGCGTCTTTTTCAAGCGTATGATACGGAACCGATAGGTGATAATTCCAAACCGCTGATTTTCCCTTGAATTGTAGTGTTGCCATAATGAATTTACCCTTGTGGATAAGCCCTTGACACCTTCTCTGGATTTGCTACAATAGGCATATCCTTAGAAAGGGCCGCGCTTCGCGGCTCTTTCCTTTTACTTTTGTATCTTAAAACGAATGTTGTCTATATTGATAAATGAGACCTTTTTTGGGCTTGAAGCAATCAGATCTCTTAGTTTCGTAGAAAACCTTTTCGAGAAATAACGAGGACCAGTTTTTATTTTCTTAGGGCTTGAGACGATATGTACCCGCGTCCCTTTTTTGTTTACCGCCCGAACGAGGAATTCAAAATCTCCATCGCCAGTAAAAATATAAAATTCATTGCCTTCCTTGGCATTTTCCATTGCGTCAACAGTAAGCTCTACATCGCAATTCGATTTTCTGTTATAGCCCATATCAATATGCTCAATAAACTTGTGTTGACATTGTGGGCACAGAATTTCAATATCTTTATCTCTGTTTTTATATGCAAAAACCGTTTTGCCGCGAACAATGCACCCTTGTTTCTCAAGTTCTTCAAGCATTTGGGTTGTCTCCAAATCTCCTGCGTCAACACCTGTATACAGGAATACTTTTTCACAATTCCAACCATTTTTGAGAAATTGATAAAATTTCTGCCAGTCAATCTGAAATCCAAGTATCCTCTTCGTGGTTATATCTGTATTTTGAGCATCTACAAATGCGTATTTTGGCATAGTTATTTCGTTTTTGCTTTATTCATAAAACGCTCAAACTCGGACCTTTCAATGCGAAACTCTTTGCCTATTTTGTAGGCCTTGAGCTTGCCCGCGTCTATGTAGCGATAAATCGTCATCACATTGAGCGATAACATCTCCGCGAGTTCCTTTGCGGTGTAGTATTCGGCTTGTTGTTTGTCTTTGCCCATACGCTTTTTATGATACTTTACTTTTATTTACAGAGCAAGTTGAATTGCCCACAGTGCGAAATGGTTTACGAAAAAATAGTGCATTGCCCGCCTATAAATGATATAATGATAGAAAATAATTTTGGTCTGATCGGTTGAGATCTAAAGTGTTACTATAATCTTGGTCAAAAAATATTTATATATATTTCTTTTTGTCGTCCTCGGAGTAATTACGAGTTTTTTAGTGCACGCCGTTCTTGAAATACTAATAATTAATCTGCTCGTTCTTAATTTTACCGCATACGGCTTGGGTTTAACGTGGCAGGCCTGGTTTGCCATTCACCGGACGGGAACAATTTTACTTTTATTAGCGGGGATCGGTTTTGGTTTTCAGCAAAGCGTATATTGGTGGAAATACATATACGTAGATAAAAAATATCCTAGAAAATTCCGGTCCGCGAAAAATATCGTGGCCATATTTTTTCTTAGCGCAATCATCCTGCAGTTTGTTTTTCCCCTAACCGTATCAGCTCAAACCAGAGAAGAACTTGAAACAGAACTACAAAAAATAGAAACACAAATTGCCGAGTACGAAAAAGAACTCACCACCACCAAGACCGAAAAACAAACGCTTACCAATAAAATTAACCAACTTAAAAAAGAGCAAAGTAAAATTTCGCTCCAGATAAAATCCACCAATATTAAAATAAAGGAGCTCGGCAAACAACTTTCAACCACCGAAACAAACATTCAAAAAACTACCCAAAAACTTAACCAACAAAAAAAGAAGATTACTTCCATTATTCGCGTCCTCCAAGAACGAGACCAAAAATCATCCCTGGAGATGCTGGCAGGAGCAGGAGGATTATCAGCATTTTTTAACGAAATTGAGGCCCTGGAAAAACTTTCGCAAAACCTTATAGTAGTTATAAACGAAACCAAAGAAATAAAGGGGGAACTCGAGACCCAACACGCCGATTTGGAAACAAAACATGGCGAACAAAAGAATCTGCTGGCTATTCAAACCCTGCAAAACCAAAACTTGCAAACCAAGACCAACGAACAAAATAAGATCTTCAAGGAAACGCAGGGCAAAGAAACAAAATATCAAGAAATGTTATCTAATTCAAAGAAGCGCGCGCAAGAGATTAAAAGTCGCATCTACGAACTTCTCGGCATCGGCACGCAAATTACTTTTGGCGAAGCAGTGGAAATAGCCCAATGGGTTTCTAAACAAACAAAAATACGGCCCGCTCTTCTTCTGGCGGTGCTTACTCAAGAATCCAATCTCGGCAAGAACGTAGGAACCTGTAACCGCACCGGCGATTCTCCCTCAAAAAGCTGGAAAGCAGTTATGAAGCCGGATCGGGATCAAACTTTATTTCTTACCATTACAAAGGAATTGGGTATGAATCCTGATCTAACGCCAGTATCTTGCCCTATGCGCGACGCCAATGGAAATCAGATTGGCTGGGGCGGCGCCATGGGCCCCGCCCAATTTATTCCATCTACCTGGATCCTATACAAAGACAAAGTTTCCGTCATCACCGGCAAAACCGCAAACCCGTGGGATATCAGAGATGCTTTTGTCGCCGCAGCGCTTCTTCTCAAAGACAACGGCGCTACTTCTAGCAACGAAAATGCGGAGTGGCGCGCAGCCATGCTTTATTTCTCCGGCTCAATTAATCTCAAATTTCGTTTCTATGGAGATAACGTTTTGGCCCTTGCCAAACGTTATGAAGAGGACATCCGCGCTCTTGGTTAATTTATGAAAATATAAATTAACTTATAGAAATCCAAAAAATATGAAAAAAATACCACAAATTGCCATTGCCTTATAAGCTAATTAATTCTACTAATAGAATTCAGATGGATATTTTTGCGCACGGCCTTTGGACAGGAGCCCTGTATAAAACTCTAAATAAAAAAGTCGGCAAACCCCTAAAGGTGTGGCCGGCTATTTTCTGGGGAACATTTCCCGATCTTTTTGCTTTTGCCCCAGCATTTATCTGGCTCTCTTGGAATTTATTTCTTGGGAGCACCAATATTTCTGACCTACCAAGGCCAGAAGAAATTGAACCAACAACGCGAAACATCACGCCGATTTTTCGTCTTACTTCGCTTCTCTACAATATAAGCCATAGCGCAATTATATTTCTTATTATTTTTGGTATAGTGTTCCTTATTTTTCGCCGGCCCGTATGGGAACTCGGCGGATGGTTTATCCATATTGTCATAGATATTCCAACTCACTCCTACCGATTTTTTCCTACGCCGTTTTTATGGCCGTTGTCTGAGTGGAAAATCAGCGGATTCCCCTGGGCTAATCCTTTTTTTCTTATACCAAACTATATAGCGATTATTATCGTCTATTTTCTCCTTCGTAAAAATAAAAAATCCAAGTCTGGATGATGAGCTAACCGCTTACGAGAACATGGAACTTCATGGCGTGCTTTATAAAGTACCTCGGGATATACGCAAAAAAAAGTGGAATAACTGCTAAGTTTTGTAGAACTCTGGAACCGCAAAGATGACCTAGTCAAACACTTTTCGGGTGATATGAAAAGAAGGTTGGAAATTGCCCGAGGGCTTCTGCACCACCCCAAAATTCTTTTTCTTGACGAACCAACACTCGACCTTGATCCGCAAACAAGAAACCATATCTGGTCATATATTAAAAATTTAAGTGAGAGAGAAAGTACTACGGCTTTTTTCACAACCCACTACATGGGGCAGCTACCTCTTTTCTAAGATTGAGATTTAAAAAAATAGTATGAGGTATTTTTCTTACTAAAAAACTATTTAACCCGCATTTTAAACAGCCGGGCAGAATTTAAAATAGGAATAAAATCAGTAAGAAAATTGTAAGCGGCAGCGCCGGTAGGGGATAGAGCGCCTCCAAAAACTAAAACTAACCCTAAAGCATTAACAACACCCCAAATAATAAAGTCCTGTCTGGCAATATTATGGGTCTTATGGGCCAACCGGAAAAGTTCCGGCAATCTTAAAAAATTATCCTGCATTAATACTATATCCGCGGCTTCCACCGTAACGTCAGAACCAGTCCCGCCCATGGCAATACCAATATCTGCGGTATTCAAGCTAGCGGCGTCGTTTACCCCGTCTCCAATCATTATAACTTTATAATCAGCACCAAGAGAATTTTTTACGTAATTCACTTTTTCTTCAGGCATAAGATTGGCATAAAATTCAGTAATTCCAGTCTCCTCCGCAACATTTTTGGCTATCTTTTCACTATCGCCCGTAAGCATAATAATCTTCCGAACCCCTAAGCTTTTCAATTCCGCGAAAACTTGTTTTAGATGCGGTCTTAACTCATCAGTCAACCCAAAAAACCCTAAAAATTCCTGGTCGCAAGCGATTAAACTTACGCTAAACCCTTTATCTTTGGCAGATTCCACTGCCAACTTTTGTTCTTCCGTAAAGACAACCCCCTGGCTTTCTAAAAATTTAGGACGGCCAAAAATAATCTTTTTGCCGCCGCGTAACGCCAAAGCCCCCCGCCCGCTATATTCTTCAAATTTTTCCGGTTGGACAATTTTGGTTTTCCCCCGGAGATAATGCACAATGGATTTAGCAACGACATGAGAAGACAAAACGCATACACTTCCGGCAAACGATAAGACTTCCTCTTCTTTTTGTTGATTGAAAACCAAGCAATCTTTAACTTTAAGCCGGCCGTAAGTCAAAGTTCCGGTTTTATCCAGCAGAATTATTTTAACTTTGGTCAAGCCCTCAATAAAATTTCCGCCCTTAACGATAACGCCCCCTTTGGCCGCATGACCCAAAGACGCAAGAAAAGCAAGCGGTACCGCTACCGCAATATCGTCGGCGCATACGACTAAAAGTACAGCCAGAACCAAACTGGTATTGCCAATATAATAATAAAGCAAAATTGAGCCGGCAAAAGCAGAAACAATATACCAACTGGTAAATTTATCAGCGAGAGTGGTAATTTTGGGTTCGTGGGCATGCGATTTTTCTACTAGATCAATAATCTTTTCCAGAGTGGTGTCCTTGCCAATCTTTTCAGCCCGCACGGTTATATTACCCTCAACCACCACGGTTGAACTCAAAACCGTATCAGCAACTGATTTAGACACAAGTAAAGATTCCCCGGTGATAGAAGATTGGTCAACCTCTGCTTCGCCTTCAATAACCGGGCCATCAACAGGAATAATCTCTCCGATCTCGATAAGAACTAGGTCACCCTTTTCGATTTTGGCGATTGGAATCTGTAAAACCCCTTCACCCCTTTTTACCCTGGCCTGCTTAGGTCGCAACTTTAATAAACCCTCAAGCGCATGACGAGCTTGCTTTTCGGTCCTAAAAGCAAGGAGACGAGCAAAAGTTAACATAAGATTGATAAAAACAGCCGAAGGCCATTCCTTGGCTAGCAAAGAGAAAACCAGAGCTACGCTAGCCAAAAGGTCAATCGAAATTTTCCTTTTTTTCAGAGAACTTACCGTACTTATTAAAACCGGCAAAGTTCCGATGATGGCGCTAACAGCAAGCAGAATATTATCCCAATACCAAATGGAAGATCCAAAAAAATCAAAGTAATGCATCCCCAGGACGACTAATAAAAAGATCAAAAGTAAACCATCAAAAGTTGGCAACTTCTCTTTTATCCTTTTTATTTCTAGGAATTTTTTCATTTACAATACACTCCTATTTTAACCTAAATCCACAAGTTAGTCGAGGCAGAGTTGCCAATTTGTCTATTTTTTGGTAAGTTAAAAGAAGCTTATGCCTCATATAGAAATCGCCGCGGAAAAATTGTTTAAAATCTTAGGCCTGCCGATTACCAATACTTTGGTGACGGGCTGGATGGTCGTTGGAATTCTAGCCACCATCGGGTTTTTAATCTTTAAGAAAATTGCCATAATCCCTAAAACTCTACAAAACGTTTTTGAGATTTTCATAGACAGCTTTCTTAACCTTATGGAGGGAGTTTTCGGCTCACGCGAAAAGGCAGAAAAATATCTGCCCATTGTCGCGACCATTTTTATTTTTATCTTAATTGCTAACTGGCTCGGCATACTTCCCGGCGTAGGCTCCCTTGGTTTTTTTGCAGAAAGCGGCAGTGAAAAAATTTTTGTGCCATTTTTCAGATCTCCGGCCAGCGATCTTAACTTCACCCTAGCTCTTGCTCTCATCGCCGTTTTTCTAGTTAATATTTTAGGGGTTACCGCCGTGGGTTTTTTCAAACATATTTCCCGCTTCCTTTCTTTTAAGGGGCCGATAGATTTTTTTGTGGGCCTACTTGAATTTATTTCTGAAATTGCTAAGATGGTATCGTTTTCGTTCCGCCTCTTCGGCAATATCTTTGCAGGCGAAGTTCTTTTGATTATTACCGGTTTTTTAGTACCGGTGCTTATTCCAGTGCCTTTTTTAATTCTCGAAATTTTTGTAGGATTTATACAAGCGCTGGTCTTTGCGATGTTAACAACAGTATTTATAGGGATAGCTACCAATCATCATTAAAGGTCAAAATAATATTGGAGTGAATTAAATTTACAATTTTCAATAAATGTTTCAATTTTCCAAACGGTCATTGAAAATTGAAAATTAGAAATTGAAAATTATTTATTATATGGATCCAGAATCAATAAAACTTCTTGCTACCGCCGGGACGATTGCCATCGGCACCATAACTCCGGCCGCAGCCATTGGCTATCTATCAGCCAAAGGGCTTGAAGCAATCGGCCGCAACCCCGAAGCCGCAGCCAAAATCCAGACGGCTATGATTCTTGCTATCGCATTTGCCGAAGCAATTGCCATCTACGCCCTCGTGGTAGCCTTGATCATTAAATTTGTTTAGTTTGTCTTTTAACTTCTAGTGAGCGAACTAATCAAACATTTCGGTATAGATTGGAGGTTGCTTATCGCGCAAGCAATTAACTTTTTTATTCTTTTAATTCTTCTGAAAAAATTTGCCTATGGCCCTATTTTAAAAATGCTTCGGAAACGACGCGAAGAGATTGAAAAAGGAGTTAAATTTACCAAAGAAGCCAGAGAAAAACTGGAACAAATTGAAGAACTCAAAGAACAAACCTTAAAAACCGCTAATTCTCAAGCTTTGACTATAGTTACCAAAGCCGAAGAGTCGGCAAAAGTGCGCGGGGAAAAAATTATTCAGGAAACAAACAAAAAAGTAGAAACAATTGTGACCGACGCCAAAAAAGCCATTGAAGAAGAAAAAGCCAAAATGGGAGATGAGGTCTATAAAAATTCTCAAATTTTAATTAGCATGGGTCTAGCGCGAGTAATAGGTAAAATATCTCCGGCCGAAAGAGACAAAGAACTAATAGCAGAAGCCTTAAAAGAGTTAAAAACCGTCAAACCATGAGATATTCTATAAAACAGTACGCCCTGGCTCTTTTAATCTCTCTTGCAGAAAAAAAAGGAGAAGAGAGAAAAAACATAATACGCAATTTTTTGAGTTTACTCACCCGGAACGGAGATCAAACAAAATTGGAATTAATAATAAAAGAGGCGGAGAAAACAGAAAGAAGGAAAAAGGGAATCTATCAAGTGGAGCTCGCGTCTGCAACTAAAATCTCGGGCAAACTTAAAGAAGAGGTGGAAAAAATCATAGGAAAAAAAGTTATTTTTAAAGAGAGGATGGATCCGGAAATTTTAGCTGGTTTAAAAATTCTAATCGAGGATGAAACCTTGATTGACGCTACGGCCCAATCTCAAATTGCTAAAATATTTCGCTGATTGCCAAATGACGGACTTTATAATAGAAAATTTAAGAAAAGAAATTGAGGGGTTTAAAAGAGAAATCAAAGCCGAAAAAATCGGCCGGGTTTTAGAGGTGGGCGACGGCATTGCCAAAATTTCCGGGCTCTCCGAAGTATCTTCGCAGGAAATGCTTGAATTTGAAACAGAAAATGGCATAGTTGAAGGAATTGCCTTTAACTTGGAAGAAAACACGGTCGGAGCAATTATCCTGGGAGATTATCTAAAAGTAAAAGAAGGAGATATAGTAAAAAATAAAGGCCGGGTACTTTCCCTAAGAGTAGGGGAAGAGCTTATAGGAAGAGTTTTAAACCCTCTTGGCAAACCGCAAGATTCCCGCGGCCCGATTTTTAAAGAAGGTACTGCCGAAATTTTCTATCCCGTAGAAAGGGTAGCGCCCTCGGTAACCGTCCGCGAGCCAGTATCAACTCCCCTACACACTGGCATCAAAGCGATTGACAGCATGATTCCGATTGGCAGAGGACAAAGAGAATTAATAATCGGCGATCGGCAAGTCGGAAAAACTTCTTTGGCTATTGATACTATTATTAATCAGGGCCTAGACAGTCGCTACCCTACGCCGATCTGCATTTATGTTGCGATCGGACAGAAAGAATCAAAAGTCGCCAAAATCGTCTCGGTTTTGGAAGAACACGGAGCAATGAAATATACAATTGTAGTTTCTGCTCCGGCTTCCAACCCCGCTTCACTTTGGTACCTGGCTCCATATAGCGGCGCTGCCATTGGTGAATATTTTATGCATCAGGGCAAAGACGCTTTGGTAATTTATGATGACCTTTCCAAACACGCCTGGGCTTACCGGGAATTATCATTGCTTTTGCGAAGGCCACCCGGACGCGAAGCATATCCAGGCGATGTTTTTTATCTTCATTCTCGTCTCTTAGAACGCTCGGCAAAACTAAATAAAGAAAACGGCGGCGGCTCCTTGACTGCGCTCCCTATTATAGAAACCCAGCTTGGCGACGTCTCAGCCTACATCCCAACCAATGTTATTTCCATTACAGACGGGCAAATTTATCTTGAACCAGAACTTTTTTATCAAGGATTTAGGCCGGCGGTAAACGTAGGGCTTTCGGTCTCGCGCGTAGGTTCGGCGGCTCAAACCAAAGCGATGAAAAAAGTGGCTGGTAAGTTGCGCCTTGAGCTCGCGCAATTTAGAGAATTGGCCGCTTTTGCCCAATTTGCATCTGAACTTGACGAATCAACCCGTAAAAGATTGGAACGGGGGCGCGCGCTTTCCGAAATTTTAAAACAAGGGGAACTGGAACCGATGCCTTTTGAAAAACAAGTGGTTTTGGTTTACGCCGGCACGCAAGGATTCTTTGATGACGTTCCAAGCGCTGAAGTCCAAAAAACGGCCGAGCGAATGATTGGGTATATTGAAAAAATGCACCGCAGTATTTTGGAAGAGATAAACAAAACCGCAGAATTGTCATCTGCGACAGAAGAAAAACTTAAACAAGCCATAAAAGATTTTAGGGGACTAAAAAATTAAAAATATGAATGAAAATTTAAAT
>OBEQ010945410.1_pt1 | contig 15094 bp, 12 predicted proteins | sample 1670901 | NCBI WGS metagenome assembly OBEQ01 (sample SAMEA104232315, study PRJEB22302) | groundwater metagenome | biome: forest; feature: aquifer; material: groundwater | place: USA | collected 2011-08-07 | depth 5.4 m | reverse complement strand
GACACGCCCGCCCGCCAGCACCCCGGGGGCCCCCCGCGGGGCCACGTTCGGGTGGTGCCCGCTTCCCGCCGGCCCGCCGTGACTGGCTCTCTTCTGATTGCTGTCGGATCCCTCGCGGTTTGGCTCATGTTGCCGTCCGACTACATCCGTACGCGCGCGCTGCCGCAGCCGGAGCCGAACGAACGGGTGCTCAACCAGAGTGAAGGGGTCAACGAGATCGTCACCGTCACGGAAACCTCGGGCAAGGGACGGAGGCTCATGACGAACGGGCACGCGATGTCGGCGACGTGGCCGCTCTCGCAGCGCTACATGCGCGCGCTCGCGCACGTGCCGCTGCTGATGATCGACAATCCGGAGCGCGTCCTCGTCATCGGCTTCGGCGTGGGCAACACGACCCGCGCGGCCACGCTGCATCCGACGATTCGCAGGGTCGATGTCGCGGATCTCTCGCGCAACGTCCTGGATCATGCCGGCGACTTCAGCGGCGTCAACGGGGACGTGCTGAACGATTCGCGCGTGGCCGTCTACGTCAACGACGGCCGGCACCACATCCAGATGCAGCCGCCCGGGTCGTACGATCTCATCGCGCTCGAACCGCCGCCGATCGGATACGCGGGCGTCGCGGCCCTGTACTCGGAGGAGTTCTACCAGCTCGCGCGCACGCGGCTGAGGCCGAAAGGATTCATCAGCCAGTGGCTCCCGTCCTACCAGGTGCCGACGGCGACGACGCTGTCGATGATCCGCGCATTCGTCGACGTGTTTCCGCAGTCGGTGCTGCTCTCCGGCGCGCAGGCGGACCTGATTCTCATCGGCGCGAACGATCGGGTCGAGATCGATCCGAATCAACTGTTCGCCGCGCTGTCCCGGCGGCCCGAGGCGCGGGCGGACCTGGCGAGGCTGAATCTCGGCACGCCACGCGAGATCGTCGGCATGTTCGTCGGTTCGGCCGAAACGCTCGCGGAGGCTACCCGCCAGGCGGCGCCCGTCACCGACGATCGGCCGGTGCAGGAGTACGGCGTCAGGTCGCTGTTGAACTTTGGGGAGGCCGTGCCGGGCTCGATCGTCGATCTGACCGGCGTGTCCGCGTGGTGTCCGACGTGCTTCGACAACGGCGCGCCGGTGCGGATCGTCGAAGGGCTCGACCTGTACCTCGCGCTGCTCAACCGCGCGTACGCGGCCACTCCGGAGGAAGGCGTTCGCATCCGCAACGCCGCCGAACAGGGACGCGTCTTTGCCGGAAGCGCGTATCTCGGCGCCGTGGTCCCGGACACGGCGGACGTGCATAACGACCTTGGGATCGCGTACGCGTCGAAAGGTCAGATCGACCAGGCCATCGCCGAGTTCAGGGAGGCGCTGCGCCTCGACCCCGATTCGGCGCGGACCCACTGGCATCTCGGCGCGGCCCTCGCCGACCGGGGAGCCCTCGACGAGGCAGCGGACCACCTGCGCAGATCTGTCGAGCTGGATCCGGCCAACGAGGATGCCCGGCACGACCTGGCTGCCATCCTCGCGGCGCCGCGCAAGTGATCCTTTCCTGTTGACTCAACCCCTTCGGATAGCCTAGTTTGCAGCCGCAGCCCCCGTAACGCCCGCCGTATGTATTGTTGTGCGGTGGGCAGTGTCTGAGGCTGAAAGGAGATTTCATGATTTGGGGTGTGGTCAGACGGGTACTTCTGATCGGGGCAATCCTTGTGCTGCCTGTCGCGGCGTTCGCGCAGGAAGCGGTAATAACCGGAACGGTGACCGATTCAACGGGCGCCGTGCTGCCGGGCGTGACGATAACGGCCTCGAACGACGCGACTGGAAACAAGTTCGTCGGCGTCACCGATGAGCGTGGGATTTACCGCGTTCTCGTGCGTATCGGCACCTACCAGGTGACCGCGGAGCTCCAGGGCTTCTCGACGGCCTCCCGGCCGGGCATTCAGATTCTCGTGGGACAGACCGCGAGCCTCAATCTCCAGTTGGCGCCTTCGACCGTTCAGGAAACCGTCACGGTCACAGGCGAGGCGCCGCTGATCGATCTCAAGAACTCCAGCCTTGGCGGCAACATCGACGCGCGCCAGGTCCAGGAGCTGCCGGTCCAGGGCCGCAACTGGATGGCGCTGGCGCTGCTGGCGCCGGGCAGCCGGACGCAGGCCGGCGCAACCGGGACCGCCGCGCAGATCCCGCTGCCTGACCGGAATGGCGGCGAGGCGCGCGAGTTCCAGCTCAATGTCGACGGCCAGCAGGTCTCGGCCGACATCGGCACCGGCGGCCAGGCGAAGTTCAGCCAGGATTCAATCGCGGAGTTCCAGTTCGTCGCCAACCGGTTCGATGCCACGATGGGACGGTCGACCGGCGTGCAGGTGAACGCCATCACCAAGTCGGGCAGCAACAACGTATCGGGGCTGTTCAGGGGCAACTTCCGCGACAGCAGGTTCAATGCGGAGAATCCGGTTCTGCACCTCGTCGAGCCGGTCAAGAACCAGCAGTTCAGCACGGCTGTCGGTGGCCCGATCATCAAGGACAAGCTGCATTACTTCGGCAACTACGAATACGAGCGCGAGCCGAGGACCAGCACCTTCAACTCGCCGTACCCGGCGTTCAACAAATCGCTGACCGGCAAGAACAATCAGAAGAAGGGTGGCGTGCGCCTGGACTATCAGCTGTCGTCCAGGACGCGACTGATGGGCAAGTATTCAAGGGCCGCGATCTTCGAGCCGTTCGGGGCCGGCGGCACAGGATTCTCGGGATCGACCGGGACAAACAGGGAATACAACAGGGAGAGCCTCGGCCAGCTGACGCAGGTTCTCAATAACTCGACGGTCAACGAGATCAAGGTGGGCCAGGCGGTGTTCGGCCTCGCCAACAGGAACCTCACCAGCTGGTCGAATCACTGGCAGAAGGTGAACGGCATCACCACGGGATCGCCGCGCATCGCATTCACGGGCTTTTCGATTGCACCCAACCAGAACTATCCGCGCCACCAGGATCAGTGGGTGTGGAACGTGCGCGACGACTTCACGTATTCCTACAACGCGACCGGTCATCACGACCTGCGGCTCGGTGGCGAGTTCCTCCACCGCCATCAGATCCAGGCCAACTGCCGGCAGTGCAGTGGCGACATGCGGGCCAACGCGTTGCCGCTGCCTTCAGCAGCCCTGCTGCAGTCGTGGTTTCCGGACCCGTTTAATGTGGACTCGTGGAACCTGGCAGCGGTCTCCCCTTGGGTGAGCACCTACAGCATCGGCGTTGGTGACTTCAACGTCCCCCTCAACTCGAAGAAGATCGCGAGCTGGGCGCAGGATGACTGGCAGATCTCGAACCGCCTGACCCTGAACCTCGGCCTGCGCTACGACCTCGAGATGAACGTGTTCGCCAACACCATTGCCGTGCCGCCGTTCCAGGACGCCGGCCGTCCGAACGACACGACGAACTTCCAGCCGCGGCTCGGCTTCAACTTCAAGGTGAACGACGCGACCGTCATTCGAGGCGGATCCGGGCTGTACTACGGCGATGCGCTCGGCGCGGACCAGTCGTTCGCGACCGGCAACCGGCAGGTTGTCGTCATCTCGTACACCAATGACGGCCGGCCCGACTTTGCCGCGAACCCGACGGCGGGGCAGCCGCTGCCAACCTTCGAGCAGGCGCAGCAGCGGCTCTGCTCGGGGAATCCTGCCGCGTTCGCGGCATGGCGCGCGGTGAACTTCACGGGTACCGCGCCGTGTCTCACGCGCGACCTGCAGGAATTCGTGGGGCTGCCGAAGTACGTCCACCTGCCGCGCACGTTCCAGAGTTCGATCGGCGTCCAGCGGCAGTTCGGAAACGTGGCAGCGGTCACCGCCGATTACGTCTACAGCAAGGGGACACACGAGAAGGACGTCGTCGACAACATCAACCTCACGTTCAATTCGGCGACCGGCGTGAACTTTCCGTTCGCGACCCGCTCGACGCGGCCGTACCCGGATTGGGGCGTTGTCTCGATGAACACGCACCTGGGACGGTCCGCCTATCACGCCTTGCAGACCTCGCTCACCAAGCGGTTCAGCAATCGCTGGCAGGGGGCCGCCACGTACACGCTGTCAGGCCTCTGGAACGCCGACACGAAGCCGTTCAGCGGTCTCGAGCCCGTTCCGTTCGCAACCGCCGCTGACCTGGGCGGCGAATGGGGGCTGTCGGCCGACGATCAGCGCCACCGGATGGTGTTGAACGGCATCTGGCAGGTGGGCCATGGCTTCCAGGTGAGCGCGCTCCACTTCTTCGCGGCCGGGGTCCGGCTGGCGCACACGTACGGCGGCGACGTGCGAGGGACTGGCGCGAACTTCAGCCAGCGCCTGCGTCCGGACAACACGATCGTTCCGCGCAACGATCTGATCGCGCCGAAACAGAACAAGACCGACATCCGGTTCCAGCAGCGGATTCCGCTGGGCGGCCGGGTCTCGATCGACGGGATCGCCGAGGTGTTCAACGCGTTCAACCGGCATAACTGGGGCATCGGCACCCAGGAGAGCACCGTCACGCAGTTCCTGCAGCACACGTCGGCGCAGGTGCGCACGGCGCAGTTCGGCTTCCGTCTCACCTTCTAGGAGCAAGTCGGAAGTTCGAAGTTCGAAGTCGGGAAGTACGTGGGAAGTGCAACGAGGCAACTCGTTGCACTTTCGCCCTCCTTTTCCACACCGACACGTGAGTTCGGAGGTTCCTTCATGGTCGTGACAGCTGTGCCGGTGCCCGGAATACGCTCGACGCTCAATTCGAATCAGATCAAGGGATTCTGGGCGGCGTGGGGCGGCTGGTGCCTTGATGGGATGGACGCGTTCATCTACGCGCTCGTGCTCGTGCCCGCGCTGACCGAGTTGCTGCCGCGATCCGGCATCGCGGCCACCCCCGGCAACATCGGGTTCTACGGCAGCATGCTGTTCGCGCTGTTCCTGCTCGGGTGGGGCATGTCGATGGCGTGGGGGCCGGTAGCGGATCGGTTCGGGCGGGTGAAGGCGCTGATGCTGACGATCCTCTGTTACTCCCTGTTCACGTTCATGTGCGGGCTGGTCACCAACATCTGGCAGCTCGCCGCGCTTCGCGTGTTCTGCGGCATCGGTCTCGGCGGCGAGCAGCCGATAGGCGGCACGTTCATTTCGGAAGAGTGGCCGGAAGATCGGCGCAAGATGGGCGCCGGGTACATGCACACCGGGTACTACTTCGGCTTCTTCCTCGCGGCGGCAGCCAATTACGTCATCGGCGCGAACTTCGGGTGGCGATGGATGTTCGTGCTCGGCGGAGCGCCGGCGCTCCTCGTCGGCTGGATTCAGGGGGGCGTCACGGAATCGGCGGCATGGAAGAAGAAGTTCGAGAACCCGGCCGCGCGCCCGCGGATGAAGGACTCGTTCATGGCGCTGTTTGCCCCTGGCTACATGAAGCGCACGATCATCAACTCGCTGCTGTTCATGGTGTCGATCATCGGCCTGTGGGCCGGGTCGATCTATGTGCCGACCGCGGTGACCCAGATCGCCCTGCGCGAAGGGCACGTGGCCGCCGACGCCGCGCGGCTCGCGTCCTACGGCTCGGCGATTCTATCCATCGGCACGATCCTCGGGTGCCTTATCGCTCCAATCCTGGCCGAGGCGGTTGGCCGGCGGGTGGCCATGGCGATGTACTACGTCCTGATGATGATCGGGATCGCGATCGGGTTCGGTTCGGTGTTCTACACGACGAACGCGCTGATGCCGTTCTTCTTCATGATCTTCGTGCTCGGCCTCGGCGGCGCGAACTTCGCGCTCTTCACCCTGTGGCTGCCGGAGCAGTATCCAACCGATTGCCGCGGCAGCGCGATCGGGTTCATCAGCTCGATCGGCCGCTTCGTCGGCGTCGCGATGGTGTTCCTGGTCGGGGCGGGCATCCAGCGCTACGGCTCGCTCGGCGTGCCGGTCGCGGTCACGGCGGTGGCCTTCATCCTCGGCCTCCTCGTGCTGCCCGCCGCGAAGGAAACGAAGGGCCAGCCGCTGCCGGCCTGAGAACCAAAGTTCGAAGTGCGAAGTTCGAAGTAAGTTATAAGGGCAGCAGCTTCGAACTTCTCACTTTACGCATTGGCTGACCCTGTCCTCGAGCTGAATGGAGCGACCGTCATCAAGGGTGACCGTCGCATCCTCGACGGCCTCACCCTCACCATTCACGCCGGTGAGCACACCGCCATCGTCGGCCCCAACGGCGCCGGCAAGTCGGCGCTCGTCAATCTCCTCACGCACGAGGATCGCCCGCTGCGGCGCGACGACGGCGAGCCGTCGGTCCGCGTGTTCGGCGACGGCAACTGGAACGTCTTCGAGCTGCGGTCGCAGCTGGGGATCGTCTCCGCCGATCTGCATCACCGCTTCGTCCTCGGCAACAACGAGGGGCGCGTGACGGCGGAGGCGGCCGTGCTCTCCGGGTTTCTCGCGACGCAGGGCATCCTTCGCTACGGCGCGGTGACCCAGGACATGCGCCGCCGCGCGGGGGACGCGCTGGCGCGCATGGGCGTCTCGCACCTGGCGCGCAGGCGGCTGGACGAGATGTCGACCGGCGAGGCGCGGCGCGTGATTCTCGCGCGCGCGCTCGTGACCGCGCCGCGCGCGCTGATTTTCGACGAGCCGACGACCGGTCTCGACCTGGTCGCGCGGCACGATTTCACCGAGCGCGTGCGCCAGATCGCCCGCGAGGGGACCACGCTCATCCTCATCACGCATCACATCGACGAGATCGTCCCGGAGATCGATCGCGTGATCCTGGTGAGCGAGGGTAAGATCGCCGCCGCAGGCTCGAAGCGCGAGATCCTGACGTCGGCGCATCTCAGCGCGCTGTTCAACGCGCCGATCGTGCTGGAGGAAAGTGATGGCTACTTCTATGCCCGCCCCGCGACGACGGCCAACAGCTAAACGGCCTGCCAAGCCAAAGCCGAAGGCGACGGCGGGCGTGATCGGGCTTGGGATCATGGGATCGGCCATGGCCGCGAACCTGGTGAAGGCCGGCTTCCGCGTGACCGGCTACGACGTCGTTCCGCAGCGCCGCCAGCAACTTCGGCGCGCGGGCGGCACGCCCGTCGACGATTGCGCCGCGGTCGCGCGGGATGCCGCCATCATCATCTGCTCGCTGCCATCCTCCGGCGCTCTGCTGGAGGTGGCAACCGAGCTCGCCGCAGACACGGGCTTGTCCGCCGAAGCGCGTGGCGCGAAGGCGGGCGTGCCGAAGGCGGGCCGCACGGCACGGGCAACCCGCCCGCCAATCATCGTCGAGACCAGCACGCTGCCGATCGCATTGAAAGAGCAGGCGCGCGAGATCCTCGCGACGCGCGGAATCGTCCTGCTCGACTGCCCGTTGAGCGGCACCGGCTCGCAGGCGCGCACCAAGGACCTGGCCGTGTACGCGAGCGGCGATCGCGCCGCGTATCGCCGCGCAGTCCCCGTCCTCGAGGGCTTCGCCCGGGCGCAGTACTACGTCGGCCCCTTCGGCGCCGGCTCGAAGATGAAATTCGCCGCGAACCTGCTCGTCGCGATCCACAACGTGGCTGCCGCAGAGGCGATGGTGCTCGCGATGAAGGCGGGCCTCGATCCGGCGCTGGCGCTGAAGGTGCTCGGCGACGGCGCCGGGAGCTCGCGCATGCTGCAGGTCCGCGGTCCGATGATGGTCAAGGGCGACTACGCCTCGGACGTGACGATGAAGCTCGACGTGTGGCGGAAGGACATGTCGGTCATCGCCGAATTCGCGAAGGCCGTGGGGGTCGCGACCCCGCTCTTCAGCGCCACCGCCCCGATCTACGCGGCCGCCACGGCCGCGAACCCCACCGAGGACACCGGCGCCGTGTGCGCCGTCCTCGAAGCGATGGCTCACTACCGCCGCCCGAACCCGTGAACCCGCACACAGTTCAGGTGCGAAGCCTCGGAAGCAGCGAGAGAGCGTTCTCCCGCTCGATCGCGCGCAGCTCGCTGGCGCTGAACCCACCGTTGTCGATCAGCCCCTTCGCGACAATGGCCGCCGATCCGCCTCCCAGCGGCCAGTCGGTGCCGAAGACAATCTGCGAGGTCGGCACGAACTTCTTGAACGACGGCATCGTGTACGGGTTGAACGCCTGCGCCGTGTCGTAATAGAACTTCTGCAATTCGTAGATCACGCCCTTCGGCAGCTTCGGGCCGCCGACTCCGTTGAGGCGGCTGGTGATGTAGGGCACGGTGCCGCCGCCGTGGGACCAGATGAACTTGATGTCGGGGCAGCGCGCGACCGTTGCCGTCTGCAGCAGGCTGAGAATGGTTCGCGTCGTATCGAACACGAATTCGATGCCGCGATTCTGCGCGTCGGTGAGCGTCGCCTGCGCGCCGCACGCCGCGCAGTAGGGATGACAGTAGACGACGGCCTTGCGCCGGTTCAGTTCATCCATCAACGGCGCGAACGCAGGATTGCCGAGATACTTGCCCTCGTAGCTCGACAACACGCCGATGCCGTCGGCCTTGAGCGTATCGAGCGCGTATTCGACTTCGCGGAGCGCGCCGTCGACGTCGGGCAGCGGGAGCACGGCGAACAGGCCGAAGCGGCCCGGGTTGTCCTTGATCACCCTGGCCGCGTAGTCATTGCACTCGCGGGCCAGCGCCCGGGCGGCCATGTTGTCGCCGAAGTGCACGCCGGGATCGCTGATGGAGATGATGGACGTGGCGACGGCGCCTTCTTCCATCTCCGCCAGCATCTTCGCCGGGGTCCAGCCCTCGAGGGTCGCCTGGTTGACGCCCCGGGCGGTCGCCAGGGCGTAGAGTTTCGGAATCGTGAAGTGGGCGTGTGTGTCGATCCGGAACGGCCGGGCCGCGGAGGCTCCTCGTCCCTGCGCCGCCGATCGGATCTGCGGCATGAGCGCAGCGGCGCCGAGCGCGCCGAGCCCCGCAAGGAATTCCCGCCTGTGAAGGGACATGCAACACCTCTTTCCAATGGAGATTTTCGGCGGACGAAGAATATCGCGGAATCCCTCTTCGATTGACATCGATTTATGAGGGCCTTAGACTCCGCGCGACTCGATCCGCTTCCCCGCGCCAAGCCTGCGGCGGAAGAATCCGGCAATCCGGAAGACTAGGGCTGTGGAGGATGGTCCGATGAGAAGCAAAGTCGGTGTCGTTGCATCTCTCGTCATCTGCGGAACGTTCGCGGTGTCAGCGTCGCTGCTCGGACAGGCCCAGGCTCCCGCCGGCAACGGCCGGCAGGGCGGTGCCGGTGCGCAAGGTGGCGCGCGCCAGGGCGGCGCAGGCACGACCGACCCGCTGGGTGGTGTGGGCGCGCTCGGGCAGTCGGTGAAGCGTCCGCCGGCGCCGACAGGTCCCGTGCCGCGACTGCCTGACGGCGGCGTGGATTTATCGGGCCTCTGGGTCGGCGGAGGGCCGACGGGCGACATCGAGCGCGAAGGCGGCCTGAAGCCCGGCGCGCTCGACGCGATCATGACGCCCGCGGCGAAAAAGATCTACGCGTCGCGCAAGGAAGAGGACAACCCGCACTACCAGTGCCTGCCGATGGGCATTCCACGCTCGACGCCATATCCGTTCCGGATGGTCCAAACGCCGACGCACAAGAAGGCGACGCATCTCTTCATCCTCCAGGAGGGGAACATCCATTCCTACCGCCAGGTTTTCATGGATGGCAGGAAGCACCCAGCGGAGCTCGACCCGACGTGGTGGGGACATTCGATTGGACGCTGGGAAGGCGACACCCTCGTCATCGATACCGTCGGCTTCAACGACAAGTCGTGGTTCGACAACAAGGGGCATCCGCACACCGAACAGCTGCACACGATCGAGCGTTGGACGCGCGTCGATGAAGGGCACATGAACGTCGAGGTCACGATGGAGGATCCGGGCGCGTACACGCAGCCGTTCACGGTGCGTTTCACCGCGCGGCTGACGGGTCTGCCCGGCGACGAGCTGATGGAATACATCTGCCAGGAGAACAACCAGTACGGAATCGCGCAGGGCTACAAGCCAAGTGACAAATAGGGGCCTACGTGCTGTTCTGCAGTTTGGCTTCCAGGCACCTGAAGGTAGGGGAATGAGGCTCGCTTGTGGAATACTTCGATCGGTTTACCGACTCCATGCCGGGCGGATCAACCACGATAAGCGCTTCTGCGGCGCTGAGGTAGTGACGTATATGAAGAGCATCTTTCTCGCCCTCCTGCTGCTCCCCCTGTCAGTTGCCGGCGCCGCTGCACAAACAGAGACCGCGGGTGATCCCGTGGCCGGCAAGGCCTTGTGGGACGGCAACACCACGTCGTGCAAGAACTGCCACGCCCTGAAGGCCGAGGGCGGATTCGGGCCGGATCTCGCCGGCCGCAAGCTGACGCTCGCCCAGTTCACGAAAGCGGTTCACCAACCCTGGGGCATCATGCCGTCGTTTCCGCAGCTGAACGACAAGCAGGTCGCCGACCTGGCGGCCTACGTCGGGAGTCTGCCGGGCGTCGCGCAGCCCGCTCCGTGGAGGTTCCCTCTCCCGGCCAACGCGCCTCCCGGACAGGTGCTGGCGCTCGCGACGATCGGTTGTGCGATGTGCCACACGCCGGTTCTCGACACGCCGCGCCGCGGGATCGCTGAAGCCAACGGCGATTTCGAGTGGTTCAAGCACATGGTCTACGACCACACGACCGCGATGCCGGAACACTGCACCGCCGTCCGCGGCGAAAACGGCGCCAACCCGTACTGCCGCGCCATCCGCATGGGCGACTACTCCCGCACACGGCTGCCGGAAAATCTGCTGCTCGAGATCTACAACTGGGCAGTCGGCCTTGGTCTGGAAATCCCGGTCGTTGGAAGGCTCAGCGCTCCTGAAACTTCGGCCAGCGGCGTCACCTACAAACTCGATGTGACCAACAAGGGCGCCGCGGCCGACGCCGTCACGGTCGCCGTCGTCGTGCCCGCCGGCGCAAAGGTGGTGACCGCGAACGGGACTGGATATAAGGGCGTCCGTACGGACAAGAAAGAGAAGGCGGCCGTGGCCGAATGGCAGTTGCCGCAACTTGCTCCCAACGAGCATCAGGCCTACACGATCACGCTCTCGCGGGGGCCGGCAGCGGCGGAACACCTCAAAGGCTCGATCCACTGGAAGACGCGCGGCGGCAGACCCGCGGGACCAAAAGATTTCGTCGAGATCGAACCCGAAGGCGCGGCTGCGACGCCCACGCAATAGACGGATCGGATCTGTTTTTGATTGACGCGACGGGCGGCGTGGGCTAGCGTCCGTCGTCTCTTCCCGGCGATCAATTGGGGTCATCGAATGATGGGTATTCTCGCGGCGCTTGACCACAGTGCATTTTCGGAATGGCTCCTCGGGTCGAATTCGATCTGGGCCTACCCGACGGTGCTGACGCTCCATACCTTCGGGATGATGGTGCTCGTCGGCGCCGCCGCGGTGCTTGATCTGCGGCTACTCGGCTTCGGGCGCGGAATTCCGCTCGGCTCGATGCAGACGCTCTTTCGCACGATGTGGGTTGCCTTCTGGCTCAATCTGGTGACCGGCACGATGCTGTTTGTCGCCGACGCGACCAAGAGGGCGACATCGCCGATCTTCATCGTGAAGCTTGCCCTGGTCGCGATCGGCGTCGTGACCATCGTTCTGATCAAGCGCAATGTCTACGGTACAAACCCGGATCCCGCGACCGTCAGCGGCACGGCGAAGCGCCTCGCGATCGTCTCGATTCTCGTGTGGAGCGCCGCGATCACTACAGGGCGGCTCCTCGCCTACGTCACTTAATCTATGCCATCCATTGCGAACCTCGGCGATTTGGCGCATCTGCACCTGCTGCTGAATCATTTGCCGACCATCGGCACGGTGCTCGGGCTCGGCCTGTTCCTGCTCTCCTTCGCTCGAAAGAACGACCACCTGAAGAAGGTCAGCCTCGAGGTGTTCTTCGTCATCGCCCTGGCGACGCTTCCGGTGTTCATGAGCGGCGTTGCGGCCCAGGCGGCGCTCAAGAACAGCCCCGGTGTCTCCGCGGCCGCGATTGTCACGCACGAAGACGCGGCGTTCGTGGCGTTCGTGCTGATGGAGATCACCGGCGCGGTTGCCTGGCTCGGACTGTGGCAGTTTCGCCGGCTCTCGCGGCCGACACGCGGGAATCTGGCGGCCGTGCTCGTCCTGTCGGTCGTGACGGTGGCCGTCATGGCCTGGGCGGCGAACCTGGGCGGCGACATCCGCCATCCGGAAATCCTCACCGGCCTGTACTCGGCTGGGACCAACGGAACGGCGAACGCCGGGTCAGGCGCCACCGACGCGATCAAGCAGTTCGTCCTCACGAACCCGTGGGTGTGGCCCACAAGCGAGACGCTCCATTTCGTCGGCATGTCGCTCATGTTCGGCGTGCTGATGATCGTGAACCTGCGGTTGCTCGGCCTGATGAAGGGCATGTCCTATGCCTCGGTGCACCGGCTGCTGCCGTTTGGAATCCTGGGATTCGGCATCAACTTCGTGACGGGGATGCTGTTCTTCATCGGCGCCCCCGAGCAGTACATCGAGAACGTCTCGTTCCACTGGAAGATGATTCTGCTCGGGCTCGTCGGGCTGAACTTTCTGTTCCTGACCGTGTTCGACGGGGCCTGGGGACTGGCGCCGGGCGATGACCCGCCGCTCCTGGACAAGGTGATCGCCGCGTCCGCATTGTGCTTGTCGATTGGCGTCATGTATTTCGGCCGCATGCTGCCGTTCATCGGGAACGCCTTCTGACCTCCGAGGTGTAGCGTGCCGCTGGTCCTGACCGTCAGTCTGTTCGTCATCGGCGTCATCGTCGTTGTCGGAGCCGCCGCGTATCTGATCGACGAGAGCACGGAGCGTCACGAGCGCACTGCCAACGACCGCGATCGCCATTCGTAGGCGTGGACAGGCCGCTGTCGCCTCGGCGCAGACCAGGTCGCGGCAGCCGCAACTGCCCAAAAAGTAGTATCTTGCGCAAGTCGGAGGTCTTCAAATGAGAACAAGATTCGGGGTCCTGGTGGCCATGGTGAGCCTGCTCTCTTCAGGGGGAGCGCTCGTCGCCCACCACTCTTTTTCGACGGAGTACGACGGCAGCAAGACGTTCAACCTGAAGGGCCCGGTGTCCAAGGTCGAATGGACGAATCCACATGTCCGCTTCTACGTCGACGTCGTCGACGAGAACGGGAAGGTGACCACCTGGAACATGGAGCTGGCAAGTCCGAGCGCGCTGGCGCGGAACGGATGGACGAGTCGAACCTTGAAGGTGGGCGATCAGGTCACGGTCCAGGGGTACGCCGCCAAGGTCGCACCGTACCGCGGCAACGCACGCTCGGTCGTGCTCGCCGACGGGCGGTCGCTCTTTGGAGGGGCGGCCGAAGATAATGGGCCGGCCGCTGCCCAGTAGCCGGGGAGGACAACGTGCGAAAGCTGTTCGTCGTCGTTGGAATCATCTGGTTGGTCTTTCCAGTCCTGGCGCAGTCGCAGGCACCCTCGTCAGCAGGAGCCGGCGCCCAGGGCCGTGGTGGCGCTGCTGGTCGTGGAGCGGGCTCCCTCCCTCTGGGCCAGCTTGGCGCTCTGGGTCAGGAGGTCAAGCGTCCCCCGGCTCAAACCGGCCCGGCGCCGAGACTGTCCGATGGCACGGTCGACCTGAACGGCCTCTGGGTTGGCGGCGGCCCTGTCGGCGACATCGCGCAAGGGTTGCCGAAGGGCGAGACGCTGCCGCTGCTGCCCTCGGCGAAAGCCCTCATGGCTGTACGGGCACAGCGCGAGACCGACGATCCCCATCTGTGGTGCATGCCGATGGGCGTGCCGCGATCGACCCCGTATCCGTTCCGCTTCGTGCAGGACATCACAGACAAGGCCCCGACGCACATGTTCATCCTTCACGAGGGGAACATCCATAGCTACCGGCAGATCTTCATGGATGGCCGCAAGCATCCGGCCGAGCTCGACCCGACCTGGTTCGGGCACTCGATCGGAAGGTGGGAAGGAAAGGATACGTTGGTCATCGATACGGTCGGATTCAACGACAAGTTCTGGTTCGATCGGAAGGGCACGCCGCACACCGAGCAGTTGCACACCACTGAACGGTGGACGCGACCGAATCTGGGCACACTCGTCAACACCGTGACCATTGATGATCCCGGGGCGTACTCCAAGCCGTTCACGGTCACGTTCACAGCCAGGCTCCAGGCTCCCGGCGACGAGATCATGGAGTACATCTGCCAGGAGAACAATCAGTACGGGGTCGCAGGCGGCCACGAGAACCCGTTCAACAAGTAGCTCCCGCCTCCCGCCTCTGACTCCAGATTCTCTGACGCACATCGGCTAGGGAGACCACATGCAGCTCGGATCGAGGCGAACGTTCCTTGGTGCCACGACGATCGCCGTGATGTGTCTGCTCGGCGGTGCGATGGCAGCGCGTTTACGCGCCGAAGCCTCGGCGAAGGCGGGTCAGGCTGCGCCAGCACAGAACGCGCAAGACACCCCGACGATGACGGACGAGGTCTTCAAGAGCGTCGTACTGCTCAAGGGCATTCCTGTCGACACGTTTTTCGACGCGATGGGGATGTTTGCCAATGCCATGGGCAACGACTGCACGTTCTGCCATTCTCCGAAGGCGGCCCTGGACCGGGCAGCGTTTGCCGTGCAGACCCCGAGGATCCTGCGTGCGCGCCAGATGATCACGATGATGAACACGATCAACGAGAACTTCTTCGGGGGACGGCCGCGCGTGACTTGCTTCACGTGTCATGGCGGGAACCAGAGTCCGAGGAGCGATCCGAATCTCGCGCTTCAGTACAGTGTTCCGCCGGAAGATCCGAATGTTCGCGACTTTCCCGCCGATACCCGGATTTCCGCCAATCAGGTCTTCGACACGTATCTCCAGGCCCTCGGTGGCGCGGAGCGGCTGGCCAGGCTTTCCAGCTTCACCGCCAAGGGGACGTACTCCGGTTTCGACACGGCGTTCGAGAAGGTCCCGGTGGAAATCTTCGCGAAGGCTCCGGGTCAGTTCACGACGATCGTCCACATGCCCGGAGGTGACAGCGTCAGGACGTTCAACGGCCGCAATGCGTGGATGGCGGGGCCGGACACCCCGGTGCCGCTGGTCACGCTGACCGCCGGGAATCTGGACCGCGCGCGGCCCGAGGCAATCCTGGCG
>OBEQ011250233.1_pt1 | contig 15096 bp, 15 predicted proteins | sample 1670901 | NCBI WGS metagenome assembly OBEQ01 (sample SAMEA104232315, study PRJEB22302) | groundwater metagenome | biome: forest; feature: aquifer; material: groundwater | place: USA | collected 2011-08-07 | depth 5.4 m | reverse complement strand
TTAACCAGCCGTTGCAGTCTGCTTCTCTCCGGTAAGTCCGGGAACAGCCTTTGTTTTGAGAGCCACCGGTAATATCTTCTAAAGGATCTGCCAATTAACACAGACAATACTCCACAGAGCACAGTCTCTGATAATGACAGTTTAGCCTGATAGTGCTTGCTATTCTTCCCTGACAAACATTTCTCTATTCCATACCATAACGTCAGTATGATATCATCATCGGGTAGCATGATGTTCACCTCCTATGGTTGAATATCATGCTACGCCTTTTCTACCGGGACATCAAACTATGAGACTAGCACCAGTACCTACTAAACCTCTCCGTGCTTCATCATCTACTTGTGTATAGGTTAATCTCTCCGCCATCCCCCAAAAAAAATATCCCTTTCCTCTGGGACTTCTGCTTCTGCCCCCTTAAGTCCAGCTCCAACTTCCTGAGATGAACGTGATCCAAGACTTCGAATCCTATCAGCCATCTGTGATAATATAGCAGTTTTGGGGCCTTCTGTATAAAAAGCAGCATTAGCCATACCTACTAAATTCTCTCCACTTAATTGGGAAACTACATCAGGCATATAAGTAGGTCTTTTAGGATCAACTTCTTGTTTAATTAATTCCATTACTGTATTAAATGAGGGTCTTTCCACAATTCCTAGGGGATTACGTTTGACAATATCTTGGTTAAGAACTGCCTCTTGAGACAAATCGTCTCCTGCTCTACGATAAGCTTCAATATTTCTTGAAACGTGGGGTTCTAAATTGGCTATGGATGTTCCTGCTGCCTCTGTCATATTATTTTAAATCAGGATTAACTAGGTCTCCTGCTCCATGTGTTTTTAACCATTGATCTGCTAAATCATCTGCTTCTTTAGGGCTGAGTCCAGTATCCTTTTTTATAAAAGCATCAGTTTCCCTCTTTAACATGCTATTTTCTGCTCGCTCAGCTTTCTCATCATCAGATAAAACCTCCCCTTCAGGGACAACTCTCTGTGCTCTACCTAGTTCTCCCCCTTTTAATGATTCGAAAGATACTGCTGGCGGTATTAGTGGTCTAGCTTCTGGTTTTCCCATTTCACTATAAGTTTACAAGAAGAAGAAGAAGAAGAAGAAGTCAACTCCCAGTCTTACCTATGTTTAAATTTGAATTAAAACATATCCAACTTTTTTATTACTTTCTATAATATAACCGTGGGCCTGCAAATGGATGTTTTCTTAATCTGTAAATTAAGGCATCCAGGGCCCAATCAGAGGCCTGGTCAGGACTATCACTCCAAACAGTAGCAAATATATCATCTTTAGAAACTACATTACCCATATTTTTTCTTAGTAAATTAAATAAAGCTTTTTCCTTAACAGGTAGTTTGTGGGGAATATTAGTTTTTATGTATTCTTCCAAAACAGGAGAGAAAAGTTCAAAGTTCAAAGTTAAAAGTGCAAAGTTAAGGAGGAATGAGATATATATTGTTTTGGATAATGTACTGGATACATACAATATAGGTTCTATTTTCCGGCTGGCAGATGCTGTGGCTGCAAAAAAGATTTACATTTGCGGAGAGTCTGAGATTCCGCCAAACCACAGGATTAAAAAAGCATCCATTAATACCATAGAGGTAGTGGAGTGGCAGTATGCAGAAAGCGCAAAAGAAGTGATTGATGATTTACGATTAAAGATTAATGATTTACAAATAGTTGCAATAAAACAGGTTGCTAATTCAATCCCTTATGATAAATTTGAGTACAAATTGCCTGCATGTTTAGTGATGGGCCATGAAAGCGATGGGGTATCAAAAGAAGTTCTAAAAGTGGCAGATGCTATAGTGGAGCTGCCCATGTTTGGAGTTAACAAAAGTTTGAATGTAATGGTGAGTCTTGGAATAGTTTTATATAAAGTAGTGGAGTTAATTCATATATAATTTGCAAAAGTGAGATTCCCCTTATTTTATGTTAAGATTTGCCTGTGGAAATAGAAGGCAGGATTCCTTTAGGAATTCAAATGCCACTGGATAAAAGAACTCTTCAAGAGCTAGTTGACTTAAGGCCACATATGGTGGCAGGCGATTTAGGGGTTTCTGATAGAGTAATTTACGAACAGGTCAAGGGTTTAGGAGGAGAACGTAGAGTTCCTGCTGAAGGAATTTTTCCACCGGTTACGGCATCTAGCGATCAATTAGAAAAATTGGGTTTAACTCGCTGGAGAATTGACTTCACCCGTTATAGCGGAGAAGATTTAGCTACTGGAGAACTTAACCGTTCGAAAGGACACGTAAACACCAATAGAGCAGTAGAGGTTTTTCAAGTATTGTCTAATAGAATTCGCATGTTACTTCAGAATCCAAGAGATCCTTCTAAATCTTATTTTACTAATGCTGGGGAAGGAGATTGCATATTAGTGCCTCCCGGTTGGTATCACTCGACACATGTTTTAGAAGGACCTGCAGATGTAATAAATATTGTAAATAGAGAGGGTTTTACAGATTGGAGCGAAAAAGGCTACCAGAAATTACAAGCTGCGTATACATTTACTCGCAATAGCGATGGCGAGGTCATTTCAGTTGCTAATCCTGCGTACCCTGAACCACCTATTTTAATTGAACTTCAACCAACAGAATTGCCTATACTAAAAGATTTCTCAGATTCAATTTTTCATTTAGTACATCAAGCGCGCCCCGATTTATTGGAAAGATTTGCCGATGATATATTATCTGCAAACCCAAGTTCATCATTTATTCTACCTCAAAAAACTATAGATGGAGTTGTTATCCCAAATTATTACCAACCTGTTTACAGTAATTCAGATAATTTAATTCCCGGACATGAACTTCGTATTTTAGGATTAACAGCTCCGCCAATCGAAAATCAACCCATGACCTATCTGGAAGCATTGGGTCATTTTTTGAAATTTTCTGATCAAGAGAGACAGCTTTTAATTGATTTACCAGATCAATTAGGAAAAAATATTTCAAAGGATGCTATAAAAGAGTGGCTACAAATGATTAGGAACAGATTAAGTATGTCAACAGATGATAGCTTATACTTAGGACCAAATGTATTATGGCAAATGGGATATAAAATTGTAAAGTCATTTGAGACTTCTGGTTCATCCACTAGGACTTTTTTGTCAATTGATTCAAGTGGTCGTTTAAGTGTCGTAAAGTACTCTGATCAAGAAGGTGTTAACGGAACTGGTGTATCTTGGTTGCGAAATCAGGCTGCTCGTATGGAAGAGTACCAAGCTTATTTGGGAAACTGTATTCCCGCAGTGCTCGATACTGCTGATTTAGGTGAAAGTGGTGCTAGAAATACTGTTTTCTTTTATTCTATGGAATATCGTCCACTTGAAACCTTATCTGACTATTTGCTATATAACCCAGACGCTACTGAAGAAGGATTTTTTATCCGTCTTGGCACTGTTCTCGATCGTCAAATTGGTATGTTATATGATTATCCAGAAACATGGGTCGCAGCTGATAGAGAAGGCGGAGGTTCTTATCTATATAGATTCTATATTGATAGATTTAGGCGACGTCTTGCTCTACTTGCTGATCCTAAAGCAAATTTAAATCCTGACTGGATCAAAGGGGATTCTCCTGTTAATTATATAGCACCAATGTTCGCAGATTTAATGAAAGCAGATACATTAACACTTAGCGGAAGAACATATAAAAATTTACCAAGGTTACTAGAATTAATGGATAATAATCAGGATACTGTAAATCAAATTGGACCTAGGTTACTTGGTTTAGGTCATGGCGATGGTCACGCGGGGAATATAGGGTTCGAGATAGATAAGCCGGTTGAAGAAGGGTTTGTATTATTTGATCTCAGAGGTATGGATGTTAATGAGCGCATAGATATTGGATATGATATGGGTAAACTTGCGTTTTCATTCCTGCATTCCTTAGTAGATCGGGCTCATGCTTTTAGAGTGCCGCCTTCAAGCCTAGTGGTATATGAGGGAACAAGAAATGCTCAGGTAAGTTTAGAAGTTGATGCTTCTCAAGAGAATACAGTTCGTATGCATTTGGAGCTTCGCAATCAATTTTGGGATTTTTTACAAAAACATCAGCCAATTATAGATCTCTTTGCAAGGATGGGTGAGGAGCCTGCAAGATGGTTTACTCGGGCGAGATTTGCTGAAGCCATACAAATGTTTGGTCCTGCTCCAGATAGATTAAAAGATGATCCGTCAGGAGAAATCTCATTAACATATTATGTGTTAACTACGATATTGCTCAATGATTTCTTAACCTCTTATGGTTTCGATAATGATACCAAATCTAGATTAGTGCAAGATACTCATCAGGATAATCTATTTAGATTTATATGAAAACTACAAAAATATATATAGTAAGACACGGAGAATCCGAAGGTAATATAAAAGAAATATTAGGATTTTCACCTGAAGTTAAATTAACAGATAGAGGTATTCAACAGGTTAAAGATCTTTCTAAAAATCTCTCTTTTATAAAGTTCGATTACATTTTTTCTTCAGATCTTCTTCGGGCTAAGCATACAGCAAAAATCTTAGCTTTGGAGATTAAGGCTCCTATTAAAACAAGAAAAAACTTGAGAGAAAGAAGCTATGGAAGATTAAATGGAAAAACTAAGAAAGAAATTAGAAAGGAATTAAACGGTTTATATGATGAATATCTTAAGTTGAATGACAAAGATAAATATTACTTTAAATTAACTGAAGATATGGAAACTGTAGACGACTCTGTTTCTAGGCTTATGGTTGTATTGAAGGAAATAGTTAGACTATACGAAGGTAAGACTATTCTTATTGTTTCTCATGTAACACCTATGAGAGGTCTGCTAGTTCGTTTAGGCTATCTAGACTTTCATGAAATTGATAGTAACTGCGTGGAAAATACCGCATTAATAAAACTCGATAGTGATGGGGCTAATTTTTTTATAAAAGAGACAAGGGGCATACGAAAGAAGATTTAGGATATGGAATTTAAGGAAATTAAGGGAATACAAGTTCCGGAGATTGGATTTGGTACATACACTTTAGGAATAACCCCCGGTACCGGAAGAAGAAGTGTTAAAGCTATTCAATATGCAATAGAATGTGGTTTGACCCATATAGATACTGCAGAAAGATATGCTCGGGGGTATACAGAAGAATTGGTGGGAGAGGGAATTAATGATTTTGAAAGAAGTAAACTTTTTATTACTACTAAAGTATGGGTAGATAATTTAAGATATGACGATGTTTTATCTGCCTGCAGGGGGAGCTTGCAAAGAATGAGGACTCATTATATAGATTTGTACCTTATTCATTGGCCGAATCCTGATATTCCTTTGGCGGAAACTTTAAGTGCCATGGATAAATTAGTAGATGAAGGATTAGTTAGGTTTATTGGGGTAAGTAATTTCGATCTGGTAAGACTTAAGGAGGCAGAAACTATTACTAGACACGGTATATTTTCTAATCAAGTAGAGTATAGTTTAGTAAAAAGAGAGCCTGAGTCTGAGTTATTGCCGTATTGTCAAGAAAACGGCATTTTACTTACTGCATATAGTCCTTTAGGCCAGGATATTATAGCCAATGGTTCTCATGCAATCATTGATAGATTGGCTCGAAAATACCAAAGAACTCCTGTGCAAATTGCCTTAAATTATTTAACCTCTCGTGATAATGTAATTGCAATTCCTAAGGCCTTACAGCATGATCATATAAAGGAAAACTCTCAGGCCTCGGGATGGAGAATTGAAAGAGAGGATTTAGATCTTCTTCAAAGGACTTCATTTTCTAGGCCCTCGTAATAAGTTTATATTTGGACTAGGCTATAACCGACCTTTTTGTGGCTTTCGATTAGATATCCATGGGTTTTCAGGAAATGGTGTTTTCTCAGCCTGTAAATAAGCGCATCCAAGGCCCAATCAGTTGCTTTATCCGGATCATCCTGCCAAAGAGTTTGGAAAATTTCATCCTTACTTACTGCTTTACCAATATTTGCTCTTAAGAGCTTAAATAGTTTTGACTCTTTTGGTGGAAGCTTAACAGGCAAATTAGTTTTAATATATTCTTCCAAAATAGGGGAAAAGAGTTTGATTCTTTGTTTTGTTTCGACAACGTATCCAACTCCCAAAAGGTATTCATCAATATCTTCCACCCTTTTGCCCAAAGCAATTTTTTGCACCTGTTTTTTTTGCTGATAATCCAGATAATCAATTAAATCCTTAAGCTGAAGCTTAACAAATTTATCCAATAGTAGATTCTGCTGCTTATGTGAATTTAATAAAATATGAAAAAGTTGGTTATACCCTCCTGCAAGCTCAAGCAGTCTATCCAAATCAGGGTGGGCCTTTAAAGTATGCTCCAGAGAAAATAACTCTTTTAAATTTTGTCCTGTGTATGGAGTAAAGTAGAGGACTTTTGAATAAAATGGTAAATTCCCTCCACTTATAGCCTTGGAGGAGATTTCATCCAAAGGTTTGGTAGAGGTAAATATAAGTACGATTTTAGAAGGGGTAATAGTTGTTAAAGACTGTAAATTAGAGAAAAGATCCTTTGTGAACTCTTTTTTCAGCTGGTCAAAGCGGGAAAAAACTATCACAATTTTTTCATCAGGTTTTGCTTCGGCTATTTTTTTTATTAATGCTCGTCTTATATCTTCAAAAAGAATTTCATCACTTTTTTCTTCTTTTTTACCTGAAATCTGGCTATATAAAAGTTTATAAAATTCATGCTGGTTTAAAGCAGGCAGGGCATAAAGATCAATATAAAAAAAGTGGGCAAAATCTCTGGTAACCAGGTATTTTAGAAAGTATGAGACTCCTACTCCTGGCATAGAAACCACCGTAAAAGATATGGCTGAATTAATTAAAGTTTTGAACTCTACTAACTTTTGTTTAGCAAAATTCTGACTTAAATTAGCTTCTTTAAAATTGTAAATACGTTCTATATTCATTTTGACCTACAAATCGTCAGTATTATATCAGAATAATTATATTCAATCAAATTTTTTAAGCATGATATAATTCAAAAATTCCTAATGAAAAGTACTGAGCTAAAGGTTAAAAGTAAAATCAGATTGGTTTCTAACAGATTCCATGGAGGTAAAAATGCTCTTAACTTACAAAATAAGGAAAAAATAATCGACTTTAGTGTTAGTATCAATCCTTATGGTCCTCCCTCACAAGCAGATACAACTATTAATTTAGAAGATCTTAAAGAATACCCGGATCCGGAAAGCAGACAATTAAAAAGGCTAATTGCATCTTTAAACGGTCTAGAATCGGGGAACATTTTTATAGGAAATGGTTCAGCTGAGATTATTGCCTTACTATTCTTTTGTTTTGTAGAAAAAAAAGACAATATTTTATCTTTATGGCCTAGTTTTGGAGATTATTATCATTACGCACGTATCACACAAGCAAAATTTATACCAGTTAAACTCAATCCGCCTAATTTTTCCTTAAACTTAAGTAAGATTTATGAAATAATAAAAAAGCATCAACCCAGGCTATTTTTCTTTTGTAACCCCAACAATCCAACAGGTAATTATCATACTAAGGAAGAAGTTATATATCTCTTAGAGAAATTATCAAAAAACACATTATTTGTTTTAGATGAAGCTTATGCAAATTTGGTTCTATCTAAATGGAATTCGGTGGAGTTGCTCAAACAATTCCACAATTTGATTATTCTCCGTTCTCTTACAAAGGATTATGCGTTAACCGCACTTCGTTTAGGTTACAGCATAGCCTCAAATGAGATCACAGATATTCTGAAGAGTGCTGCTCCTTCTTGGAATGTTAACTCAATAGCTCAACATAATGGATTACTTATTTTGCAGAATAATAATTTTTTAAAAAAAAGCGTTTTATTAATTCACAAAGAGAAAAAAAGAGTAGAGAAAAAATTGGAAAAGCTTGGTTATGATACTGTATCATCTGCAGCGAATTTCTACCTTTTAAAAGTAAAAAACGCTAAAGAAGCTACAAAATTGTTACTGGTTAATAATATCTATGTTCGAGATTGTACAGATTATGGTTTACCACAGTATTTAAGAATAAGTGTTAAATTACCCAGGGAAAATGATTACCTGTTGAAAGTTTTAGGCAATTTAGTTTATAAATTGATCAATGAGTAAAAGATATAAGAATTGGGTAGAATATTATGAGCTTAAAGGATTAAAAGGCGGTGACTTAAAAAAAGTCAGCGGTTACGAACATGGGTTGGCGCAGCTCACCCAAATGGGGTTAAAGAGTATTGTTAAAGTTGCCAAGACTAGACTTAATCTTAATTCTAAGGACATCTTACTAGATTTAGGTTGTGGCGCAGGATTACTGACCAGTTATCTGAAAAATCAGGTTTATGCTGTAGTTGGTGTTGATGCAAGTTTGGAAATGCTAAAAAACGCTGATAAAGATAGTAAGTTTATCAAAGTAGTTGCAATGGCGGATTGTTTACCATTTCCTGATAATTCTTTTGATAAAATATTTTGCCATTCAATTTTTCAATATTTTCCAAATTATCAATATGCAGCAAAAGTAATTGCTGAAATACTCAGAGTCTTACAACCTGGGGGAAAGTGTTTGATTATGGATATACCAGATCTTGACAAAAAGAAGGAATATCTTAAGCTAAAAAAACCAGATACCCATAATTTGAAAAGGATCTACTATAAAAAAAGGTATTTTACTGACTTAATTCCTTCCATTGATGTTTTTGAAGAAATAATACCTGACTATAAAAACTCTTATTTCAGGTTTGATTTATTAATTCAGAAATGATATTTGGATTATTCAGTAGATAATTTATTTCATCAAAACCCCAGGGAGAAAATTTTATTTTATCTCTCTCTATTAATTCTTTTAGGCTATTCATAGCAATAAACTTACCTTCTGAAACTTCTAGCGGATTTATTTTGATTTTACCATCATAAACTGTTCCGTAAAGCTCTACTAGCTCATACTCTATAAGGCAGATCTCTTTTGTTATATATTCATTTCTTTGAATATGTTTACTACGTAAAAGTTTAACTGGAGAAGTTATTGACAACTCTTCATCCAAGCCTCTTATAGCTGCTGATTCATATCCTTCCCCGGATTTTATATGTTCAGAAGCACTGATATCCCAATATAAAGGCAGGATTTTTTTCTCACTTCTTTGTTGAATAAAAATCTCACCCTTTTTATTTATCACTACGATATTAACTGTGGGGTGGAGTAGCCCTTGTTTGTATACTTGGCTTCGAGTTGCCTGTCCAATTACACTGCCTTTTTTATCTACGATATCTACAGTCTCTTTATCCTTTAAATTTTTATTCAAATAATTTGTAGCCATCTAATTTATGAATAAAGCCTTGCACCGAAGGTGTAATGAGTTTATCATCCTCTACTTCAATTTGTATACCAGGTCCGTTAGTGACATAACCAATCCAGTATAATGGAAGATTATTTGTATTAAAAGATCTTTCTATATTGTTTCTTTGGTCTGATGAAGCAGTGAATAATAATTCTATATCTCCGGCAGGTTTTGAAGCAGAAATATAGTTTGGTTGTTGAGTTCTAGGAAAATTTCCAACCGGAATATCACTATCTCTTATAATAAATCCAAGCCCTGGAGGAGCAATATCATCTAAAGCTTTAATTAACCCATCTGGTAAATCTATACAGCTTGTAACACCTTGTAATTGGGAGAGTAATTTACCAGCCCGAATCGGTGCAGGTTGTCTTAATATTCTTGGAAACTCCAAAAATTTCCCTTGGGTATACTGATCATAACAATAATTAAAACGGTCCAAGATGCCCGTTACTGCAATTAGATCTCCTTCTTGGGCTTGATGTCTGCGTAATACAGATTCAGGTTTTGCAAGACCAATACTAACCACTGATAAACTTAATTCTCCCGCAGAATTAGTATCGCCACCTAAAAGAAAAGTTCCAGCATCTACTACAGCATCTCCGATACCCTCATATAAAGCAGGTATTTTATCTGCAAAATAAGGAGGTATAGAACAAGAAACTAAAACACCAAGAGGATCACCGCCACAAGCTGCTATATCAGATAAGCTTAATGCTGTTGAGAAATAACCTATTTCCGCAGGTGGTGCCTCAGTAGGAAAATCTGCTCCTTCTGATGAAGTATCAATAGAAACTAATAATGTTTTGTCACCAAGCTCTATGATTTCACAGTCATCATCAAGCCAATTTTTCAAATAAGGTGGTTTGGTAAATCTATTACGTAGATAAGTAACTACTTCTCGTTCATCCATAAGACTAAATTATATCATTCACGAAGTTAGCAATTTTTCTTAAAGTAATTATATAATGAAACTAAAGTTAAAATGCCAGAAGCTGAAGCAAAAATTAATCTTCCTAAACATTTAGTAATAATCCCTGATGGAAATGTTCGTTGGGCACAGAAACGTAGAGTATCTCCAGAGGAAGGATATGCGGCAGGAATAGGTGCTTTGAAGTCTCTTTTAACAGAGGTGGATCATTTAGTTGGTATTGATGTTGTTACTGTCTGGGGTTTTTCTACAGAAAATTGGGTTAGGCCTGAAGAAGAAAGAGTTGGTGTTATGGCAACAGTACAAGCCCTCATACAAACTGAAGGGGAAGATTTAGCACAAAGGGGGTATAAATTTAGACATATTGGTAGAAGAGACAGGTTACCCCAAGGATTAATAGAAGACATAGAAAAGCTTGAGCAAAGAACTGCCGGAAATAGCGGGAAAACTATTATAATGGGTTTTGATTATGGAGGAAGAGATGAAATCGTGCGAGCAGTTAATAGGGTTGGTGGAGCGGTTGTTGATCAGGAGAGCTTTAAGCAGTTTTTGGACACAGCAGGAATCCCTGATCCGGATCTGATTATCCGTACCTCTGGAGAAGTAAGAACTTCCGGGATTTATCCGTATCAGGGTACATATGCAGAATTTGTATCTTCTCCAGTTTTAATGCCAGATTTTGACAGGAGGGAATTTTACAGGTGTCTTGATGAATATTCAAAACGACAAAGAAATTTTGGTACAAGAGCGGAAGTTAAACATCAATCGCCTTTTGCTTGGCTAAATCTGGAAGAAGAAAGCTTCACAGGCTATTTACAGGCAGTTGGGTTAGAATTGGATAGAGTTACCCAGGAGGTCCTATCTAACTGGAGGGCGGGTAGATTCTACAGAAGATCAGAAGTTTTACAAGAGGATATTCAAATGTACCAGGAGCTTTTAACTGGAGGTAAAAAATTAAGACCAGCAATCGGTATTTTAGCTTATGAAAGCTATTCAGGCGAGAGCGAATATAGAAAAGGTATGTTACAAGCCTTCATAGGTTATGAAATGATTCATAATTCTTTCTTAATTCATGATGATATAGAAGATAATTCTAGTGAGAGAAGGGGAAAACCTTCGGTACATGAACAATATCGTTTGAAACATGAAGAATCAGGGGGTTTAATAGATCACAAAAACTATGGTGTAGGGGTAGCTCTTAATACTGGAAGTCTAGGTGCTTTTAAAGCTTTAGATGTATTATGGCAAATAGATAACAGGCCGAATCGGATTGTAGAAGCTCAAAGATGGTTAAGATATGTTATAGAAACAACTTTGCAAGGACAACGTAGAGATTTGGCAGATATAAAACTTGATCAGTTGACAGAAAATTATGTTTATTCTGTCTACCATCAGAAAACAGCAATTTATACAGTAGTAGGCCCTTTAGTATTGGGTGCAATTTTAGCAGGAGCATCCAGGAAAGATTTAGCTTATTTAAATACATTTGGTGTAAATTTAGGAATAGCTTTTCAAATGGTTGATGACCATCTAGGAATGTTTGGGAATGAAGAAATTCTAGGGAAACCAGTTGACTCGGATGTAAAAGAAGGTAAGAAAACTCTTCATTTTGTGGAAGCATATAAAAGATCTGATGCGTCTGAACGGGAAGTCCTAAAAAAAGCGTGGGGAAATAATGATTTAACTCAAGATGAATTGAAAGAAGTGCAAAGAATGATTGAAAGATTGGGGGTGCAAGATTTCGTACTCAATAAAGCAGTCCAGCTTGTTAGTCAAGCAAGGTCTGTTATTCCTGAGATTACCTTTGATGAAACAACCAGAAAAATATTTGAAGATATGACTGAATTCATTGTCAAGAGAGATTTTTAATAGGCAAGATCAAGTTATTCCTGCGTCTTCGAACCAGTTATAAAGAAATAGCCCAGGGTATGATTCATTATTAAATCACGAGTGGCAATGTTTCCTAATCTGCCTATTTGACGCTCGATATCAGCATCAGGGTCTTGTAAAAGGCGCATCTGTTCATAATTACCGGATAATCGCATAGAAGTAGCAACAGCATTTGTCATATCGTTGATACAAACACTATCAAATCCCGCTTCTGTCATTCTTGAAACAAATGTATCAATTGAATCTAAGCTAGGAATATGCCATCCATCCATAAATTGCTGGAAAAGCTTCTTTTTATCATCTGTCAAATCTTCTTCAAAAGTAAATGCATCTGCAATTACTATCATACCATCGGGTTTTAATACTCTTACAGCTTCATTTAATAAAACTCCCTTATCGTCTGCATGACAAAGACTTTCACAGAACAAAACTTTATCAAAAACGCCATTTTTAAACCCAAGTGATAGATAATCTTGTAAAATTAGAGATACATTTATTGCTCCTGACATTTTTCTATATACATTTGCAGTTATAAGTTGGTCAACAGATATATTTATTCCGTATATGCTGCTTTGAGGAAATCTTGATGAAAGTTCAAATGCAATAACTCCAGTGCCACACCCAGCATCTAGAACTAAATCTCCATTATTAAATTTTCCTTCCTTAATTAATTCGAGACCAGTTGTCCTTATCGCTTCTTGGTGATTACTTCCATCTTGATTTTCATTAAATCCGAAATGGAGAGCGTATATGCCAGGTTGATTCGGGTTTTCTCCCCAATCTCTGTAAGATTGATGAAAACGCCTATAATATTCAGTTAGTGTTCGAGCCTGATTTTCTGAAGTAGGCATAATAGGCTTGTATATTACACTCTACCATACTACCTAAGTTTTCTAAGATAAAATTTTAATAAATTATATCTAATATCGTCAGAATTATATCAGAATTGTATCAAGCAGTCAAATATCCTATAACTTAAAATATCTGACAGGAGGTGAGTTAATTATGACTGAAACATATCAGGGGCCTAGTAGTCCAGTAAATGGAGATAGACCTAAAGAAAATACGCCAGATGTTTACCACAGTTATCCTGTGAGTAAGTTACCTGGAGTATTAAATGAACCACTCTCTGGAGCCTATAAGGCACGGGTTACAGTAAGTGTACCTGTACCAGAGGTACCAAGAGAATAATGGGTTTTAGTAATGAGTAAGGTGGGAAAAAGAGGCTAATATCGTTAGGATTTTGTTAGGATTATATCAAGCGCTAGAACAGTTTTTAAATTACTATATACACAGAAAGGAAAAATATGTTTTTAGAAGGATTAGGTGGAATCGGTGGAGCTGCTGCAGGAGTTGGTTCTGCAATCGGCGGAGCCGCATCTGCAATTGGAGGAGGAATTGAGGCAGGTGTAGCTGCACCAAGTTTAGAGTTTGGATCTAGCTTTGGGGGAGCAGGTCTTTTAGGAGGCTTTCCTGAGGCAGGAGGATTTAATATGTTTTCACTAGATACACTAACGCCACCAGGGCCTAATATAGGAATAGGTAGTTCACTAGATGCTTTAAACGCAATCCCATCTCCTTGGGAGGTTTTCAGTGGTGCACCTTTGGCTGTTGAAAGTCCCACACCATTTTTAAATAGTCTAAATGTAGAACAACCAGTGATAAATAATGGAGGTATTGATTGGGAAGGGGTGTTTGGTGAAGCTTGGGCACAGACGGAAGTCTTGCCTGATGTAGTAGAGCCATTAAATATATTGCCAGAAATAAGCATTGGAGAAGAAGCTGCTATTTTAGAAGCTCCGGTAACTACGGTCTTACCTCAAGAATTGCCTATTGAAGTGCCATTTGAAACCTCTTTACCAGAGTGGGGATTTATCCCTGATGTATTGCAAGCTCAGAGGATTAATCCAACTATAGAACAATCTACTAGTCCAAAATTGAGTACAGATAGTGCTTTATCGTTGCAGGCTCCCACCTCATTGCCAATTCCACAGGAGCAAATTGTTGAAATTTCGGAAGATGAGCAAAGTGAAAAAAGAAAGAATCAAGAGGAAGAAATTGTGGAAGAGGAGGAATCGGAGCAATTTAGACTAAAAAGAGTTGTTGATAGGCCTGTTTTAGAGCAAAGAACATATGAGGCAGTCTCAGCTATTGATTTAGCAGAGGCTGAGGTTAAAGAAACAGGTGAAGAAGAGCTTGATGGGACAAAGATTATAGCTAAAATTTCACCAGATCACTCTGGAATTATAAGCGGATTATTAAAAGAAGAACACCCAGAAGGTGTAGTTAGAGATGGATCTTGGGATGAGGTCAAAGAAGAAGTAGCTTCAAAAAAGTACGCATCAAGAAATCAAGCCAAGCAAGATTTTGTGCGAAGGATTTTTAATAAGGTGCCTGTTAAAACAGCCACTAATGGTACAACTGTTTCTGTTGATGATATTGCCAGGGTTAAAAAATATCTATTAGTTAGGAGGGCTACCCCTGTTGAGATTATGATTGAAAGAGAGGTCAAGAAAAAAAGATTCACCCAAGTTAAAGGAGCAAAAGAATTTGCTGAGGCTCGTCCATCTGTATTATCTTTTAATACAGATGATGTAAAGTCAAAGATAAAAGAGCGTGAGCTAGGAGATTTCCCCGGCTTACCGGAGCTATTTAAATTAGAACAAAATCTAGCCTAAATTATGCCGGGTTGACAGAGACTTTAGCTTGGGTTAGAATATCAAACGCTCATAAATTCGCAAGTGTGAATTTTATGGGCAAAAAGGAGAAAGTTCAACTAGAATACTACTTCAGCACATTAACAACCGAAGATTTTTTTATATACTACTCTTCGGCTTAAGTAAGACCAACCGAAAGGTTGGTTTTTTTGAGGCCAAAAGAGTGGTGGGTTCTTTGACAAGAGTTTCTTGTCAATTTCTTAGAGCAATTAAGCTCTATTTTTGAGAGTTTGATCCTG
>OBEQ012151909.1_pt1 | contig 15098 bp, 11 predicted proteins | sample 1670901 | NCBI WGS metagenome assembly OBEQ01 (sample SAMEA104232315, study PRJEB22302) | groundwater metagenome | biome: forest; feature: aquifer; material: groundwater | place: USA | collected 2011-08-07 | depth 5.4 m | reverse complement strand
ATGCCGATGCCTCCCAGAAGGGCATAAAGAATGGGAGAACGCGATAATCTGGCTCTTATTTTATCTTCCAATTTATCAAAAAAATGAAAAATCTGTTTTATCATGATAGACTAATGATATCATGATTGCCAAAAAAGTAATTGTCTGCGATCTTGACGGCACTTTGACCGAAAGCAAATCAACCCTTTCTCAAAGTATGGCTGAAGTTTTGTGTCAGATACTTTCCAAACATTTTCTGGTTGTCATATCTGGCGGGACCTTTAGCCAATTCCAAAAACAATTTCTATCACAACTTTCTTGTGGCCCAGAATTATTGCAAAATTTGTATTTATTCCCGACTATGGGTGGCGCCTGCTATACCTACGACTTGGCCAGTCTTAACTGGAAGGAAATTTATAATGAGGAGTTAAGCCTATCCGAACGCAAAGAAATAGTAAAAGCTTTAAATCAAGCTATGTTAGAATCTGGTCTTGATTTCACTTCTTCATACGGAGATATAATAGAAGACCGTGGTAGCCAAGTGACATTTTCAGGTAGAGGCCAGCAGGCTCCGATTGATATGAAAAAGACTTGGGATCCGGATAAAAGTAAACGTAGACTTATTATTAAACTTTTAAAAAAGAAAATCCCTCAATTTGAAATTAACATTGGCGGCATAACCTCTATAGATATAACCAAAAAGGGTATTGATAAAGCTTATGCTATAAGTAAAATCAAAGAATTACTCAATGTGACAGATGACGATGTCATTTTTGTAGGAGACGCATTATATAAAGGAGGAAATGATGCCCCAGTCAAAAAAACTGATGTTGATTTTATTCAGCAATCTGGACCGGATGAAACTATAGAATTGTTAAAGCAATATATCTAAAAACCTGCTAACACTCCGTGTTAGCAGGTTTTTTGCTTTGTTTTCGAGTCTAAGCATGATAAAATTCAAAGATGAATCCAATCACCACCAAAAAACCATGGGGGTCCTTTACTCGTTTGACCAACAATGAACCTTCAACTGTCAAAATTTTATACATCAATAAGGGCGAGGAATTCAGCCTGCAATATCATAGCAAGAGAGAGGAGTTTTGGAAAATACTGGAGGGCCATCCGGAAATAATAGTCGGAGAAATGGTCACACACAATCCTCAACCCGGCCATGAATTTGTCATAGCTCCCGGGACAAAGCATCGCATATCGGCTCCCAAAGACAATGTGGTTGTCTTAGAAATATCGAAAGGTCTCTTCGATGAAGACGACATAGTCAGAATTGAAGATAAGTACAACAGAGTTTAATGGAAAAAAGGCAAACAAAATTAAAAAAGATAAAAAAGACAAAAGGCCTTCCTCTGGCAGTAGTGGCTGTAAATGATAAGGTTTTTATGCTGGAACGTCTGGACAAAAAGACTACAAGCTCTCTTTTTATTTCTGAAAGCACAAATGGCCTGGATTTTATTCCGGATGGCAAAAAAGTCTCCATAAAAACTCATGGCAAGGAAAAAGAAAATATAAAAAAGTGTTCCAATTTCTCAATATCCACAACCCCTACTTGCTTTATCATGACTTATTTGCGACAAGACAAAGTAAAAAAAGACAATGTAATTGTGGTGGCTAAATCACTGAATCTTTATGAATGGCATATAAAATCGCAAGTTAAAGCCCATGATTCTTCCAGAGCGACGGTTTTTTATGATAAGCCGCTGGAGTCGTTTGTCCTATATCAAGACGGGCTTTTTATAAAAAACCAATTGGCTAAGACACTTGTTCTTTGGAGAGAGAGCCACTCCCTGATTTTTACGGGCAGAGCCGGAATGTTTGACAGTGACAAAACTTCTATAATCGGGGGAATAGAAACCAAAGAAGGTTTACTTATTATTTATGATTCTTCTATTAGAAATGGTCCAAAGACTTTGCTTCAAGTCGGCGGTGTTCTTTTTGATACTAAAGACCCAAAGAAAATAATCTGGCGCTCCGAAGCTCCATTATGGCAAGGGATAGTAAAACAAAAAGATGAAAAAGAAATTAGGCCTATAGGTTTTGTTTATTTTAAAAATGTTTTTGTGGTTTATTGGCTGGTCGGAGAAGGCGGCCTTCTAGTCTCCACTTTTCCGGCCTTGTTTTCCGGAAAAGAAATTTATCATTATGACATTTTGCAAAAATTTGAGAAAAATCCAATTATTATTCCTAGACATGGCCTAGATTGGGAGACTATCGGCACTTTTAATCCGGCTGTCTTTCAAGATGGCGACGATCTGCATTTATTCTACAGAGCTTTAGGCTCTGATGGCATATCTCGCATAGGTTATGCCTATAGCAAAGACGGACTGTCTTTCAGACGGTATCCTTTTCCTATTTTTGAACCGACTGAAGGCAAAGGCATGCCGGATAAAAGCACTACCACAGAACCTGTGGGATACCATCCGACATATTACACTTCTGGCGGTGGCTGGGGTGGGTCGGAGGATCCTCGGGTGGTTAAGATAGATGATCGCATTTATATGACATATGTGGCTTTTGAAGGCTGGAACAGTGTTCGTATAGCCCTGACTTCTATTAGTGTCGATGATTTTAAAGCTGGCAGGTGGAAATGGAAAGAGCCTGTTCTCCTCTCTCCGTCTGGAGAAGTTCATAAAAATTGGGTTCTTTTTCCAGAAAAAATAAATGGCAAGTTTGCTGTATTGCACGGTTTGTCGCCAAAGGTTTTGATTGATTATGTTCAGAGTTTCGATGATTTTGACGATAAAAAATGTATAAAAAGCCAAGCTCCGGTCGGAGGCCGAGAAAAATATTGGGACAATAGAATGCGAGGAACCGGACCTCCGCCAATCAAGACTGATTTGGGATGGCTGGTACTTTATCACGCCCATGAGATAAGAGAGCCGCATAAATATAAGCTCGGAGCAATGATTTTGGACTCTAAAGATCCGACTAAAATTCTTCATCGCTCGGCTCACCCGATCCTGTCTCCGGAAATGTACTACGAAAACGAAGGCAAGCCCGGAATAGTCTACGCTTCCGGAGCTGTCATAAAGGGTGATGATTTGAGGGTTTATTATGGCGGAGGAGACAGGGTAGTCTGCCTAGCCTCCACTCCGCTCCAAGAGTTTTTAAATTATTTGGTAACAGAGGACCCAAAATCTTACAGTTTGAAAAAGATTTTATAAAAAAATAGATTTTAAATCTAAAAACATGGAGTTCCAATTACAAAGGTATCCAAATAATGAAAAACCTAGCCCAATTCTTACACCAAGAAAAGAAATTGAATGGGAAGCTAGGGCAGTCTTTAATCCGTCGGTCGTCTATGATAATGGTATATTTAAAATGTTGTATAGGACATACCCTGATATTTTAGAAGAAACAACTCCAAGACTAAAACGGCCTGGATTTCGTTTTAAAAATCAAATCTCATATATTGGTTATGCTGAGAGTAAAGACGGGGTTAATTTTGAAAGAAGAGATACCCCCTTCATCTCTCCTGATACGGATTATGACAAATATGGTTGTGAAGATCCGCGGATTACAAAAATTGGTGACACATTCTACATAACATATACAGCTATTGATACACTGATTGAAAAAAGAGATCCCAATATAAAAATTCGTGTTGCTTTGGCCACAACAAAAGATTTTATAACAATAGAAAAGCATGGAATCATTGGTCCTCCAAAAAGATCCAAGGCCTCAGCTTTCTTTCCAGAGAGGGTGAACGGTGGAAAAATTGCTTTACTAATGACTATTAATTCTGACTCAGCCAATTCATGTGTGATTGTTCGTTATTATGAGTCGATGGAGGAAGTTTTGAGTCAAACAGAGGATTTGTGGACTGAATTTTTGGAGACTTCTCAAAATAAATCAGTACTAAAAACAGAATGGTGGTTAGACAGAGGCCCTGAATTTGGTGCACCTCCGATAAAGACAGAAAAAGGTTGGCTCGTCATTTTTTCGAATGAATCAATGTCTGATTCATGGACAATTGGTGCAGCCCTTTTGGATATTAATGACCCGAGTGTGCTAATAGCTAGAACAGCTGGGTATATTTTACAACCGGTGACTGACTATGAGAGGGAAGGCCTTGTTCCCAACGTCACTTTCCCAGAAGGAGCAGTAGTCGTTGGTGACGAGTTATATGTTTATTATGGGTGTGCAGATGCGGTAATAGGTTTAGCAACATGCAAAGTTGCTGATTTACTTGATTACATCGAGAGTTTTAAAGATTCAAAATAATTTTATGTTTGTTGTTAAACGCTCAAAAAGTAATCCAATACTTAGCCCAAATTCGGAGCATTCCTTCGAGGCCTTTGCTACATTCAATGGAAATCCTATAAAAGTGGGATCGAACACACATTTGCTTTATAGAGCTCAATCAATACCAGAAAAGTTTGAAGAAGGGAGTTTTTCTCTTTCTGTCATTGCCAAAGCGGTAAGTAAGGACGGAATCGATTTTAAAAACAGACAGGAGTTTATTGTGCCGGAATATACTTGGGAGAGGTATGGTCTAGAAGATCCGCGCGTGACGAAGATAGATGGAAAATATTTTATTTTTTATACCGCTTTATCTGCCTATCCACTAAATAATCCTGCTGGAATAAAAATCGGTCTAGCTATAAGCAAGGATTTGAAGAAAATAACTGAGAAACATCTCATCACTCCTTTCAACGCCAAGGCCATGACATTTTTTCCAGAAAAAATAAACGGCAAATATGTGGCTTTGCTTACGGTCAATCCTGATATTTTGCCGACCCATATCACATTGGCCGAATTTAAAAAAATAGAAGATATGTGGTCGCCGGAGTATTGGAAAAAATGGTACCAGAAGTTGGACCAGCATATAGTCATAAAGGGAGACCAAAGCGACCGTATAGAGATTGGCAGTTGTCCAATAAAAACAGATGAGGGTTGGCTTATTCTCTCTTGCCGAATTCAAAATCATTCCTCCCCCGACAGAGTTTTTGCTATAGAGGCCTACCTTCTGGATTTAAAAGATCCAAAAAAAATAATAGGCAAGACGCGGGGTGCACTTCTAGTTCCGGAAGAGAAATATGAAAAGGATGGATTGCAGCCCAACATAATATTTCCCAGCGGGACTCTAATAAGAAAGAATAAACTGTACATATATTATGGGGCAACTGACACAACCGTAGCAATGGCCAGCGTAAGCCTCTCTCGTCTTTTGGAAGCGATGATATTTCCTTACAAAGAAATCGGTTTTAAGCGTTTGACAGAAGGGGCTTTACTCTCGCCTCGTAAAGATAAGGCTTGGCAATCAAAAGCTATTTTCAATCCTGCCGCTATAGATATTGATGGCACGGTTCGTATTTTATATCGGGCCATGTCCGAGGATAACACATCTGTTTTGGGCTATGCCGAGAGTAAAAATGCCACTGATATTACATATATTTCAGACCAACCAGTCTATGTTCCTAGAGAGTCATTTGAAAGCAAAAAAGTTCCAAACGGAAATTCTGGCTGCGAGGATCCGAGACTGACCAAAATCGGCAACACCATTTATATGTATTACACCGCCTACAACGGTCTTACTCCGCCAGCTGTGGCCGAGAGCTACATTTCAGAAAAAGATTTTAAGAAAAGAAATTGGAATTGGTCCAAGCCTGTACTGGTTACAAAAGATGGAATAGATGACAAAGACGCCTGTCTTCTTCCGGAAAAAATAAATGGCAAGTATTTTTTATTTCACCGAGTGCAAAATTTCATTTGCGGTGATTACGGCTTGACCCATGAGTTCAAGGAGAGAGACAGTTTTAGAAATATCCCGATTTTATTGCCTAGAAAGGGCATGTGGGATAGCAAAAAAGTCGGAGCATCTGTACCGCCAATAAAAACTAAAAAAGGCTGGATACTGATATATCACGGCATATCTGACAGATCAAGATATAGGATTGGGGCGGCATTACTTGATCTCAAAGACCCTACAGTAGTTTTATCTCGCACCACAGACTGCATTTTTGAACCAAAAGAAGCCTATGAAATAGAAGGCCAAGTAAATTATGTGGTTTTTCCCTGCGGGGCGGTGATTAGACGAGGAAATATATACATGTATTATGGCGGTGGCGATTCTGTAGTGGATGTGGCCTCTATATCATTAAAAAACTTACTCAAATCTCTGACTAGTTAAAACTCTGTGGAAATCAGATCTACACAGATTTTTTACTTAGTATCTTTTAGAGCCAGGCTATAATGTGTGCCTATAATCATAACAGAACCAATGCAAATGAAAATATATTGGAATGGGATAAACTGTAATGCCAAAGTAGCAAGAAGGGGACCAACAATAAATGAAATAGGCCGAGTGATACGGAAGAAACTGATGACATCGGTTTTTTCTTGGTTAACTTGTTTGAAAAAATAGCTCTCTGTGCTGACCTCCACAAAACTGGCTCCGATACGAGTGATAAACAAAAGAGTAGCCCATATCCAAAAAACTTTTAGTGTGACGAAACTTATAAATATAGTAGCCAGTCCCATGATGATAAAACCAATAGTCAGAAACTCTTTTTCACCATATTTATCATCGGCCAGCTCGCCCACGGGTACTTCAAACAATATAAAAGGCAGAAGCATTATAGTGAACATCAGGCCTATTTCAGACCACGAGAAGCCAATGTATTTTTCTAGGTATAAAGGTACATAAATAATCATGTAGGCGTAAAAGAGTTGCAGAAGAAAATTGGAAATGAAAATATTGTACAGGTTTTTGTTTTTAATATATTCCGTCAGTGTCTCCTTTACTTTTATATGTTGTACGACAGGGGTCTTTATTCCTTTTAATCTACTGAAGAAATAATACAAAGGCACGAGGAACAGACAAGAAGCGACATAAACATAGGAATAATTGTTTTTGAAAAGAAGAAGAGCAACCAAGGCTGGAGCCAGTACTATGGTGACGTTTGTTACTGTTAAGTAAGTGCCGCGAATACTGCCGGTTATGGAATTATCTTTTGAAATGTCTTCTACGAACATGTCCATGTTGAAAAGCAGGAGAGAAATAGTGACCAGATGTATCAAAAAATATAGGCCGATAAGAAAAGGTGATGCGGATAATGCTAAGCCCAGTGTAGCTAGAAATTCTATGATGATGGTGTAAGTGGCAAACTTATAAATACCGATTTTTTCTAGTATTTTTGAAGCGTTGAGCAAAAGAATGGTGTTTATAATTGAGCCGATTATATACAAAGCCGAGACTTGGCTTTCCGAAAAAAAATTATTTAAAAAAGTGGAGTTAACATAAATAATCAAGGCATAGTGAAAAGAAATGAAGATATTAGTGAGAAAAAGAGTGTTCAGCAGTTTACTCTGTCTGAAAGGCAAAAGCAGTTTGTCCATATGAATTATTATATCCCAGAAAATAATAAATGAAAAATATTTAAAATATGTTATTATTTCTCTATGGACTTACAAAAAGAGGCATTCATTTGGATTATTAATATTTTAAGAAAAAACTCTATTCCATTTTTGATTTCAGGGGGACTTGCTGCTAATGCTTATGGGTCAACACGAGAAATCAGAGATTTTGACATTGAAATTAAAAATAGCGATTTTCAAAAAATTATGAATGATTTTAAGCCATACACTATTTCAGGTCCAGAAATTTATAAAAGTAGAGCTTTTGAAAATGTATTATTGAAATTGAATTTTAATGGACAAGAAATTGATATTGCTGGAGGGGATAAATCAAGGATATATAATTCGAATAAACAAGAATGGGTTAATGATAGTGTAGATTTTAAAAGGTTTGAGAATAAAGAAATTTTCTGTCAATTAGTGTCAGTTATGTATCCAGAAGATGTAATTGCTTATAAAAGTAGTCATCCTCGTCCAGAAGATCTAATAGATATTGAAGCGATTAGTAAATATTTGAATTCTGAAAAAAATTTCAATTGGATTATTAGTGTCCTTAAAAAACATAATGTTCGATTTGTGATTACTGGTGGTCTTGCCGCCAAAAGTTATGGTTCACCACGACCACTAAACGACATCGATATAGATATACACGATAAAGATTTATATTTAATTTTAGAAGATGTAAAACCTTATATCACTTTTGGCCCAGAGCAGTATAAAGATGAGAGATGGGATTTGTTATTAATGACTTTAAATCACGACGGACAAGATATTGATCTAAGTGGTGGTGATACTTTAAAAATTTGCGATGCAAGAACTGGAAAATGGATGAATAATGCAACTAATTTTTCTAATACTGAAGAAAAAGAGATTTTTGGATTAAAAGTACCAGTAATATCTAAAAAAGATTTGGTGGATTATAAATCTATGTTAGTGGGTGAGCATCAGCAGGTTGATATACAAGCAGTGCAAAATAAGTTATGTATCCAGTAATTGAACCGCTTAATACTCTGTAGAAGTCAGGCTTCTGTTCCCACAGGCGAGACCTGTGGGAAAGTTTTATTTAGTGCTATTATATTATTATGACAATTAGAAAAGAATCTTTTGTAGAAGGTGAATTTTATCATATATATAATAGAGGAAATAGTAAGCAGAAAATATTTTTAGATCAAGAAGACTATGATAGATTTGCTAAATTACTTTATCTTTGTAACTCAACAAAAAGTTTTAAGTTTAGAGATGATATAGTAGATCAAAAAATCGATGCTTATGATTTTGATAGGGGTAAGCCTATTGTCTCTATTGGTGCATGGGCTTTAATGTCGAATCATTTTCATATCTATATCACACCCTCCCACAGGCCTCGCCTGTGGGAGAATGGAGAAAATCCAATTGTTATTTTTATGCAAAAGGTTTGTACCGCATACTCAATGTATTTTAATAAAAAATACAACAGAACGGGTAAATTATTTGAAGGAGCATTCAAATCAGTACATGTTAAAAATGATGAACAAGCAAAATATAACTTTTCCTATATCCATCTAAACCCAGTTAAAATAATTGACCCACTATGGAAAGAAAATGGAATTAAAAACATTTCCCAAACTTTAAAATTTTTAAGTAAATACAGATGGGGTAGTTATTTGGACTATAAAAATATCAAAAGACAGGAGAATAAAATAACTTCGACAAAAGAGTTTCCTGATTATTTTACAAACTCAAAAATTTTTGAAGAAGAAATATTCGATTGGTTAAATTATAGAAGTGAATTTTAAACACTTCCCACAGGCGAGGCCTGTGGGAATAGGCCTGTGGGAATGTGTGGAAAACCTATTATTCCACAAGATTAATTGAGACTATACCCCTAGTATTACAGGTATAACCATTGGTTTCTTGGCGGTTTTCTGAAAGAGGAATCTTCCGACATTGTCGGCTAGGTTTGATTTGACGAAGTCAAAGTTGATAGGATTCATTCCTTGCGTGGTTTCTTCAACAGTTTTCTTTATTATCATTCGGGCGTGCGAGAGCAGGTCTTGGGACTCACGGACATAGACAAAACCACGAGCGATAATGTCTGGCGACTTTTTCAGCTTGCCTGTTTTAGTGTTTATACTGACTATGATGACAAATATGCCGTCTTGAGCCAACATTTTTCTATCTCTGATGACCATTTCCTGAACATCGCCAACGGAAAAGCCATCAACCATCATGATGTTGCTGGGGGCTTCTTGCGGCAGACGAACAAACCTCTGACCTTCATTTTGAATTTCTATAATAGCGCCGTTATCTGGAACTATTATGTTTTCTTTTGGAATACCAATGCTCTCTGCTAAATCCTCATGGACCCGAAGCATATAGTGGTTTCCGTGTATAGGCATAAAAAACTTCTCACCGATTTTTTTATGCAGCCATTCCAGCTCGCCGCGATTTCCATGTCCTGTGGAGTGAATATAAACATCGCTTGTCCGGTAATGTATAATTTTTGCTCCTTGCCTGGTCAGATTATCTTTCAATTTTTGAACGGATCTCTCGTTTCCGGGGATGATGGAAGAAGACAAAAGAACAGTATCTCGCGGAGTGATTTTGAAAAACTTGTGAGTTTTGTTGGACATGCGCATTAAAGCGGCGAACTCGTCTCCCTGGGCTCCTGTGGCCAAGACGATAATTCTGTCAGGCGGATAATTTTCCATCTCGGCTGTGGTAATGATAGTCTCTGGTTTGACTTTGAGCATGCCCATTTTCAAAACTACTTCTATATTATTTTTCATGCTTCGGCCTTCCACTACCACTTTTTTGCCGTATTTCTCAGCGCTCAATATAATGCTCATAACTCGTTCCAACTGCGAGGCAAAAGTTCCGATAACCAAACGGCCCTTTATATTTTTTATTATTTCGTCCAAGTTTTTGCACACCAACCTTTCGGGCGTGGAGAAGCCGGGGTTGTCCACGTTTGTCGAATCCATCAAAAGAAGCAAAACTTTTTCTTCTTTGAAACGGCCGAACTCTTTTTCTTCAGCTTCTGTTGGCACACCATCGTCATGGTCAAGTTTTATGTCTCCGGGGGTGACAATAGAACCGTACGGAGTCTCGATAATAATACCCATAGAGTCTGGTATGGTGTGAGTGACGGCAAAAAACTTCACCCTAAGTTTTCCTAAAGTTATGGTATCTTCTTTCTCCACCATTCTGATGTCTAAAGCGGGCAGATGGAGGAATTCGTCTTGTCTTTTTCGTATCATAATACTGGAAAGGGCCCTGGTATATATAGGCGGATTGCCAATACGATCCATGATGTAAGGAATACCGCCGATGTGGTCAAGATGTCCATGGGTTATCAAAACTGCACGAATTTTATCCTTTCTATCCTCTAGATATTTTGTATTAGGCAAGATGTAATCAACCCCCGGAGTGTCGTCGTCTTTGAACATAAAACCCATATCAACCACAATGATGTCATCTTTATATTCTATGACCGTCATGTTTTTGCCGATTTCTTCTACTCCGCCAAGAGGAATAATGCGAATATTCTCTCCAGCCGAGGGAATTACATCATCAACTTTTCTGGCTCTAATCATAGGCATTCTTCGTTCCCTATATCTTGTTTTGTTTGTTGTTATCATGTTTTATTTTTTGGCAAAAATTGCCCAAACATTATTTGTTTCAATATACCACTCTCCAATATTGGCAAATCGTTCCGAAGGCAAGGTCAAAAGGCCAACATTCACATTATGAACTTTCTTTGGCACTATATAAATAAAATAGGGAGAGTATGTAAAAATGGCCGGCATATCGTTTTTTATCTCTTTACTAAAGCTATCAAGATATGTCTTTTGCAATAAAGGATTAGAAGTTTTCCTTATGTTTTCCAATAGCTTGTCCGCTTTGACATTGGCGTACAGAGCGATGTTAAGGCCGGGAGTGGCTCTTTGGCTAGAATGCCAGAAAGGATATAAATCTAGGTCTCTGCCAATAACCTCTCCGAACAGCAAGGCATCATATTTGCGAGACCGAATAATGTTTTGGTTCAAATCGCCGGTCTCAAATATCTTTACTTTAACCACTGCTCCGAGGGCTGTCCATTGTTTTTGAAGCAGATAAGCCGCCTCTTTTAACTCCGGCGCATCTCCGGTAGATATAGAGAAGGACAACCTGACTGTATTTTTTTTATCTTTTTTTTCAAAAATACCACCGGCGTTTTGCTTCCAGCCGTTTTTTACTAAGAGTGTTTTAGCTTTTTCTATATTGTTTGTGCTTGATGCGCTTGCTGTCATCGGGCTAGCAATGCTTTCTCGGGGTACGGGACCATTTATAGTTTGTCCATACCCGCCGAGGACATCATTCACCATTTCTTGTTTGTTTGCAGACATATCCAATGCTACCCTGACTTCTTTGTTCAAAAATACAGGAGCAATATTTTGATTGAAAAATAAACCAAATATGCGTGGAAGCGGGGAGAGAATTATATTGTCATCTTGTACTTTGAGGTTCGGCAATTGTTTAGGTGTTATGCCGTGAACACTCTCGATCGAGCCGTTGTTATACGCATCAATAATATCTTTCTCATTTTGGTATGACTTTACAGAAAGATTTGTGATGAAAGCTTTGCCTAGAGCGTATTTGTCAAAGGACACAAGACGATATTCCGACGGCAGACCGCTGGATGTGTAGATAATAGATTCTATTTTGTAAGGTCCCGTTCCAATCGGTTTTATATTAAACTGGCTGAAAGGGATTTCTTCGACGCTGGCTGTTTTCCAAATATGCTTGGGTAAAATACCAAGGGTTGTGTTTTGGATAAAAGGCGAGTAGGGCTGTTTTAAGCTAAAGGAGAGAGTTTTGTAATCCACTTTTTTGGCTACTACTCCAGCCCAATTGGCTTCTCGCGGGCTTTTTAGGTTCTGATCTTGGGCTTTTTCTATAGTAAAGACGACATCATCTGGCGTTACTTTTGTGCCGTCGTGGAAATATATATTATCTTTCAACACAAATGTATAAGTTAAAGAATCAGGCGAAATAGTATAACTCTCTGCTAAGTCGGGAACCAAAGTCCCAGCCGAGTTCACTTTCATTAATCCAGAATATATTAGCGAACCTAGGTCTTTGTCTATATCGCTTGATGCCAGCAAAGGATTGACGAAGCGAGGCGAGCCGATAACCCCTTCAGTTAAACTGCCTCCGTAATCAGGCACCGTGACCAGAAAAAGTTTATTTAGTTGGAGCAAAAGGGATATTCCACTTAAAACGAACACAACAACGAAAAAGAAAAAGACACTTTTTTCGGTTAGGGAAAAAGTCTTTATAACTCGGTGTACTTTACCCGAGTATGGCAGATGCCACTCCTTGCTCGCTAATTCTTTTAGTGATTTCTTGTTCACAGATACAATATAGTAGTCTTACTTTTTAAATCTTTTTAATAATTTTCAATTTTCAATTTACAATTTTCAATCAATGACCAATGTTTAAATTTTGAAAATTAATTAATTGCAAATTCAATGAAAATTGAGAACTGAAAATTGAAAATTATTTTAAATCTAGATGAGCAAGAGACTAAATGAAACCCCAGCGAAAAGAATCGCCACAACTATTGTAAAAATAAATATTATCTTCTCCGCACCTCTTTTAGTGTGGTGTCCAGATGAGAAACCATCTCCACCGCCAAATGCTCCGCCCAATCCGGCGTCTGTTTGTTGTAGGAGTACACCTCCGATGAGGAGGATAGATAATATAATTTGTATGTATGGAATACTTCCAGCAAAACTCATTATGGATAGTAGTGTATCAGAATTAAAAAAGAAAAGCAAATCTAATTATACAATCTAAGATCTTAAAAACTTACACCAACTTACCGCTATAGCATAGAGTTGGTGTGTTAATTTTTAATTTGGACGTCCAACATCCAAAAGGTTCTAAATTTATTTTAGCATCAAAAAAAGACCACATTTCTGTGGCCCTGTCGGCGGGATCAATCCGCCGACTTGTGTGTCTCGACTATCGAGGGCTAGTGACGAAGCCGGTCAGGCATCATGTCGAATGAGACTTGGGGATCGGGTTGTTGATCCCACGGAATTGAGTGATCAACTTCCTCCGGCTCTTCGTCAGGCGGAAAAGAAGTTATCTCTGGCATTTCCGTGAGGCAGTAGCCGTTTTCAAGTTCGGCATATGCAATCACGGAGATGGGATAGAGAACTTCTCCAACGATCTTCGTTCCGAGGATTGCCACCGCTTCCTCAATGGATGTGGCTACCACGATGCCGAGCTGATTGAAATGCCCGTTTTTTTCCTTCTTCTCCAGTATGAAGAACATGCTGATCTCCTTGTAAAGAATGTGAACGAGTTGCACTTCACCCCAGAATTTACAACTGACTCCAATGATTATACTAGCATGACTACTTTATCGTGTCAAGTATCAAAAAATACCCAATAATGTACTATACAAGGATGAAGAAAAAGACCAAGAAAATTACACTAAAAAATGTTATTTTGGACGTCCAACGTCCAAAAGTGAAAATCGTGCCTCTCGGTAGTCGGGTTTTGATAAGGCCTTTTACAAAAGAGGAGCTTATGAAGAAAAATAGTTTTGGAATTATACTTCCAGAGGACGGTTCAAAAGAGAAGTCGGAACAAGGGATTGTTCTAGCTGTCGGAGTGGGGGATTATCAGGACGGAAAGCTTGTTGCGCCGAGAGTAAAAGTCGGAGACAAGGTTGTCTTCTCCAAATACGGATATGAAGATGTCAATGTCGATGGAGAGGAATTATATTTGATAAAGGAGGAGAATATTTTAGCAGTACTTAAATAAATATGGCAAAGCAAATTTTATTTAATGAACAGGCAAGGCAGGCCTTGAAACGCGGTGTTGACGCCGTGGCTGATGTGGTCAAAGTAACTATCGGTCCAAAGGGCCGCAATGTTGTGCTTGAAAAAAGCTATGGCGCTCCGACTATCACAAACGATGGGGTTTCAATCGCCAAGGAAATTACTCTGAAAGACAAATTTGAAAACATGGGGGCGGAGATAATGAAAGAAGTAGCTACCAAAACAAACGACATCGCCGGTGATGGCACGACCACTTCTGTCATATTGGCCCAAGCCATTATTTCCGAAGGTATGAAGCATACAAACATGGGGCTTGGGGTGATGGGCATACGAGCTGGGATAGAATCGGCCACCAATGATATTGTCTCTGCTCTGAAATCTCTTGCCAAACCAATAAATACAAAGGAGGAAATTCGCCAAGTGGCTAGCGTCTCAAGCGAGTCAGAGGAAATCGGCAAAATTATTGCCGATACTATAAATAAAGTTGGTAAGGATAGCGTGGTCACGGTAGAGGAATCGCAATCTTTTGGGGTGGAGTCGGAAGTGGTGGAAGGTATGGAGTTTGATAAAGGTTACATATCACCGTACATGATTACAAACGCAGAACGCATGGAAGCGGAATACAAAGATGTGCCGGTTCTGGTGACGGATAAAAAAATCTCGGCTATAAAGGATATCTTGCCTCTTTTGGAAAAGGTGGCGGCAACCGGCAGGAAAGATTTAGTCATAATTGCCGATGATGTTGATGGCGAGGCATTGACTACATTTGTTATAAACAAGTTGCGTGGCGGTTTCAATGTTTTGGCTGTCAAAGCTCCAGGGTATGGTGATAGGAAGAAAGAAGTGCTTTCTGATATCGCTGTTGTTCTCGGTGCAGAAGTTGTGTCGGATGATTTGGGTTTGAAACTAGAGACTTTGGAATTGAGCTCACTT
>OBEQ012015221.1_pt1 | contig 15105 bp, 12 predicted proteins | sample 1670901 | NCBI WGS metagenome assembly OBEQ01 (sample SAMEA104232315, study PRJEB22302) | groundwater metagenome | biome: forest; feature: aquifer; material: groundwater | place: USA | collected 2011-08-07 | depth 5.4 m | reverse complement strand
CTCAAACGTCGCCACGACCGGCGCGTGGTCGCTCGTTCCCACATCCCGCTGCACCGGGCAGCCGGTCGCGCGCGCTGCGAGCGAGGCGCTCGCGAAAACGTAGTCGAGCCGCCACCCGATATTGCGCTGCTTCATGTTGCGCCACGGCGCCCACCACGTGAACAGCTCCGCGTTATCCGGATCGAGCGCGCGGTGCACATCGACGAGCCCGCGGCTCACGATCCGCTCGATGAGCGCCCGCTCCTCCGGCAGCTGTCCGGTCGCCCGCGGCTTCCGCTCCTTGGGATGTACGTCCATGTCGGTGCGCGCGACATTGAGATCTCCACACATGATCAGCGGCATGCCCGAGGCCTGACACTCGGCGGCGTAGACATCCATCGCCTCGAGAAAGCGCATCTTGGCGGGGAAGTCCTTTCCTCCGTTCGGCACGTAGATCGACGCAACGGCCGCCTGCGGCAGGCGCACGGTCACGATCCGGTGCTCGTAGTCGAAGTCGGGATGATGAAAGGCCGGCCGTTCCGCATAGGTCGCCTTGCGCACGTGCAGGGCGACGCCCGAGTAGCCTTTCCCGCCGTGCCAGTAACACCAGTACCCTTCGAGCTCGCAGAGCCACACGGGCAGCTGATCGACGGCCGCCTTGATCTCCTGCAGGCACAGGACGTCCGGCTGCTCACGCTCGATGAATTCCTGCACCTGCGCCTGCCGCGCGCGAATCCCGTTCACGTTCCAGGTGGCGATCTTCATCGAGGGCAACAGGGTACATTGCGGGGCTTGTCGCGCCGTAAGCAGGAGCGATACGCCCTGCGAAGGCGGGCTATCATTGGCGTCGCCATGGTGAACCGCAAAGCCCGCGCCGCCGCGCTGGCTTTCCTGCTTGTCGTCTCCGGCTCGCAGTGGGCGAGCACGCAATCGCAGGTCGCGGCGGGCATCACCTCGCCCAAGGAGCAGTTCGGCGCCAACGTCGGTGACGACTACTTCCTCGCGAACTATACGCAGATTGAGGCGTACTGGAAAAAGCTCGACAGGGAATCCGACCGAATGTCGCTCGTCGACATCGGCAGGACGGAAGAGGGCCGGACGCAGTGGATGGCCGTCGTCACCGCGCCCGAGAATTTCCGCGCGCTCGCTCGGTACAAGGACATTTCCCAGCGCCTGGCACGCGCGGAAGGACTGACCGACGATCAGGCGCGCGCGCTCGCGGCGGAAGGCAAGGTTATCGTCTGGATCGACGGCGGCCTCCACGCGAACGAAGTGCTCGGCACGCAGCAGTTGATCGAAGCGGCGTACCAGCTTGCCAGCCGCAGCGACACAGAGACGATGCGCATCCTGCGGGATGACATCATCCTGCTGGTCAACTGCAATCCCGACGGGGAAGAGCTCACGGCCAATTGGTACATGCGCGAATCCGATCCGCTGAAACGAACGCTCAACGGCCTGCCGCGCCTCTATCAGAAATACACGGGACACGACGACAACCGCGACTTCTATATGTCGACGCAGGCGGAGACGATCAACATGAACCGCGTTCTGTACAAGGAGTGGTTCCCGCAGATCGTCTACAACCACCATCAGAGCGGACCCGCGGGCACCGTGATGTTCGCGCCGCCGTTCCGCGATCCGTTCAACTACGTCTTCGATCCGCTGATCCCCGCCGGTATCGATCTGCTGGGCGCGGCCATCCACGGCCGCTTCGCCGCGGAGGCGAAGCCTGGTGTGACGATGCGAAGCGGATCGACGTACTCGACGTGGTGGAATGGCGGGCTGCGCACGACGGCGTATTTTCACAACGCGCTGGGCCTGTTGACCGAGGCGATCGGCAACCCGACACCGGTTGACATTCCCTACGTCGCCGAGCGGCAGCTGCCGCACGCGGACCTGCCGTATCCGATCGCCCCCCAGCGCTGGCATTTCCGCCAGTCGATCGAGTACGAGATGACGGCCAATCGGGCAGTCCTCGACGCGGCGTCGCGTTATCGCGAGACGTTCCTGTTCAACATCTACCGGATGGGGAGGAATTCGATCGAGCGCGGCAGCCGCGACACGTGGACGGTGTCGCCTCATCGCATGGCCGCCACCGGCAGCGCGGCGGGCACGGCGGCGCGCCTCGATCGCGACAAGCTCCACGATCCGCAGCTCCGCGATCCACGCGGCTACATCCTGCCGTCCGATCAACCGGACTTTGCGACTGCAACGAAGTTCGTGAACGCGCTGTTGTTGAACGGCGTCATCGTGATGCGCGCGTCCGCGCCGTTTACGGCGAACGCCACCCGCTATCCGGCCGGCTCGTTCATCGTCAAGACCAGCCAGGCATTCCGGCCACATGTGCTCGACATGTTCGAGCCGCAGGACCACCCGGACGACATTCCGTATCCAGGCGCGCCTCCGATCCCACCCTACGACAGCGCAGGGTGGACGCTCGCGTTTCAGATGGGGGTGAAGTTCGACCGCATCCTCGATGGATTCGATGGCCCGTTCGAGACCATCACCGGAGTGGCCACGCGGCTCGCGGGCCGCGTCGTGACCACGGCAAACGTGACCGGGTACTTGGTGGGGCATCAACAGAACGACGCGTCGATTGCCGTCAATCGGCTCCTGAAGGCAGGCGAAGACGTGTACTGGGTGCGGGACCGGACGATCGGGAGCGCGCCAGAGGCGACTGGCTCAATCTATGTCGCGGCGAAGTCGACAACACTGCCGATCCTGCAGGCGGCGGCGTCCGATCTCGGATTGACGTTTACCGGCGTGTTGTCGCCGCCCCCCGTCGACGGGATGAAGCTGCGCGCCGTTCGCATCGGGTTGTGGGATCGCTATGGCGGGTCGGTCGAAAGCGGATGGATCCGGTGGTTGCTGGAGCGATACGAATTTCCGTTCGACGTGGTGTACCCGCAGATGCTCGACGCCGGGAACCTCCGTGCGAAGTACGACGTGTTGATTTTCCCGACCGACGCAATCCCGGAACGCGACGGCGGCGAAGCCCAGCCCCCTGCGGATCTACCCGACGAGTATCGCGATCGCACGGGAACTGTCACCGTGGCGCGCACGATTCCGCAGCTGAAGGTGTTCGTCGAGCAGGGGGGAACCGTGCTTGCCATCGGGAGCTCGACGAGTCTCGCGAAGCATTTCGGCGTGCCTGTGACGAGCGCCCTCGTCTCAAAGAGCGCAGACGGTTCGACGCAGCCACTGCCGCGCAGCAAGTTCTACGTGCCCGGATCGGTGTTGCGCGTCAGCGTCGACAACATGACGCCGCTCGCCTACGGGTTCGGGCATCAGGTGGACGTGTTCTTCGACGACAGTCCCGCATTTACCCTCGGGCCGAATGCCGTTGCCAGTGGTGTCACTCCCGTGGCCTGGTACGACAGCGATTCGCCGCTACGCAGCGGATGGGCGTGGGGTCAGTCGTATCTGAAGGGCAGCGCGGCGATCGTGGACGCGCCATTCGGCAGGGGTCGAGTGCTGTTGTTCGGCCCCGAGATCACGTTCCGCGCGCAGTCCCACGGCACGTTCAAGTTCCTGTTCAACGGGATTTACTACGCGGGGATCTCATCTGGCGATCGATGATCGATGATCTGATCATCGATTTGTGCATTTGGGGTATCGAAACAGCGACTCACTCTCGAATCAATGACCCATCGATGTGCCCATTGAATCGATCGATGTGGCGTTGAATCGATGGCTGATCCGATGCCTCGATGAACCGACGAAGCGGTCGATACACAAATCATCGATCATCGATTCGTAGATGGAGTGTTGGAGTTCAGCCACGCTACGGCGCTCTCGCACAGGGACTCGACGTCCGTGGCCAGCGAAGTCCTCAACGCCTCGGCGCCTGTCAGATCGCCAGATGACCCCAATGCTTCCAGTGTCCTCGCCGTTTCAACGGCGTCCGGTACTCCGAACGCCACGAGGGAGCCGCGCAGGCGGTGGGCCGCCGCGCGCAGCGCGACGGCGTCGCCTGCCGCCACCGCCGATCGGATCGCCTCCAGCTGAGCGGGTGTCGTGTCGACGAGCAATTGCGCGAGCTCACGCACGAGGCCCAGATCGCCGTATTCCTTGAAGAGCGCCGCTGCGTCGAAGCCAGTCACGTGCAAATTATGACTGATGCCGCCCTTCGTGATCTCGCGTCGCGCATCGCATGCGCACGCCGTGTGACAGTGATGACGGGCGCCGGCGTGTCCGCCGCGAGCGGCGTGCCGACCTTTCGCGGTCCTGAAGGATTGTGGCGCCGCTATCGGCCGGAGGATCTCGCGACGCCGATCGCGTTCGCCTGCGATCCCTCGCTCGTCTGGGAATGGTATGCCTGGCGGCGGGAACAGGTGGCCGCGTGTCGTCCGAATGCGGCGCACGATGTGCTCGCGAGATGGTCGCAGCGCGCCGGTTTCCGTCTCATCACGCAGAACGTTGACGATCTGCACGGCCGCGCCGGGACACGCGGACTGGTTCGCCTGCACGGCTCGCTCTGGGAGCTCAAGTGCGTCAAGGCTTGCGCGAATGGCACGCTGCCATGGCGCGACGAGCGCGTGCCGCTCCCGGAGCTGCCTCCACTGTGTCCCCATTGCGGCAGCCACGCGCGGCCCGCTGTCGTCTGGTTCGGAGAATCACTGGACGGCGCGGATGTCGATCGGGCATTCAAGGCGACGACGTGTGATGTATTTCTGACGATCGGCACGTCCGCCGTCGTGTATCCGGCCGCCGGATTCGTTCACGAGGCCAGGGCGAGAGGCGCCTTCACTGCCGAAATCAACACCGAGCCGACGCCCGCGTCGACCCGCGTCGATCTGTCGCTGCTCGGACCCGCGGAAGAGATCCTGCCGCTGCTCGAGCAGCGTCTTGCCGAGCCGACATGAGGAAGTTGGGATTTGGAGTTTGGGATTCGGGATTTGGGATTTACCATCACCTCATGCACAACCCGTTCGTTCCGGAAACGCTCGAAGGCTGGAGCGTTCTGCACCTGATGTACCGCGTGCGGTGGGATCGCATCCGCGCGCTGGCGAATGCGGACCGTCAAAGGATGGCTGAGGAAGCCGTTGGCGCGCTGGTCGTGCCCGACGCCGGATCGACCGCCTTCGTCCAGGTGCTTGGCCACAAGGCCGATTTGATGCTCGTCTGCTTCCGCCGCGGATTCGAGCAGCTTGCCCAGGCGCAGCTCGCCTTCTCGCGCACCGCACTGCACGATCTTCTCGAGCCCACGTCGTCGTACGTGTCGGTCGTCGAGCTCGGGATGTACGAGATGACCGCGAAGATGCACGCGCAGGTGGGCGTCGCGCATAAGCCCGGCACCGACGAATTCGACGACGCGTTCGACGGCGAGATGGAGACGCAGCGTCAACGCGTGATGAGCCGCCTGTTCCTCGATCTGCCCGGCGCGCGCTACGTCTGCTTCTATCCGATGAACAAGCGACGCGGCGAAACGGTTAACTGGTACTCTGAAACCTTCAAGCGTCGCGCGTCGATGATGCGTGAGCACGGCATGATCGGCCGCCACTATACCGGCAAGGTGACCCAGGTCATCTCGGGGTCGATCGGGTTCGATGACTGGGAATGGGGCGTCGACCTCTTCGCGCGGGACCCGCTGGTGTTCAAGAAGCTGATTTACGAGATGCGCTTCGACGAGGCCAGCGCGAAGTTCGCGGAGTTCGGTCCGTTCTATACCGGGCTGCAGTTCGCTCCCGGTCAGCTCGCGGCGTTCCTGGATGGACAGGTTCCGACACTCTGAGGCGATCTCGACGAATCTGTAATCCAAAGTGCTGATTTCGTTGCGCCGCGTTGGATCGCAAAAGCGTGCATACCCGGTAAGTTGCACGCGCTGAAGACGTAGCGCCTGAGGCCCTCCGCGCAGGGGGCCGGGCGCGCTAATTGCTGGGGTTCTCTGGTCACGGAGAACCCTTATGACCCCGCAGGAAACCTTCATTACCCGGCTTCGACGGCATCGCGAGCGAAACCGGATCTCCCTCGACGAAATCGTCAGCGCGACGCGCATCAAGCGAGAGCAGCTCGAGGCATTCGAGAGCGGTGACCTGACGGTTTGGCCACGTGGCATCTACGCGCGTGCGTGGATTCGCGGCTACGCCGATGTCATCGGGCTGGACCCCATCGACACGGTCGATGAATTCTGCAGGCTGTTTCCCCAGGGCGATCGCCGCGCCGAAGGGACGTTGCGCGACATCGCGGCGATCATCGCGCACCCGTCGACCTACCAGGACGAGCTCGGACATCCCGTGGAGGGTGACCGCCGGCGCCCGTCGCCGCCAGTCCCCCTGATCGAGAAGCCGCAGACGTGGCGCAACCACCTGCTGCGCGTCGTGCGCAATTTGCGACCGGGTTCGCCGCGCGCAGCCCGCTCAGCACATACCAACTAGAGCTGGGTCGGGGATCCGGGATCAGGATCCGATCAACTGTCTCTGACTTGGCGCGTCTCGTTAGACGGGCACGAACCGTCCCCGGGCCATCTCGCGCAGCCGCTCGACATCCTCTCGCCGGGAGATCGACAGCGGCTGCGTCCCACGCATCTCCTCACACAGCATCGCCGTCGTCAGCGCCGTCTTGTCGTCCAGTGAGCGATAGAGGCCGGCCGTGATCGCCTGCTCGATCTCGGCGCCCGAAAACCCTTTGCTGGCAGCGGCGAGCGCTGGAACGTCGAACGCTGCGACATTCTGGTGCCGAAGAGCCAGGTGAATCCGGAAGATGGAGTCGCGCTCCGGCGCGTCCGGCAAGTCAACGAAGAAGATCTCGTCGAACCGCCCCTTCCGGAGCAGCTCCGGAGGTAGTGAGAGCACATCGTTCGCCGTCGCGGCAACGAACACAGGCGCCTGCCGTTCCTGCAGCCACGTCAGAAACGAGCCGAGCATCCGCTGCGACAGGCCCCCGTCGGCGTCGCCGCCGCTCGCGAAGCCCTTCTCGAGCTCGTCAATCCAGAGGACGCTTGGCGCGACCGCTTCCGCGAAGTCGAGTGCCTTCCGCAAGTTCTTTTCCGATTCTCCGATGAACTTGTCGTAGAGACGGCCCGCGTGTCGATCGTCACGATCGGATGCCTCGACTGGATGAGCGTCTTCAGCTCGTGGGATGCGTCTGACTGCGGCATGTGCGGTGTAGGCCGGCCCTTCAGGGCAGCAGTGCCTGCGGCGCCTCGATGAAGCCGTGATGGAGGATTTTCACGGCCTCCTCCGTTCGGTCGCGCGGCACCAGCCAGGTGATGCGGAACGACGAGGTCGAGATCATGGCGAACGTGATGCCCTTGCCCGCGAGGAGATTCGATCCGGCACGGACGTTCGCGTAGGTGGCGTTGATTCCCGCACCCACGACGCTGACGGCGCCGAGGCCGTCGATCAGCCGCGCGCGGCCACCGAGCCGCGTCTGCAGCGCGTCGCGAAGCCGCTCTTCGTCATGCAGGTTCTCGCGCGATATGGCGACGTCGACACGATCGTTGAAGACGTGAAGCTGCTTGCCGGCCACGCCGCGCTCGTCCAGCAGGGCGAGCAGCTCCGGCAGCCTGGTCTCGCCTTCGAGCAGAATCATCTCACGCTCGCTGGCCACACCGACGACCGTGCCAGGCATTCGTGGCGCGGATTTGCGGACGACCGTCCCGTCGCTGGAGGGATCGGCGCCGGGGAGCGGCCCACTGGTCGCGCGCGCATAGATCGCGATCCCTTTCTCCTTCGCAAATTCGACGGCCTGCGCGTTCAGGACCTTGGCGCCGGCTTCGGCCATCTCCTGCGTCTCTTCGTACGACAGCACGCCGATCCGTCGCGCCGGCCCCACAACACGCGGATCGGCGGAGTACACGCCATCGACGTCCGAGCAGATTTCGCAGTACTCGGCGTCGAGCGCCGCAGCCATCGCGACGGCGGTCGTGTCGCTGCCTCCACGTCCGAGCGTCGTGATTTCCTTCTTGTACGAGACCCCTTGATAGCCCGCGATCACCACAATCTTTCCGCGCGCAAGCTCGTCCTGCACCCGGAAGGGACGCACCTCGATGATGCGCGCGTCGACGTGGCGATCGTTGGTAATGATGCCCGACTGGCTTCCGGGGAAGCTGATCGCGTCGCCCCCGAGCTCGCGGATCGCGAGCGACAGGAGCGCCATCGAGATCCGCTCGCCCGCGGAGAGCAGCATGTCCAGCTCCCGCCGCTCGGGATTCGGCGACACCTTTTTCGCCATCGCGAGGAGGTCGTCGGTGGTATCACCCATCGCGGAGACGACGACGACGACCGCGTGCCCCTGCGAGCGAGTCCGCATCACCCGCTCCGCCACACGCCTGAGCTTGTCAACGTCGGCAACGCTGCTGCCGCCGTACTTCTGGACGACGATCGCCATCGCCAGAGCATAGCGCGGTAACATGCAAGTTGGAGGGGAGGAGCATCGTGCTTCGAACGTCGGTGCTGGTGGTGGCGATGGCCGTCGCATCGGGCGCGTCCGGAGTGGCGAAGCAGGCTGCGCTGCAGCGCGAGCCTGACGTCATCTTCGTTCCCACGCCTCCAGATGTTGTCGACGCGATGCTCAAGCTCGCGAAGGTCACGTCGAGTGATCTCGTCTACGACCTCGGGTCGGGCGACGGGAGGATCCCGATTGCCGCCGCGAAGGCGTACGGCGCGCGCGGCGTCGGTATCGACATCGATCCGGAGCGCGTTCGCGAAGCCACGGGGAACGCACGTTCGAACGGCGTTGCCGACAAGGTCACGTTCCGGACCGAGGATCTGTTCACGGCCGACATCAGCCCTGCCACCGTCGTCACGCTCTACCTGCTGCCGTCGCTCAATCTGAAGCTGGCGGGAAAACTGATGAAGGATCTCAAGCCCGGCACGCGCATCGTCTCGCATGCGTTCGACATGGGTGGCTGGAAGCCGCAGCAGACACAGACGGTGAGCGGCCGTCCCATCTACCTCTGGACCATTCCGCCAACGCCTCGGCGTTAACTCCCAACGCCCAACTTCCAACTCCCAAGAGGCATAAGAGTCGCGAAGGAGGACGCCTTGGGGGTTGGGAATTGGGCGTTGGGAGTTTCTCTTGATCCGACCTAATTGGTCGGGTTAGACTTCCTGCGACTCAATCTCATTTCGGAAAAGCCATGCTACAGGCCTTCGTCATCACGCTGCGGGAAGGGCTCGAGGCCTTTCTCATTGTCGCCATCAGCCTCGCCTACCTGAGGAAATCGGGACGCCGGGAGCTGACACGGGCCGTCCACCTGGGGATCGTCGCGGCGGTCGTGCTCAGCGCCGTCGGCGGGTATCTCCTCTACAACGCCTCAAACCAGGAATTCCTCGAAGGACCCCTGGCGTTGCTGGCGGCTGTCTCAGTCACGTGGATGGTGGTCCACATGTGGCGGGCGGGGCGGCACATGAAAGGTGACATCGAAGGGCGCCTGGCGTCTTCCAGCGGTAAGGCTGCTTCGGGTGCCTTTGCCGGCGTGTTTCTCTTCACCCTGCTGATGGTGACCCGGGAAGGCATGGAGACGGCGCTGCTCCTGATGCAGCTGAAGGAGACGCTGCACCTGGCGCTCGGTGCCGCGCTCGGCGTGGCAGGTGCCGCCACACTGGCCGTGCTCTGGTCAAAGTACGGGCATCGCGTGAACCTGGGTCTTTTCTTCCAGGTCACCGCGATCTTCCTGTTCGTCTTCGTCGTCCAGCTCCTGATTGCCGGCGTCCACGAGATGTCGGAGCAAAACATGCTGCCGTTCAGCGAGGCGATTCACGAGGCAACCGAGGCCTGGAGTCCCGACAGCGCATTCGGCCACACCCTGACCTACATGCTGGTGGTGCTGCCGGCCGGCTGGCTTGCATTGAAAGGGCTGTTCGGCACGCATCGCAAACCAGGACCGCCGCCGGCACACACGGCCACTGCACGCTGATCTACGATCGACGCGTCATGGCCGACGCGAAGCCGCCACTCGTCGCCGAGCTGGTGTGGTCCGACGGACTTCGGTTCGACGCGACGAGCGGGGCGCATGCGGCGGTCGTGGACGGTGACAGCAAGGCCGCGCCCTCGCCTACCCAATACGCTGCCCTCGGCCTTGCGGGCTGCATGGCGGCCGATGTCGTCGAAATCATCCGCAAGGGCCGGCATCCGTTGCGCGCACTGCGCGTCACGTTCACGGGGACGCGCGCCGACACTCCTCCTCGCCGATTCCTCAGTATCTCCCTTCGGTTTGCGATCCAAGGTGCGGTGCCGTCCGAGGCGGTGGAGCGGGCGATTGCGCTCTCGCGCGAGAAGTACTGCTCGGTGTGGCACTCGTTCCGGCAGGACATCGAGCTCTCCACGACCTTCGCCATCACTCCATGAACCGACGCGGGTACATCGACTGGCTGCGCGGCATCTCCGTACTGATCATGATTGAGGCGCACACCCTCGACTCGTGGACGCGACTGCCTGAGCGGCAGAATGCGCTCTACGGCTGGGCGATGGTCGTCGGCGGCTTCGCTGCGCCCGCTTTTCTGTTCCTGGCGGGTCTTTCGATGGTGCTGGCGGCGGGTTCCAGGCTGCGGCGGGGAAGCACCGCCGAGGAAGTGACCGGCATCGCGACGCGACGGAGTCTACAGATTTTCGGACTCGCCTTCTTGTTCCGGTTGCAGTCCTGGTTGATCAGCGGCGGCGGGCCGGCCCAGGCCCTCCTCAAGGTCGACATCCTCAACATCATGGGGCTATCAATGCTGGCCGCGGCGGTTCTGTGGAGTCTCGGACGTGAGCGCCGGGATCGCGCGGCATGGCTGATTGCCGGGACCGTCGTCATCGCGATGGTGACACCGATCATCCGTGCCACGCCACTGCTGGGACCACTGCCTGACCCGATCGAGTGGTACATCCGGCCGATTCCCGGGCGCGGGACATTCACGCTGTTTCCCTGGGGGGCCTTTCTGCTGGCCGGAGCCGCGGTGGGGCTCTGGCTGGATGCCGCGAGGACACCGTCCGGCGAGCGACGCGTCAACATCATGCTCCTGGCGATCGGCGTGACGCTGACCGTGGCGGCCTATGCCGCGTCGTTCCTGCCGCCAATCTATCCGCAGACCAACTTCTGGACGACATCGCCGACGTTCTTCTTCCTGCGTTTCGGCATCCTGATCGTGTCGCTGCCGCTTGCCTTTGCGTGGAACGTGCTCTGGACAGGACGATCAGCGCTGCAGGAGTTCGGTCGCGCCTCGCTCTTCGTGTATTGGATTCACGTGGAGCTGGTCTACGGTGTGCTGAGCGGGCCTCTGCACAAGAGCCTGACGCTGAATCAGGCGCTCGTCGCGTACGCGCTGTTCAGCGTCGCGATGTTCGGGGCTGCGAAGTTGCGGGACCGCGTCGTCGAGTGGTGGAACCTCGGGCGCCTGCAGCCGTCGGGCGCTTTGTAGCGCTCAAACTCCCAATGCCCAACTTCCAACTCCCAAGGAACGATGAATTCGGCGCAGTCGCCTTGGGAATTGAGTGTTGGGAATTGGGAATTGCGCCTTCGTCAGAAGGCGACCATATACGTCATCTTCGCAATGAGCGAACGGTCCTGCATCAGGCCTGTGTGCTCGTCGCGGTGCTCGTTGTAGACGAAGAAGAAGTCGCTGAGCGGCCGGTGGATGACATTGAACCGGATATTGGAGCTCAGTTGATGAGAATCCGTGCTGTATTGCAGCAGTGCGTTCAGGAAGACCTTTGTGTTGAAGTTGTAGTTCGCGCGCGTCGTCATCAGCGCCGAGAGGTATGACATGGTCGGCAGCGAGATGTCGTTGAGCTGCGCGAGCCATGACGCATTGAACTTCTCGTTCGGCCGGAACGTCGGTCCCCACGAATAGTTGCGCTTGTACCCGTCATAGAACTTTCCGATCGCATACCGGGCGCTCGAGGAGAAACGCGCCGCGTCGTTGGCACTGTAGGTGATGAAGTACTCCGTGTACTCGTAACGTCCGTTTGCAACCCGCGCGCCGCGCGAGCTGTTCAGTGCGAATGGCGTGCGAATGATCTCGAGGTTCGTGTTTTCACCGACTTCCAGGAAGGAGCCGTTCGCGAAGTTAGCCGGAAAGTGCATGTCCTGTGCCCGCTGATCGAGCGCGCCTCCATCCTGACGATTGAACTGCGACAACACCCAGTGCGGCTGGAATTCGCGGATGGCGCGCGGAAGCCACTTCGGCCGCAGCGTCCGGTCAATCCGTCCGTTCAGCTCGCTGACGCCGAGACGCGGAATGAACCCGAGCTCGTCGTTGAATCGCTCGCCGACGGTCGTGTACTTGGCCTGCGCCCGCCATTGCCGGTTCCGGTAGTCGAAGCTGGCGCGGGACGTGAGTTCCCCGCCCTTCGAGGCGATCGCCTTCGCCGGTGAGAACGTCCTTGCCACGACACCATTCACCTGCAGGTCTCTAAAGCGGAAGTTCGCATCCAGGCCGGCCAGGCGATTGAAACCCGGCCCGTTGACTTCCTTGTCCAGCAGGACGGCTCCGACATCGGAGTTCGCGAGGACGTCGCGGCGCAGCCGCAACGCGCTGAAATTCGTGGCCGGAACGCCCTGGTCCTCGCGCTGCTGAATGTTCAGTACCCCAATCGAATAGGCACCCTGGCGTCCGCTCAGGCGCGTGCCGTCAAGAATCGGAAGCGCCTGGCCGGCGTCGGAGAGTCCAATGCGCCGCGTGAAGAACAGGCGCATGTCCTGGGTCTGGTTTGTGCGGCCGGAGCGGAAGTTGACACCGCCACCACCAAATCCGGCGTCCTGGCCAAAGTTGAAGATCCCCTGGTTCTCCAGAAAGAAATCGCGTTTCTCCGGGAAGAACAGGTTGAACCGCGTCAAATTAACCTGCTGCTCGTCCGCCTCGACCTGAGCGAAATCGGTGTTGACGGTGAAGTCCCAGACAAGCCCGGACGTGACGCCGTACTTGACGTCGACGCCGCCCTGGAAGTCGCCCGCCATGGGCTTCGCGGTGACCCGGCTGCCGCTGGTCAACGCGTAGGGCTTCACGCGGATGCTCTTGCCCGCGCGCAGCCCGCGCATCCCCTCGAGTGTGCCCGCTAGTGACACGCGCTGCGCATCGTAAATGCGCGGCAGCGGCGACCAGTAGCTGTCTTCATTGAGCCGGCGCACCTTGCGCTCGAAGTTGATCCCCCACACCTGCGGATCTTCGTCGCCGAACTTGAGCGTGCGGAACGGAATCCAGATCTCCGCGAACCATCCGGTCTCGGTGATGCGCGTCTTGACGTCCCAGATGCCGTCCCAGTTCGCGTTGTTGTCGCGCCCTTCGTTGGCCATCTGCGCGTCCCACTTCGCGCCGGCCGGATTAGTCGCGAACTGGTAGGCGTTGCGGCCGTCATGAAACGTGTCGAGGACGATGCGGAAGCCGTCGCTGCTGCCGGTGTTGTAATCCTTCTTCAAGTCGTTGACGATGATCTTCGAGGGCTCGTCATCCTTCGCCCAGACGCCGAAGTAGAGGGCGTCGTCGGTGTACAGCATCCGCACTTCGGTGTCATAGGTCGCGGGCGACCCTTCGCGCGGGTCGTTTTGGATGAACCCGGTCGCGATGGGCGCTTCGACCCACGCCGGCTCGTCGAGCGAGCCATCGAGCGTGATGAGGCTTGACGTCCGCGCGGCCGACACACGGTGGGCCAGGTGCGCGGTCGTGTAGTCGACCGTCGAGGCAGGAGCGTTCTGGGCGATTGCCGGCAGCGGAGCGAACAGGAGCGCTGCTGCCAACGCTGCGGGGACGCAGCGTCTCACTAAAACGCGACCATGTACGTCATTTTCGCGATGAGCGATCGGTCCTGCATCAGCCCCGTGTGCTCGTCGCGGTGTTCGTTGTAGACGAAGAAGAAGTCGCTGAGCGGCCGATGGATGATGTTGAATCGGATGTTGGAGCTCAGTTGATGCGAGTCGGTGCTGTATTGCAGCAGCGCGTTCAGGAAGACCTTCGTGCTGAAGTTGTAGTTCACGCGCGTCGTCATCAGCGTCGAGAGGTACGACACGGTCGGCAGGGTGATGTCGTTGAGCTGCACCGTCCATGACGCATTGAACTTCTCGTTGGGCCGGAAGGTTGGTCCCCACGCGTAATTGCGCTTGTAACCGTCGTAGAACTTTCCAACGCTATACCGGAGACCCGATGAGAAGCGCGCCGAGTCATTGGCTCGGTACGTGACGAAGTACTCCGAGTACTCGTAACGTCCGTTTTGAACCCGCGCTCCCCGCGCGCCGTTCAGCATGAATGGCGTGCGAACGACCTCGACGTTGGTGTTCACACCTGGCTCGATGAACGACCCGTTCGCGAAGTTAATCGCAAAGTGGAAGTCCTGTGCTCGCTGATCCAGCGCGCCTCCATCCTGACGATTGAACTGCGTGAGCACCCAGTGCGGTCCGAGCTCGCGGATGGCGCGCGGGAGCCACTTCGGCCTCAGCGTCCGGTTGAGCTGCCCGTTCAGCTCGTTGACGCCCAGGCGCGGTATGAAGCCAAGCTCGTCGTTGAAGCGCTCGCCGACGGTCGTGAACTTCGCATTCGCCCTCCATTGCCGGTTCCGGTAGTCGACGCCGGCGCGGGACGTGATCTCGTTTCCCTTGGAGGCTATTGCGGTCGCAGGTGAGAACGATTTTGCCGCGAAACCGTTCAAAACCAGGTTTCCAAAGCGAAAGTTCGCATCCATGCCTGCGAGGCGATTGAAACTCGGACCGTGGACTTCCTTATCGAGCAGCACCGCGCCGATGTCGGAATTCGCAAGGACGTCGCGTTTCAGCCGGAGCGCGCTGAAATTCGTGGCCGGAACGCCCTGGTCTTCGCGCTGCTGGATGTTCAGTACGCCGACCGAATACGCACCCTGCCTTCCGCTCAGGCGGGTGCCGCCCAGGATTGGAAGCGCCTGGCCGGCTTCCGAGAGTCCGATGCGGCGCGTGAAGAACAGCCGCATGTCCTGCGTCTGGTTCGTGCGGCCGGCGCCGAAGTTGCCGCCGCCGCCGAAGTTGCCACCCTCCTGGCCAAAGTTGAAGATCCCCTGGTTCTCGAGAAAGAAATCGCGCTTTTCGGGGAAGAACAGATTGAAGCGCGTCAGATTGACCTGCTGTTCGTCCGCCTCGACCTGCGAGAAATCCGTGTTGACCGTGAAGTCCCAGACGAGACCGTTCGTGACGCCATACTTCACGTCCACGCCGCCCTGAAAATCGCCGGCCATCGGTTT
>OBEQ010556866.1_pt1 | contig 15106 bp, 11 predicted proteins | sample 1670901 | NCBI WGS metagenome assembly OBEQ01 (sample SAMEA104232315, study PRJEB22302) | groundwater metagenome | biome: forest; feature: aquifer; material: groundwater | place: USA | collected 2011-08-07 | depth 5.4 m | reverse complement strand
GTTCTTCACTGATTCGCCGATGGCGATCAGCCTTTCAAGGGCAAAGGGGACAGAAAACATTATAGTCATCAGCTTTTCCCGTCCCTTTTCTATTTTTTTTGCCATCTCTATCTCGCCATCCCTCGTCAGCAACGGAATACTGCCCATCTCTTTGAGGTACATCTTTAGGGGCTCATAATCACTGTCGATGATGGATTCCTGCTTTTCCTCATCAACTCCATTTTCGTCTTCTTCATCATTCGTCCAGAGGATTCCGCGGTCTTCTTCTCTTTCTCCATGCTCCAGCAATTCGACATCTTCCTTTTCAACATATTCGTCGGAATACTCCAGTACATCCGTCATCTTGCCCATTTTATATTCCCCTTTCCTGTATCCGGAATTTTCTAAAATTGTTGTTAGCTATTCCATGATAAAGAATGTAAATCGGCAAAAATATCCGTGTGAGTCTGTTTTTTTTGTAGGAAGTTGGCGCGCAGCACGTAGGTCTTTGTCCTACATTATCGCTATCTGCCCGAGAATACACGAGAATTTCTATCCTGTTTAAAGTCGCCCCACAAATAATAAAATGCGGTTCACCCAATCTTAGTCCGGATTATTCACGAACGCATCATGGGGACAGTCTTCGGACCATATTGCTTTCAGATGAACCCGGCTACGGCACTATTAATAATGCGTATCAGAAATGACGGATATATCCCGAGCCAAAAAAGCGCGGCAACAAGCAAAGCCGTCACCATTCCGCCTGAAAGCGATACCGGTCCATAAAATCTCCTTCCATCTCCCGCCGGCGTAAACATAACGGCAACAATCCGCAGATAGTAGAACAGGCCTATTGTGCTGTTTACCGCAAGCATTACGACAAGCAGCCATAGGGCCGCATCCGCCCCCGCAGCAACTACATAAAATTTCCCCAAGAACCCCGCAGTCAGCGGGATACCGGCAAGCGACAAGAGCATGACCGTGAATGCGCCGGCAAGCCACGGCCGCGCAGCGGCAAGCCCGCGATAGTCCTCGATCTCGTCCGAGTCCCTTTCCCTGCCCGACATCACCGTAATGACGCTAAAGGCGCCCAGTGTCGTCACAAAGTAGGCCGCCAGATAATAGCTTACAGCGGTGACCGCCAGCCGCCCCCCTGCAAGAAGGGCGACAAGCAGATAGCCGACGTGCGCGATCGAGGAATAGGCGAGGATGCGCTTTACGTTCTGCTGAAGCAGGGCCAGGAGATTGCCCGCGAACATCGATGAGATCGATATCACAGTAAAAACAAGAAAGAGCGTGCGGCTGCCATGTATCAATGCCCCTCCCACGTACCTGAGCAGCAGTGCGAAAACAGCGCCTTTCGAGACAGTTGCGATATATGCGGTAACCGGCGCAGGCGCGCCTTCATATACATCGGGCGTCCACATATGGAACGGGAAGAGCGCGAGTTTGAATCCGATGCCGACAATGATCAGCGCAAAGCCCGCCAGGACCAGTGGATCGCCCCCAGCCTCGGTCACCTTTCCTGCGATCCGAGAGAACTCCATGGTCCCGAATTTCGCATAAACGAGCGCCATCCCAAACAGGAGAAAAGCTGCGGAGACAGCCGCAAGGACAAGATATTTTATCCCCGCCTCGTTTCCTTTTTCGGCCGTTCGTACATATGCTATCATCGAATAGAGCGAGACGCTCAGGATCTCCAGCCCGAGGAAGAAGGAGGCAAAATGTCCTCCGGCTGCAAGAACCATCGAGCCGAGAGTCGCCAGAAGCAGGAGCAGATAAAACTCCTCGGGGTCTTCTCGCCGGCCATCGAGGTAGCCGTAAGAAAGGGCCGAGACGATGAAGCCCGCAACCAGTATCAACCCGATATAAAAAAAAGCATAGCCGTCCAGAACGAGCAACGGCGTTGCAGTACGCGGGATAACGGAAGAGGAATAAAAGAGCGCACAAAACGACGCGGCAAACCCCGCCATCGTAATCAGGACGGTAAGCGCGTGACTCCGGTAGAAGGCGATGAGCATCATCACCGCAACGGGGGCGGCGGCTATGATGATGAATGGCATCAGGGCTATCATATCTGAGGCGATCATTGAGTTCTTCCCCCGTCAATATTCGTCCGGCCCATGCCACCATCAAGCCGCATGCTCTCCGCTGTCCGGACTCCCATTACCGTAATATTCTTCAGCGCCTGCCCCGATGTATCGAACACAGACTGGGGAAACAGGCCCAACCAAACCAGCGACACGACCATGGCGGCTATCACTACCATCTCACGGAAGGAAAGATCGGGGATTCTCCAGTTCCGTGCGTTCGGTCCATGGAATGCCCGCTGCACGATCCAGAGAGAATAGACAGTCGCCGCGATGATCCCGGCTGCGGCGATAGAGGCGACCGCAATATTTGTTTTATATGCCCCGAGAAGGACGAGAAACTCGCCGACAAAATTTCCCAAGCCGGGCAGGCCGAGAGAGGCAAGGGCAAAGAAGAGCGCCGCCCCGGCCATGCGTGGAGCAGACTCCCACAAACCGCCCATACTGGACATCTCGCGGGTATGGGTCCTCTCCTGGAGCGCGCCGACAATGATGAAGAGCGCACCGGTAGCAAGCCCGTGGCAGACGATCTGCATGACCGCACCCTGGAGCGCGATCTCGCTCCATACAAAGACCCCGAGGAGCACAAAGCCCATGTGGCTTACGCTGGTGTACGCCACAAGCCGCTTTAAGTCAGTCTGGCCGAACGCCGTTACCGCACCGTAGAGAATACCGACAACCCCCATAATCATCGCTGCCGGCGCAAATTCCACGGCAGCATGGGGAAACAGAGGAACGACAAACCGTATAAGACCGTATGCCCCGGTCTTCAGCAACAGGCCCGCAAGAATGACACTGCCTGCGGTGGGGGCCTCGGTATGAGCATCCGGCAGCCAATTGTGAAGCGGCACCACAGGAAGCTTGACCGCAAACGCTGCGAAAAATCCGAGCATAAGCCAGAACCCGGTCCCGGCCGTCATCGGCGTACCAAGAAGCTCCATATAATCGAACGAGTAGCTGCCGGTCGCCCTTCCATGTACGAAGTAGAGGCCGAGGATGGCTATCAGCATCAGTAGGCCTCCGGCCTGGGTGAATATAAAAAATTTAAAGGAAGCATAACTCCGGTTTTCATGGCCCCAGAGGGCGATCAGGAAATACATCGGCACAAGCATCAGTTCCCAAAAGAAATAGAAGAGAAAGAGGTCAATCGAAAGAAAGACGCCGATGATACCGGCAAGTATCCACAACAGGTTCAGGTGAAAGAAGCCGGTTTTTTCCTTGATCTCGGTCCATGATGAGACGACAGCTGCCAGTCCGAGAAAGGAGGTAAGGAGCACGAGAATGAGGCTCAGGCCGTCTGCAGCCAGGTGAAACCCGGCGCCTATCTGGGGTATCCAGTTCAGGCGTACTTCCAGTATCCAGGGACCCTGAAGGGCCATCTCCTTGAGCAAGGCATAATGCCCTATCCAGATATTCACGGAGACCCAGAACATAAGCAGGGCCGTGATGAGAGATACCCAGCGAGGCCAGGCCGCCCGGATGCGGCCTGAATACCAGGAGATAACTCCTCCCGCAAGGGGGATTAGGAGAAGCCAGAGAAGTATCATAAGAACACCGCGATCGCAATCACGAGCACTGCGCCAACTGCGATCCCCGCAGCATAGATCCGTACCCTTCCGTTCTGCGAAACGCTCAGCAGATGATTGAAACGCGCGGCCAACCAGATCGTCCCGAGATACACAAGATCGATAAAATCGTCCTTGTTGATGCGTGCAAACCAGACAAAAGGCCTGACGATAAAAGTCTCATAGACCCAATCAAACCCCCATCCCGCATACCAGAAACGGTTGATCAGCCGGCAGGGCAGGGTATTTGCCAGGGAGCCGGCATACCGCGGTTTCACGAAGAATAAGAGATAAGCGAAGAATATGCCGAGAAGAGAGACAATGGCAGCAAAGGCCATTAAAGAAGTTTCGGCATCAGAGACGCCGGCCCTCACGACAGTGGCAGGCAACGCCTTATTCATGAATGTTGAAAATATCCTGATGTCGCCGAATGAAGGCGGCAGCTCTACAAATCCAGCTACAACGGAAAGCGCGGCAAGTATCGCCACAGGGACCGTCATCATCATGCCCGGCCTTCTGTCAACATTGGACTTAGCTTCTCCGAAGAAGGTCATAAAGACCATCCGGAAGGTATAAAGAGAAGTAATGAACGCCCCCATTACACCCGCCGTCCAGAGCAAACGATTCCCAAGAGGAGAAGCCAGCGCATAAAAGAGGATAAGGTCTTTGCTGTAGAACCCCGCGGTGATAAACGGAAGCGCCGACAGCGAGCACGCGCCTATGAGGAAGGTCCAGAACACGACCGGGAGTTGGGACCGCAGTCCCCCCATCTTAAACATGTCGTGCTCATGATCAAGGCTGACGATAACCATCCCGGCTCCAAGAAATAGAAGGGCCTTAAAAAATGCATGCGTCATAAAATGAAATATCGCAGCGGACCAGGCCCCGACGCCGAGCGCCAGGAACATATATCCGATCTGGCTGATCGTTGAATAGGCAAGGACACGCTTGATGTCCCTCTGCGCGAGGGCACTGCACCCGGCAAGCAGGAGAGTAAGCGCGCCGATGCCTGCAACAGCCGCCTGTACCACAGGGGCGAGGGTAAAAAGCAGATGGGTCCTTGCGATTAGATACACGCCGGCCGTAACCATGGTCGCCGCGTGGATGAGGGCGCTGACCGGCGTCGGTCCTGCCATTGCATCAGGCAGCCATGTCTGAAGAGGAAGTTGGGCAGACTTTCCGAGGGCCCCTCCGAGCAACAGCGCAGCAGCCGCAACAGCCAGGCCGGAGCCGACCGCCCACCGCTCAGCCGCGAGGCTCATAAGTTCCTGTATCTGCAGCGTACCGAGGTTCGTAAAGAGGAGAAAGAGGCCGATGCTCATCGCAGTGTCCCCGACCCGGGTTACGACGAAGGCCTTTCTTGCGGCGCGTCCGTTTGCAGGGTCCTTATACCAGAAACCGATAAGGAGATAGCTGCAGAGACCCACCCCCTCCCAGCCGAGATAAAGTAGAAGAAGATTGTCCGCTAGGACGAGGGTGAGCATCGATCCGACGAAGAGGTTCATATACGCGAAAAACCTGCCGTAACCCTCTTCTTCAATCATGAATTCCGAGGAATAGAGATGGATTAAGAATCCGACAAAGGTGACGACCAGTATCATGACGAGAGAGAGCGCATCGAGGTAGAAAGAAATTTCCGGGGTGAATCCGCCGACCGACAACCATACCCAGAGCCGTTGGACGTAGAAATATCCGGGCCGGGGTTGGCCGATGAAACCTGCGGCTACCGCGAATGCGGCAATGCATGAAAGTCCGACCGAACCCACCCCGACCGCGGCGACCCCGCCGCGAGAAAGAATACGGCCTGCCATCGTCAGTACGAGGAACCCGACGAAAGGGAGCGCCGGAATCAACCAAAGTAATTCGAGCATATTACCCGTTCATCCTGCTGGCTGCATCGGCGTCCAGCGTTTTGAGTATATGGTACATCCTGAGCATGAGCGCGAGCCCGACCGAGACCTCGGCAGCGGCCATCGCCAGGATAAAGATGAACATCACCTGACCGTCCGCCTCCCCCCATTTAGCCCCTGCAACCACAAAGGCGAGTCCCGCGGCGTTCAACATCACCTCTATCGACAACAGAATAAAAATAATGTTTCTCCTTGCAAGCACACCGAAAAGTCCCAGCGCGAAAAGCACCGAGGCAAGGATGAGACCGTGGTTCAGATAGATGTCCTGAGTCATGACCTTTTTCCCCCTTCCCGGCCGGCCTCCTTCCGTCTTCCGAGATGGTAGGCCCCGACAAGCCCCGCAAGAAGAAGCATCGAGGCAAGCTCCACCCCGATCACATACTTTGTCAGTAGCGAGATACCGACCTCCTTGGGACCCACGATGCCGATACCTCCTCCCGGGTCGCCTCCGTGCCCGAGCACATAAACGAATTCCCCGAGCAATACCGCGGAAAGAATGGCAGGCCCTGTCCATAGCTGCGGACTGAGAAGCTGCTTTTCCTTTTGGGCGGCCTCGCTTCCAATGTTGAGCAGCATGATCACGAAGACGAAAAGGACCATGATCGCCCCCGCATAGATAATCACCTCGAGCGCCGCAATAAACGGAGCGCCGAGCAAGAAAAAGATCAGCGCGACCGACAAGAGAGAGACGATGAAGTAGAGCAGCGCATGCACCGCATTCACTCTCGTGATGACCATGACCGTCGCGATGACCGCGACAACAGCGGACAAATAAAAGACGGTGCTCATGGCATCAGTCCCCTCACATCCACAGGCGGCTCCTCGTTTTCAGCCTCGCCCTTGTCTTTCCCCCCTATCGCAAGCCCGGCGACCTTGTAAAAATTGTAGTCGTGATACTTCCCGGGCCCGCTGATCAGAAGGTCCTCCTTCTCGTAGACCAGGTTTTGACGGTCGTACTCGCACATCTCGAAATCAGGAGTGAGCTGTATCGCATACGTAGGACATGCCTCCTCACAGAAGCCGCAGAATATGCAGCGCGAAAAATTGATCCTGAAGAATTCAGGGTAGCGCCTCCCGTGCTCGTCTTCCGTCGCCTGGAGCGATATGCAGTCCACTGGACAGGCGACAGCACAGAGATAGCATGCGACACAGCGCTCGGCGCCGTCCGGATCACGTGACAGGATGATCCTTCCGCGCCATCTCGGCGGGATTGAAGGTTTCTCCTCCGGATAGAGGATCGTCACTCTCTTCCGGAACGTGTGAAGAAACACCGTCCACAACGTTCTCAGCAGACTAAACATATCTTCCCTCAGCGTGCAAGCAGGATACCCCCTGTCACGATCAGGTTCAGAAGCGAAAGCGGAAACAACACCTTCCAGCCGTAAGACATAAGCTGGTCATACCTCGGCCTCGGCAGAGAGGCCCGAAGCAGGATAAAAAAACAGATGAATGCGAACATTTTTATCAGGAACCAGATAATCGGCGGCAGCACCGGTCCAAGCCAACCCCCGAAAAAGAGCGTCGCGATCATCGCAGAAATAAGCGTGATCCCGAGATATTCTCCGACGAAGAACATTCCGAACTTCATACCGGAATACTCGACATGGTACCCGGCCACCAGTTCACTTTCCGCCTCGGGCAGGTCGAAGGGAAGGCGATGGGTCTCTGCCACGCCGGCGATCAAAAACACCGCAAAGCCGAGGAACTGCGGGATGCAGAACCACACGCCCTTCTGCGCCTCGACGATCTCGCGCAGGTTGAAGGAACCGCTCAGCATCACCACGCCCATAAGAGATAGCCCCATATACACCTCGTAGCTCAGCATCTGGGCAGCTGCCCGCAGACCGCCGAGCAGCGAATATTTGCTGTCCGACGCCCATCCGGCCAGCGTTACGCTATATACCCCGAGCGACGACATCGCCAGGAAAAAGAGAAGCCCGATGTTCAGGTCGACCACATGGAACGACGCCGTATAGGGTATCACCCCAAAGGTCATCAAAACCGTAAACATGATCATGGCAGGTGCGATGATGAATACCGGCTTATCGGCAAAGGGCGGTATCCAGTCTTCCTTTGTGAAGACCTTTATCATATCCGCGACGACCTGCAGCAGGCCGAAGGGTCCGACCCTGTTGGGTCCGTAACGGTCTTGCCAGAGTCCCAGCATACGCCGCTCAAGCCAGATAAGTCCGGCAGCGATAGTCATCACCACACCGAGCACCACGAATACCTTGATGAGGGGGATGATGATCTCTTTCATATTAGCCGCCCTCCCCTTTCTTCAGCCTGCCCCAGGCAGGCAGAACGGTGCCGTTCAGGTGAGGGATGATACCCACAGGGACACCGGCCACGCCTTCAGACAGAGATGGCGTGATCCTGACCGTCAGGTGATAAGAGGCATCGGAGAGTGACAGCCGAATCATCCCGCCATCGGCCACTCCGAGTCCTGATGCGTCACCGGCGTTTAGGGCAATATAGGGAGCGGGCGAACGTTCCGCGATCGCCTGCGCCCTGCTGCTCAGTTCCTCAGAGCCGAAGATATGGTAAAGAGGAATGAGCAGCCATTCCCCTTCACGCCGAAAAAACGGCCCCGGCACCCTGCGAAAATACTTCTGCTGATACTTCTTACCCGGCTCGATAAGACGTCTGCCTGGGTCTCCGCCGCAAAGAAGACCGCCCACTTCCTCCTGGAACTTGTTGAGGGCCTGGACCGAATTCCAACCGCCCGCCCAGTAACGGGGGATCAACGCCGATGGAGGTATGCCCTCGTATCCTTCCATCGAAAAGGAGAGAGGAGAGTCATGATCGTCAGGAGGTTTGGGTTCATGTACACTAATGTCTGCGAGCAGAGCGGTGCGGCCGCTGTACCGGTGAGGCTGACGGGGTATCTTTCTGCCTTTCACACGGAAATCCGCCTGGGGCGCCGCGTCCTTCGCCCCTGCAAATACCGGATACGCATCGCAAAGCGCGTTGGTAATACCATCGAGCCCCGACCAGTCACCTGCCTCCGGCCGGCCCGCCATGTCTAGCATGCGGAGGAGCCATCGCCAGCCCTCCATCACTTCATCCCCGGGCGGGAACACCTGAAAAAAGCGTTGGGCCCGGCCCTCGTTGTTGACGATGGTGCCGCCCGTCTCCGCAAAGGTTGATGCAGGAAGCACAGTCCCGGCCCTGGCCGTCGTTTCATTCTTCAGATGGTCGATCACGATCACCTGCGCGGCGGCCGAAAACAACTTCTCTGCGAAGGCCTTTTCAGTCCGGCGGAAGATGTCGTTTTCGAGGATAATGACCGAATCGGCCTTCCCTTCTTGAGCGGCCGAAATCGCCTGTTCCAGACTACCGCCGCCCATCAGGCCGATACCCAATGTATTGCACTCCTCAACAGCAAAACAGAGTCCGGCAGGTTTTCCTTTTTTATAAAGCGCCAGTGAGATATTGGCGGCGGCCTCTATCACCGCTGCGCTGCCGCAGCCCTGCCCCGAGACAACGAGAGGACGTTCAGACATTCCCAGACCCCCCGCGATTACACGCGCAAGGGACAGCAACTGCTCTGTCATACCCTCGACAACGGGCGCTTCAGGGTCCAGTTCATGGGCGACCGCGAACCCGAGCCTCGCAATGTCTTCCGGCGCACCATGATATATATTAGCCGCCACTTCTTCGAGCTTCGTCCGGCAGGGGGTCGCAAGAAACAGAGGACCCTTTTCATTCTGAACTGCCTCGCGCACGGCTGAGTCATTCCATTTCGGGATATGCATCTTCTCAGCGATCGCCATCGGTTTCTGACGGACCGACTGACGCAGGGCCAGAGCAATCATCGGGGCACTGTTCGTCAGATCTTCGCCGAGCACGAAGACCGCGTCCGAACCGGCGATATCGGAAAGGGAGGGAGAACGTGCAGGCCCCTTCACGAGGATATCTGCCATCAACCGGACCAGAAGAAGGTCCTTTTCGGACATCCCCGCGCAAAAGTTCTCTACTCCTACCAGGGAGCGCAGCGCGAAATTGGCCTCAAGGGAGGCCCGGGGAGAACCGATGCCGATCACTCTCGCCCCAAAATAGAGCAGCTTCGCAATATGCTCGAATGCCTCCTCCGTGGCAACGCTCACGTATGTGCCGCTCATCGTGCGACGGAACCTCGGCATCCTGATCCTATCATTGCAGTTGACGAAATCATATCCGTACCTCCCCCGGTCGCAGAGGAAGTAGCCGTTTATTTCACTATGAAAACGGTTGAGCACCCTCAACAGATCCCCGTGGCGTTCGCCGGGGATGATATTACATCCGATACCGCAGTGGACGCAGACAGACGGCGCCGTCTGAAGGTCCCATTTGCGCACGTAATGCTGCTTCAGGGTTTTGTCCGTAAAGACGCCGGTAGGACAGATCTCTACCAGGTTGCCGCTAAACTCGTTTTCGAGCACACCCTCCTCATGCCTGCCGAAATAGACGGCGTGGTGGCAGGCGAAGACATTGAAGTCGCGGCCGCCGGCATAGTCCCGATAGAACCTGACGCACCGGTAGCACTGGATGCAGCGGTTCATCTCGTGATTGATGAAAGGGCCGAGGTACTGGTTTCTGTGGGTCCGCTTTTTAAAGCGCGTCCTACGGTAGGCGTGTCCGGTCATAACAGTCATGTCCTGCAGATGACATTCTCCCCCCTCGTCGCAGACAGGACAGTCGTGAGGGTGGCTGAGCATAAGCCATTCGATGTTAGCCGCCCTGAAGGCCTTCGCATCAGGGTCGTCGATAGAGATCCGGGTGCCGTCTGCGGCAGGCGTCATACAGGCCATCACGATCTTTCCGCGCGTGTCGTTTTCATCCCTGAACTGCTTCACCGCGCATTGCCTGCAAGCCCCGACCGAATGCATCGCAGGGTGCCAGCAGAAGTAGGGAAGGTCGAAACCTAGCGAAAGACAGGCGTGGAGAAGGTTCTGCCCGTCCTTCACCGTATATGGTTTATTGTCTATGAAAATCGTCGCCATTATCCTTCATCCTCATCAACATTATTCATAAATTTTATCCCGCCACGTGAAAAATGCAGTGTGGGACTGTATTTGAGCGGCTTCAATTTCTCGAATGACCCGCGCAGCGGGTCGAGAAATTGCCTCGTAGTCCCGATTCATCGGGACGAGAATGAGCGAAAATATAGTCCCGCACTGCCTTCCGTATTTTCTTACAACTTATTTTTTTGCCATGTTCATTTCCACGAGCACCTCTTCTCCCGTATATGCCGCTCGAAATCCTCCCTGAAGATCTTGAGGCCGCTTTGAAGAGGCTCGACAGCGCCGGGTGCCAGGGCGCAGAACGTATTGCCGGGACCGAGGCGTCTGCATTGCTCTTCAAGTACCTGTATGTCTCCCGGCTCTCCCTCACCGTTTTCTATCGCATGCAGCGTCTGCTCTATCCACCGGAGCCCTTCGCGGCAGGGGGTGCACCAGCCGCATGACTCGCGTGCGAAAAACATTTCTAGGTTGTGCATCGCCCCGATCGGGCAGGTCTTGTCGTCGATAACGATCATCGTGCCTGTACCAAGCCTGCTTCCGGCCTTCTGTACCGAGTCATAGTCCATTTTCACATCGAAATGCTCTTCCACAAGAAATTCCGTCGACGCCCCTCCGGGTATCACGCTGCGGAACCTGAAGCCGTCGCGCATACCGCCCGCATGCTCTTCGAGGAGTTCCCTGATCGTCACGCCCATCGGAAGCTCCCAGGCCCCCGGCCTCTTCACCTTCCCGCTCACACCGTAGATCTTTGTGCCGGAGTCAGGTGAAACGCTCAGCCCTTTGAACCAGTCGGGGCCGTTCTTCACGATGTGAGAGACATTCGAAAGCGTCTCGACATTGTTCACCACAGTAGGCCTGCCCCAAAGTCCGCATACCTGCGGGAAAGGCGGCTTGGCCCTTGGCGTGGCCCGTTTTCCTTCGAGCGCGTTCAAGAGCGCCGTCTCCTCCCCGCATATGTAACGGCCGGCACTCGTATGGAGGTACATATCCAGACTGTACCCGGACCCGATGATGTTCTTCCCGAGGTAATTGTTTTCGTATGCCTCGGCAATCGCCTTTTCTAGTCTTGCGGCAGCCAGTTTGTAGGCCCATCTCATGAAGATATATGACACGTCGGCCTCGATAGCATAGGCGCTGATGATCATCCCCTCTAAGAGTTGGTGCGGATTCCCTTCCAGGAGGAGTCTGTCCTTGAAGGTCCCCGGCTCCATCTCGTCGGCATTACAGATCAGGTACTTCGGCCGCGGCGCGTCTTCTCCCATCGGCACAAAGCTCCACTTCTGACCTGTCGGAAACCCGGCGCCGCCCCGGCCTTTTAGGTTGGAATCGGTCACTATTTTCTGTACGTCCTTCGGGGACATTTCTTTCAGCGCTTTTCGAAGTGTTTGGTAGCCGCCTGCGGCCTCGTATTCTTTCAGGCTTAACGGCACCCTGTCGGGCCGAATGTCCTTTGTCAGCGGCTTTTCGGACATTTTATTCTCCTATATGTATTTTTCGAGTATCTCATCGATCCTTTCGTCCGTCAAATCGAGATAAAGCTCGTCGTCGACCATCATCGCGGGCGCATGGTCGCAGGCGCCGAGGCATGAGATCGGAAGGACAGTGAACTGACCGTCAGTGGTCGTTTCGCCCAGGCCGATGCCAAGCCGCCTCTTCAGATGTTCCCGCACGGGCTCGTATCCCATGACCCAGCAGCTTATGCTGTCACAGATGAGGATGACATGCTTTCCCACCGGTTTTCTGAATATAAGATTGTAGAAGGTCGCAACCCCATCGAGTTCGTCGGGCGTCATGTCGAGCATCCCCGCAATGCCTCTGATTTCGTCCGAGACCCAACCACGGTGCCTCTGCACGATCTTCAGCGCGTCAACGCAGGCCCCCTGTTTATAGGCTGCCTTTTTAAGCTCTTCCTCTATCTGCCTTCTCTCTTCGTCAGTAGGCACCACTATCTCCAATCTACTCCGCAATCACACTCCCATTTACAGTTCCTAATAATATTCACCGATTCTCTTGTTTTATCCGTCATGCCCGAGATTCTTAGTCGGGCATCCATTCTTAAATTGGATTCCCGCCTTCGCGGGAATGACGACGAAGACCACCAACAAGATAAAAGGGGGTAATGAACCTCTCTCTCATCTGTCCACATCCGCCAACACAAAGTCCACGCTGGCGATGATCGCGAGCAGGTCCTGGACCGTCAGGCCGCGGCTTATCAGGGGCAACATCTGCAGATGCGCAAAAGACGGAGTACGGATGCGTGTACGATACGACGTCGAGCTTCCGTCACTGATAAGGTAATATCCGTTATTTCCCTTCGTTGCCTCGACGCCCATAAAGACCTCCCCAGGCGGAATCACGGGCCCCCAGCTGACATTCAGGAAATGCGTGATGAGCGTCTCGATATCGTGCATGGTATGCTCCTTCAGCGGCGGCGTGGCAAGGCGATGCCCTGACTTGTATGGCCCGTCCGGCATGTGCTTCAGACATTGTTCAATGATCCGCAGGCTCTGCCTGATCTCCTCTACACGAACCAGACCGCGATCATAACAATCGCCGCGGGACCCGGTAGGGATATCGAACTCGAATTGCTCATAGCCGGAATATGGCCGCTTTTTCCGGAAATCCCATTCGAACCCGCAGGCCCGCAGGCCCGGTCCGGTTACGCCCCATTCTATCGCCTCGTCGAGCGTATATACCCCTATGCCCCTGGTCCGCGCCTTCAGGATGCTGTTCTGCATCACCATCTTGTCGTATTCGGCCAGCCTTGGGGGCAGATAGTCGAGAAAATCGCGGACGAGGCGGTCCCAGCCCTTCGGCAGGTCCTGGGCAACGCCCCCAATCCTGAACCAGCCCGGGTGCATACGGCCGCCGCATATCGCCTCGACGATACCAAATACCCGCTCCCGGTCGGTGAACATATAAAACACCGGGGAGAGCTGTCCTACATCCTGGGCAAAGGTTCCGTACCAGACGAGGTGGCTTGCGATCCTGAAGAACTCCGCCATCATGACCCTCACCACCTGTGCCTTTTCAGGCACTTCTATCCCGGCGAGCTTCTCGACCGCCAGGACATACGGCAGGTTATTCATGACGCCGCCAAGGTAATCGATCCGGTCGGTATAGGGGATGAAGGTATGCCAGGACTGACGCTCCCCCATTTTTTCGGCTGCGCGGTGGTGGTAGCCGATATCGAGCACCGAGTTGACAATCTCCTCACCGTCGAGTTCAAGGATAATTCTGAGCAGGCCATGAGTGCCCGGATGCTGGGGACCGAGGTTGAGGAACATGAAGTCAGTGTCTTCATGACTCTTCTTCATACCCCAATCCTCAGGACGGAAGCGGAGCGCCCTCTGCTCTTCTTCCTCTCTCACTTCAGGCATGCGGAACGGACCCATCTCGGTTGCCCTGGCAGGATGTTCCTTGCGCAGCGGATGACCCTCCCATGTCGGGGGCATCAATATCCTCCTCAGATGAGGATGGCCCTCGAAGGTGATCCCGAACATGTCCCAGATCTCGCGCTCATACCAGTCGGCCGATGGCCAGATGCCGGTGACCGATGGAAGTGAAGGATATTCGCCTTTCAGCGGCACCTTGACGCGGATATCTTCATTCCTCCCGTAGGAGAGGAGATGATACACAACCGTAAAATCGCTCTCCGGAAGCCCCTCACGGTTAGTACGGAAGCGCTCGTCCACGGCAGTCAGGTCATAGAGCGTTCGGTAAGGGGACCGGGCACAGTTCTTCAGAAATCGGACGACCTCCCGGGCATTCTCCACGGAAGTCCAGATAGTAGGGATGAGGTCGGCGGTTGTCTGGACCGCGACGACCCCGCCCCGGAACTCGTTTCTCAGCTCCTCGACGACCGGATTATTATCGATCATCTCCGATTACACCTCGTCCGGCGGTCTCAAAAGCGCAGCCTTTCGTCTTCCCTCTCTCTTGAGGTCGCGCTGCGAAACACGCGGCGGACACTCGGTCGACTGCGGCCCGACTGCCCAGCTAAGAGGTCTTCTCTCCCGCCCGATATGGTCGCGCAGAAGAAGAAGCCCTTCCATAAACGCATCGGGCCGCGGGGGGCAGCCGGGCACATAGACGTCGACAGGAAGGAACTTGTCGACTCCCTGCACCACGCTGTAAATGTCGTACATGCCTCCTGAGTTCGCGCAGGAGCCCATCGATATCACCCATCGGGGCTCCATCATCTGCTCGTAAAGCTGCTTTATGACAGGCGCCATCTTGATGAAGACGGTGCCGGCAATAACCATAAGGTCCGCCTCCCTCGGCGTACCGCGTATAACCTCCGCGCCGAAGCGGGCGATGTCATACTTGCTTGTGAGGGCGGTGGCGAATTCGACGTAACAGCACGAAAGGCCGAAGTTGAAGGGCCAGATCGAATTCTTTCTGCCCCAGGCAAGAAGGTCCTGGAGCCTGCCGAAGAGCAGACTGCGCGACACTGCTTCCTGTACCGGGTCTTTCTTCCCTTTTTCGGCAGACTGCCGCCCCGGTTTCGTCAATGACCATTCCATCGGCGCCTCTTCCTCCCTACTCAGTCTTTT
>OBEQ012874028.1_pt1 | contig 15109 bp, 20 predicted proteins | sample 1670901 | NCBI WGS metagenome assembly OBEQ01 (sample SAMEA104232315, study PRJEB22302) | groundwater metagenome | biome: forest; feature: aquifer; material: groundwater | place: USA | collected 2011-08-07 | depth 5.4 m | reverse complement strand
TCAAAAAGTATTCCAACGGATTCACCCGCGGCATTTATCATTTGCACCTGGTTTTCTCTTTTTTTGTAGTCGCCTCGATGTTCTTCGTCCTTCTTTACATATTTAAGGAGTTCTTTATGGAAGTGTTTGATAGTGCTTTCATTGAATTTCAAACTTTTCCAAGAATTAAACATATTCTCAAGTAACTCGTAATATCCTTTGACTTCCTGTTTATCACGATCAGTAAATTTTTGTATATCAATACCTCGCATGAGCTTTTCTACGTCTTCATCGGAAAGCCTCGCCCCCTCAATGCGTGTCGATGCTCCGGTTGAGGTAATCAAAACAGATCGTTTTAGACGACCTAATACTTGGGGTGAGAGTTGCGCTCCGGCGATCCATTGCCCCTTTAACTCATCAATTTTTGCTATTTTTGACCAGATTTCGGCCGGTAAATGCTCTAGCCGATGGTCTAATTTGTTGTTATTTGCCATATATTTAATCCGATATATCAACTATAGCGGATTGTAACGAATAAATCAAGCCCGCCTCTTGTTACTAGTTAGGGCAGTAAGTTGCAATAAGGATATGTGTATTACGACTTGGCACAAAAAGACACTACAATTAACCGCTAAGAATGCCAACCTCAAGTATTACGATATGGGATCGACCTTCCTACAAATGGCCAAGGAAGCGAGAAAGATTTATGTAAACCGAAGCAGTATTGAAATGGTTGACGACAAGAAGCTCTTGATGTCACTTTTATTTTCGAACTCGACGATAAATGGCAAGAAAGTTGAGATTTCATACCACAAAGCCTTCAAAATGGTCTCTGACCGAGTAATGCAGATGTTAGGAGAAAATGTAGACGAAAAAAAGACTTTCGAACCGCCAAAAGAGCCCGTCAATAAAGGAAAAACACCAGCTTTCGCTGATGTTAATCCTATCTGGCTCGGGAGGTGGGATTCGAACCCACGACCGATCGGTTACACTAATCTATATATTTATATATAGCGTGGACTATATTATCGCCATCCTGCTAAAAGCAGATTAGGCGCGAGGCGCTTCGATCTTATAATAGATCTACTCCCGAAGGATAGTCTCTGAACCTTGTCCAGCGTTACACCGGACCTTGGCTGCTGATTACCATGCTTTCGGTGGGAAAGTTTAGGCTTCCAGTCATCCTTCGCGTGAAGCTATGGATGATCCCCGTAACTTTATATGTAGGGGGACAATTCACCTCGTGTTCACTTTTTGGTTTCCCAAAAAGGCTGCAAAAGACCGCCGTGTATTTCGTGGTGACAATTTGAGCAGAGCAACACACACTTATCGAGCTCATCTTTCACTCTATCCCAAGATCTTGTATAACCCTTGAAGCCTATACCAAAATCTTTTTCTTTAGGATTTTTGTGATGGAACTCAAGTGCTCCAGAGTATTTAACATACCCACAAATTTCACACTTACCACCCTTGTACTCTAAAGCCATAATTTTAAGCTTCTTGCGACGCTTATCAACCACTAGCTTTAAGTACTCTGCACGGTCTTGATATGTTCGTTTGTCAGCCATATTAGTATTTTATAGCTTAATAACGAGTGTTTACAGCCGATAGCTCTACCGCTGAGCTACTCCCGAATAATTACGAATATTCAATTTTTGCTTCCATACTATACCAGAGCAGCTGGTAAGCTTCAAGTGCAAGACGAGCAACCTCAGAAACTAATTCCTCTATATAATTTTAGACACAAAGCCATATAAACAAGTTTATGATAAAATTCACCTATATATAGATTTAGTGTATTTAAACCCACTGTATCCAAAAAATAATTGCCATGCCTATACTATTCTACAATCTACAAAAAAATGTACTTAAGGTTTTTTCTCGACCAAACCTCTTTTGGCACTTAGCAGCCATTGCTGCGACTTCTGTGTTAGTTGTATCTGGTTTTGACTGGGCCTGGGCTGTGTTTTTTAGACACTCTGCAATCTATCCATTCTTTTTTCCTGAAGCTGGTATTATTGGCTTCTTTCTGCCTGTACTTATACCATTAGCAGTTCTTATTATTGGGGAAATAAGAAAAGATAAGCGACTCATAAACACTGCTTGGGCTTTAGGCCAAGCTGCATTAGTTGCTGTACTTATTGCTGCTTTCTATAAAGCGTTTACAGGTAGGGTTGGACCAGAGCTTACAAACATAGGTACCTTAGAAGATATTAGTAAGGTATTTAGGTTTGGCATCCTGCGAGGTGGCATATTTTGGGGTTGGCCATCCTCGCATACAAGCGTAGCAGTCGCAATGGCAACAACCACGGTTGTATTGTATCCAAAAAATAAAACAGCTCAGACAATTGCGCTTTTACTCGCATTCTATATCTCTTTTGGGGCAGCAATTAGCTTTCATTGGTTTTCTGATGCTGTAGCAGGAACAATCTTTGGCATGCTTATTGGCAAAGCTGTTGGCAAAAGTTTTTTGTCTCGTTTACAAAAATCCTGAGGCCTTCGTAGAGCTACGTAAACATGAACTTTAATCTTACTATATTCCAATATATTTATGGCTTGTCTCATCATGCTTCTTTCTTAGACAAGCTCGGCGTCTTTTTTGCAAGCTATTCCCAGTATGTACTCTGCGGGATACTGATTATCTTATTGTTTTTTCCTCGAGCACACAGAAGCAAAAATGCAAACATGCTCGCTGTGAGTATTATTTCTATACTTATTGCGCGGTTAGGGATTAAGTCTTTAATTTTACTCCTCTACCCACATCCCCGTCCGTTTGTATCTTTATCTTGGGTGTACCCCTTAATTACAACTAATCCAAGTGAAAACTTACAATCTTTTCCTTCGGGTCATGCACTATTTTTCTTTGCGCTTGCTGGAACTTTATTTTCTTTTAACAAGAAGCTGGGGGCCTGGTATTTTTTAGCAGCGCTTGTTATGGGAATAGCTCGTATATACGTTGGAGTGCATTGGCCATCTGATATTTTAGGCGGTATGGTTATTGGCACACTAACTGGCTGGCTCATAAGCCAGTATTACCTGAGAAACGAAGATCGGATAAAATATTTTTTATTTAAAAGAAAAATTTGACCCTTTTGCAAAATAGTCTATGATACTTATAGATAAGATCAGTAATATATGTATATGAAAAACGTAAAAGAATACCTTGCAGAACTTATTGGAGGAGAGACCCCTGCATTTGTGCGAGTATTTGAAGCGCTCCCTTCTGATAAGTTGGATTGGAAACCAGACCCAAAATCACGCAGCGCAATTGAGCTTGCTTCTGCAATGGCAGAAGAAACTCACCAGCTTGCTACTATTTTGGAAACTGGAGAACTCAACTTTGATCCAACAGCTCAAAAAATATTTGGCTCTACTACAGAAGTAGTAAACACATTTAAAGAAGGCGCTGAAAAACTTAAAAATCATATTGATTCAATGACTGAAGAAAACTGGGATGCAGAAGCGCGCATGCTTATGGGTGGCCAAGAAATGTGGAAAAGCACGAGGGGCGGTATGGCTTGGGGATTTTTCCTGGACCTTATTCACCATCGCGGCCAACTTGCAACCTACATTCGGCCTATGGGAGGTAAGGTACCTTCCATTTACGGCCCTTCTGCAGATTCAAACGGTTAAAACCTGATAGTACAAATAAAAAACCTAAAAGCCGACTTCATTTTGATAGTCGGCTTTTAGCAAACGCGTAGTGATTCCATGTAAAGGTATTGCTAATAATATTTCTTAGGCAAAGCCTGCCTTGGGGCGAGTTGCAATATTTGGAGTCACTCACGTGCGAAACGAGTCTTGCATCTATAATCTTTCCTTTCACTTATAGCATACGCTCACCCTTTGCACTGTAAAGTGGATAACTTGTTTTAGTGCTCGATTAAGCCATAAAAAATAAAGTCTATTACACCTCTACTTCTTGACAATAGCCAGATGTGTGTTAGGCTGGATATAGGGAATACCCCTACCTCCTATTATTAATTTTTAACCCTATGGTCAATCAAAAACTAAAAACCAGAACTTTACACCGAGCAAAAATTATTAAAGGTCAATTGGAAGGTTTAATCAAGGCTATTGAGACGGAGTCCTACTGCCCTACCCTACTGGAACAGTCGCGCTCTATTCAAAGGTCGCTTAAGAGCCTGGATGCGTTTATTTTAGAAAATCATCTTCGCACGCATGTGCAGCATCAAATGCGGCACAAAGGTGAAGAAGAAAAAGCAATTAAAGAATTAATCAAGGTCTACACCTTGGCACATAAATAATTTTATGAACGAAAAAATGAGTTACGGAATCATTGGATTGTTACTTGGCATTATTGTAACCTGGATATTTGCGACTACGGCAGTGAGTGGCCAGCATACGGGAATGATGTGGATGATGGGCGACAAAATAGGCAATCAAACCGGTATGACAGGTGTCATGCAAGGCATGATGACGGGGCTAGAAGGCAAAACCGGAGACGCCTTTGATAAAGCCTTTCTTTCGGAAATGAGTGTACATCATCAAGGCGCAATTAATATGGCTACTGCTGCACTGAAAAATGCTCAGCACCAAGAAATAAAAGACTTGGCCAAGAATATAATTGATGCTCAAACCAAAGAGATTAACCAAATGCAAAACTGGCAAGCGGTTTGGTATAAATAAAAAGCATGCACCAGCACCACCCTAACCATACGGAGGGAGATCACGACCACCAATCGGCTATGTCGGACCCAAGAATGGCAATACAAATGGAAACTGATATGCGCCGCAGGTTTTGGATTTCTTTTTTGCTGTCCATTCCAATTTTTTTGCTTTCACCGGTTGGCACAAACATTTTACATATTCAGCTTTTTAGCTCCACAATAACCAACTGGCTTTTGCTCCTGCTGACTACCCCAATTGTGTTTTGGGCCGGTTCAATTTTTATTACTGGCTGCTACTATTCGCTGAAAGCCCGAAAACTAAACATGTCAGTGCTCATTGCCACTGGTGTTCTGGCTGCCTACCTGTTTAGTGTACTGCTGACTGTTATTGGTTCCACGGATTCATTTTACGAAGCCGCAGCGCTACTAGTCACCTTTGTCTTATTTGGCCACTGGATGGAAATGCGTTCGCGCAAAGGCACTTCGGAATCACTCCGGGCATTATTCGATTTAGTCCCGCCCAAAGCAACCGTTATTCGAGCTGGAAAAGAAATAGTTATTGCCAGTAGCGAAATTGTTCGCGGCGATATCGTTAGAGTAAGACCGGGCGATAAAATTCCGGTTGACGGCGAAATAATTAAAGGCGAAAGCACGATCGATGAATCGCTGGTGACCGGCGAATCTATCCCGGTGAGTAAAATTATTGGAAACAGTGTAGTTGGCGGGTCAATCAACATCACCGGACTAATCGAATTTAAAGCCAACAAAGTCGGCAGTGAGACTGTACTGGCACAAATTATTAAACTGGTGGAAACAGCGCAGAATAGCAAAGCCCCGGGCCAAAGGATTGCGGATAGATGGGCAGGTCGTTTAGTTATATTAGCTGTCGGCTCTGGCGTGATTACTTTTCTGGCCTGGTACTTTGGCGGCCATGCTTCGACGCTTATCGCCCTTACCTTTGCAATTTCTGCGGTGGTGATTGCCTGTCCGGACGCGCTTGGCCTTGCCACCCCAACTGCGGTAGCTGTGGGCACAGGTATAGGTGCAAAAAATAATATTTTAATAAAAGACGCAGCCACTTTGGAAAATACTTCGAGGCTAAATGCGATTGTGCTGGATAAAACCGGCACCTTAACCGAAGGCAAACCCAAATTTACCGATATACTAGGCTTCAACGGTTTTAGCGAGGCAGATGTTTTAAGCTACCAGGCAAGTATTGGCGCAGGGTCAAACCATCCCATTTCTAAATCTATTATTGATGAAGCTAAAAAGCGGAAACTGGTCTTAAAACCAGCAGTGCAAATGGCTTCGATTGCGGGTTTTGGAATTACCGGAATAATAGAAGGGAAAACTATTTTTTCCGGCAAAGAAAAACTGCTGCAAAATAATCATATAGATACTTCTGTAGGCAGAAATGAAATAGATAGACTTGCAAACCTGGGCAAAACGCTAAGCGTATTGTCGGTAGATGGTAAACTCGCTGGCGTAATTGCCGTGGCCGACACGATTAAGCCAAGTTCCAAAAAAGCCATTGAACAATTAAAAAATTTAGGTTTAGAAGTAACCATGATCACCGGCGACCACCAAAAAGTAGCCGAAGCAGTTGCAAACGAATTAGGCATTGAGCGAATATTTGCCGAGGTGTTGCCAGAAGATAAAGCAAAGTACGTAAAAAAACTTCAAGACGAGGGTAAGTTCGTGGCTATGGTTGGCGACGGCATTAACGACGCGCCGGCTTTAGCACAAGCAGATATTGGTATTGCCATTGGCGCGGGCACAGACGTAGCAATTGAGACCGGCAATATTGTACTGATGAAGTCCGACCCGCACGATATTGTGGCAGCGATTCGTTTATCTAAAGCCACGGTTACTAAAATGAAGCAGAATTTATTTTGGGCAGCTATTTACAATCTGCTTGCCATTCCAGTTGCTGCTGGCGTATTTTATCCTGCCTTTGGCATCGTGCTCAGGCCAGAAATATCGGCGTTACTTATGTCTGCTTCTTCTATTATTGTGGCTACCAACGCAGTGCTCTTAAAACGGGTTGAATCAAAATTAAAAACGTAAACCCAGTAAAATAATTTCACCAAATTTGCACTATGAATAAAAAATTTTAATACCATAGATACAGAAACACTAACAAGAAACAAAAAAAATGGACACAAAAAAAGCGGAGTGGCTGTTGCGTATTGCCGTGGCTGGCGAATTTTTTGGTCATGGCATGCTTGCACTCGGAGGTAAAAAAGATTGGATGCCTTGGATCCAGCATTTTATAAAAATGTCAGACAGCCAAGCACTGCAACTCTTGTTCTTGATAGGCTTGTTCGACCTTCTAGTTGCCCTTATTATACTCCTTAAACCTATCAAAATTATTTTGCTGTGGGCGGCATTCTGGGGTTTTTGGACCGCGTTAGTACGACCAATAGTGGGGGTTGGATGGCTCGACTTCATTGAACGCTTTGTCAATTGGGGCGCTCCCCTTGCGCTGCTGTACCTGCAAGGTTTTCCAAAAAACCTCAAGGGCTGGTTGCGGGTAAGATGACAGACAAAAATACCTGATTGAGTAGATTGAAATATTTTAAAAACCACCCGAGCTAATTAAAGGTGGTTTTTATTTACACAAGTTTCTACTGCTTCTACTTCGCAGCCTTACAAGCAGCTTTGTCTGCAGCATACTGCTTTAAAGCATCCTTGATTGCTGCTTTTCGAGCAGCTTTGTCTGTCAGTGCTCGAGCAGCTTTAAGCGCTTGGTTTTCCTTTGTTCTGGCGTCCTTCAAACAAGTAACCATAGCACTTGCTGATTTATGCATAGACATAGCTTGACTATGGGCTGCCAAAGCAGGCATTGCTATAGCGAAACTTAAGAGAGAAACCACTACACTTGCAATTGCTAACTTTTTCATAGCTTTGTACTTAATGATTAGACTATACACACCTGAGAGTGCGCATAGTTTATCTAACATAACAACGGATTATGAAGCAGGCGTGAAGTTATTTGTTTTTTGTAATTTTGTGTTTGTGTCAACAACAGACCAAGCAATTAGATATGTGGTGTACGGGGTAAGATACTAGTTACCACAGTACCCAGACCAAGCTCACTTGTAATGGTAATACTCCCTTTGTGCTCAGCAATAATTTGTTTAACAATCGCAAGTCCAAGACCGCTGCCACCTACACTACTACCACGCGCAGCATCTCCTTTAAAAAAACGGTTAAAAACCAATGGGAGATCTTTTTCTTCTATTCCTACGCCAGTATCTGCGATTATAAGTTTTATTTCTCTGCTATCTGCGGTAAGTGTAATATCTACCTTTCCTGCATGACGATTATAGACTATGGCATTAGTCAGCAGATTACGAAGTACTCGTTCTAGATTATCTGACAACCCTAAAACATACACGTGCTCTTGGAGCTGTGGGTTTATATGTATGGAACTTTTCAATGCAAGTGGGTTTATTTTTTTGAGTGTTTCTAAAACAACACGAGTTAGATTGACTGGCCTAAAGTCTGGCTTGCTTCGTTCATGGCCTCGTGTGAGTTCTAGGAGCTGCTCACTAATAGTAGAAAGAAATATAATTTCTTCTAGGTTACTTTCTAGTACATTTCGAACTTCTGGGTCAAGTGCCTGTTTACTGCGGAGCAAAACTTCTATTTGAGAGCGCATAACCGCAAGCGGCGTACGCAATTCGTGTGACGCATCTGCACTAAAACTTGCTTGGGCCTCAAGCGCTGCCCGAATTGGGCGCAGTGTAAAGCCAGCAAGCCAATAGCTTAAGAGTGCAGCAATTATAATCACTCCCGTGTCAATAACAAAAATAACTACTTGCAAATGCTCAGTAGTAGTAGCAAAAAGATCTTCTGTATCTACCAGGTCTATTACATCCTGCGTATTACTTTTGATATTGTTTCTAATATGTCTGGTGAGACTGGCATATAACCCTATGCTATAGGCTGCTAAAATTACCACAATAATCAAAAGATAGAGCGCAGTTAATTTAAGCCTCGCCCACGTAAAGAGGTTAGACTTTAAACCGGTAACCCACGCCTCGAATTGTTTCGAGATACGAGCCATAGTTTTGTAATTTTTTACGAACATTTTTAATATGAACATCTACCACATTACTATACGCATCAAAAGCAAATTCCCATGCATGTGCTAAAATTTGCTCGCGAGTAAAAATTTGATTTGGTTGGCGCATAAGCAACTCCAGTACTGAAAATTCTCGCAACGTAAGCATAACTGCAATACCCCCAACTGTTACTGTTCGAGCATTGCTATTAAGTATAATACCGTGGTGCGATAGTTCCACAGGAAGTACTTGTTTTGGCCGCCTGAGAAGTGCCCGCATCCGTGCGAGCAATTCTCCAAAGTCAAATGGCTTAATTAGGTAATCATCTGCGCCACTATCTAAACCCAAAATCTTATCGCTAATCATATCCTTAGCAGTGAGCATGAGCACAGGCAGAGTAACGTTATTGGCTCGTAGATTTTTGCATACTTCTAATCCATTTTTGAGAGGCAATAAAATATCTAAAATCACCCCGTCGTAATCCACCGAACGGTTTAATAACTTGCGTTCGGCAGATTCACCATCGAACACACAGTCTACCGCATATCCTTCCTGAGTTAAACCTTTGTGTAAGGAGTAAGCAAATTTTTGGTTATCTTCAACAATTAATATTTTCATACCTATTCAGCCTATGGTGTGTTTGTGAAGCGCAAGTGAAGATATAGCAATCAATGTAACACAATCAAGACTAACACAAAACCTGATATACTTAAGTAGTGCTTATTTCTACTACACAAGCAGTTCAATTAATTAGCTACTATAAATACCCGCTCTTATTCCCCATAGCAATTATAGAAGGCCCTATTATTATGGTACTTGCTGGCTTTTTATTTCACTTGGGTTACTTAGAATTCTGGCCTACGCTGTTAGTGTTAGTACTCGGAGATTTGTGCGGCGACATACTCTGGTATGCAGTAGGCTATTTTGGAGCGCGTAGATTTATAGAACGCCATGGGAAATTTTTTGGTATAAATAAGGCTATTTTAGAAAACATTGCGTCGCGTTTCAGGAACCATCAGAATAAAATCTTGCTCGTATCCAAAGTAACTATGGGATTTGGGTTTGCACTTGCAACATTGAGCATTGCTGGTGCTTCACGAGTTCCGATTAAAAACTTTATTACAATTAACTTGCTTGGTGGTCTTGTTTGGACCAGCGTACTCATGCTCCTTGGATATTATGCAGGTCAATTCTACAGTGTGATTGATCAAAAATTTCAAATAGTATTTATAGCCAGTTTTTGTCTTTTTATCGCACTTTTAGTATTTGCATTTGCCCGGAATATGCGTCAGCGGTTCACAAAAAACAAACTATGATCTCTTTTATTATTCCCACCTTAAACGAAGCTGCGTATATCACTCCAACCCTACAGGCATTGGTAAAGCTACAAGGTGTGCCATACGAAATTATAGTATCAGACGGTGGCAGTACAGATACTACACAAACACAGGCTCAAGCCTACACACCGCGTATTATTACTAGCTCAAAACAGCATGCACGTCAAGGCATTAGCACAGGTAAAAATCTGGGTGCCAAACAAGCTCAGGGTGACTGGCTCGTGTTTTTAGATGCCGACGTTTATATTCCTGATATAACCAACTTTTTTTTATCAGCATTTCGTATTATCCAAAGCCATCCCAGGCTTGTAGGCCTTACGGTGAGGCTACGAGTTATGCCTGAACTTGAAACAGTTAGAGATCGAATCTTTTTCGGGCTCTTAAACTTTTATTTTCTTATATATAATAACCTGCTTCATATAGGTAATGCACCAGGCGAATTTCAAATGATCCAAGCAGAAGCTTTTAAAAAGTTGGGCGGGTATCGAGAAGACCTCGCTGCAGGGGAAGACATGGATATGTTTAATAGACTCTCAAAAATCGGCAAAACCAAAGTTGCAACCAACTTACTAGTCTATCACAGTGGCAGGCGGGCGCACACTATTGGCTGGGCAAAGCTTTTATATCGGTGGTGTAAAAACGGACTATACATATCTCTGTTTAACAAGTCTGCTTTTAAGGAATGGGAGATAATTCGCTAATCAAACCTACGATGAACAAACTACTGCTTATATCTACACTAACTGGCACAATCGTTGATATTATAAGCGCGCATACCATTGCGGCTTCTTGGGTTAGTTTACTACCATGGGGAATAATTGGGTTAGGACTTGGTTTTTTTTTAAAGATAAAAAACAAAGTCTGTGGAGTGGAGCAGTATACGGCTTTTCTCTGTCTGTTGCTTTTTTGGTAAGTGGTTTTGAAGGAAAATCGTTACTTGTGTTTATTCCTTTTTTACTCTTACTGAGTCTGGTGGGCACACTATGTGGACTTGTACTTGGTTTTACCGGGAGCGCAATAAGCAATAAAACTGGTTAATATATGAACCTTGTTTTTATTCACGGTTTAGCAGGGTCTAAAAATATTTTTAATAAAATTGGCCCAATCTTACAGAAACAACTCGGGGCTAAAACGCTCAGTTTTGACTTATTGGGTTTTGGAGCAGAAAAAAACACACCCAGCGACTACTCTCTCGGCTCACAACTTACACACGTTTTAAAAAAAATAGAACAAAAATTTGGCCAGGAAAAAATAATTTTAGTGGGCCATTCTTTGGGAGGGGTAATTGCTTCAGCGCTTGCCAAGCAAGCTACAGCAAGAACCGAAAAGCTGATCTTGCTCAACATGCCAGTGTATCATACACGCCAAGAATTTATTGCAAATCTTGCAAACAAAGACGCCGAGCTCGGCTGGGCGAAAATGATTGTTGTGTACCCTCGGTTGTCTCACCTTTCTTGCAACGTGCTCTGTAGATTTGGGCTTATGAACTTGTTTTACCCGCTTAAACCAAAGTATATAGATAATCAGGTTTTCTTCGACTACAGCAAGCACACCTGGACAAGTTTAAAACTGACATTGGAAAAAATTTTACTCGGCCACCCAAGCCTCGCCTTAGTGCAGTCGCTCCAACTTCCTATACTCAACATTCAAGCAACCAAAGATAACCTGTTGCTGAGCAAAGATATACCCCAAAGCAATGTTACAAATCTATGGATAGAAGGCGGCCACATCCTGCCCCAACAAAAACCAAAAATGGTAGCAGAAGCTATTATTAATTTTTTAAAACAAAAATAAACCATTCCAATGTGCATTGAAATGGTTTATACACTCCCACTACTTTCGACGACGTTTACTTAGCAAATCTATAGTACCAATTATAGCCGTTGGAGCAGGAGGTGCGTAGCCTTTGTGTATTTTTTTTCTTATTTTCTTGTTCAGAAAATCAATAGTCTTTGGACTTGGGATAAGCCCATTCTTCTCCCATTCAATCAGCATATCCAGACCCACTAAACATTCCTCTTTTGACCACTGGCGTAAACCGTAGGTCTGGATACTTATTTGGTCGTCCGAGAAAACTTCTCTGAGTGTGTTAGTAAAGATGCCCAACTCCCCCGCACTTGAGTCCATACCCCTTGCATACTCGTAGAAAAGCATTTGTATTTCATGATACTGCTCTTGCCACTTCAGAGTAGGTTTAGGTAGAGGTATTGCCACATTGCCTGAAGCAATAACTAAACCTCTCCTTGCAACACCCGCGGCAATTTGCAAAAATTGTTTCTTTTGTGTACGAAGATACTGAATTAAATCTACTGAAACAACCACATCTGCTTGTTCAATTAAAGAGAGCGGCTCTAATACATCTGCAAGAACAAGCGTAATTTGTTTACCTTCCCAGTATCCCCGCGCATAATTTTCCCGCATCATCTTGATATGGTCAGGGTTTATGTCAACTCCTAAGTATTCTATACCGGACTTATGGCACCAAATTGGTAGATGCGGAAAAAACCCACACCCAAGATCAATTACTGATTTGGGTTTAAACTTGGATACTTCTTGTTTGATCCGTTCCGAAGTTGTTAAGCTATTTTTTGCTAAAGTCATAGGTACTCCTTTTGTTTGTAATGTAGTGTCAAAAGTAACTTTTTACTCTATGCAAAAATCTATAATATGTCAATAAAAACTAGTTTATTAAACTAAAAAAGTAACCCCAGAACTAAGGATTACTTTTTACAACACACCTTGCAGAACCCAATGCACAAGACCGAAAACGAGTAATTACTTGTTTTTACTTTCTCTATATTTAGGTTTAATTAGTGGCTTGGTGTAGGAGAAGTGGTTGAGGTAGCTGGTGCTGGTGGTGGCACAGGAAGGGATGGCTTAGGAAGTACGGTTGGCACAGTGGATGATTTTGTGGAAGTGGGTTTGATGGGTAGTGATTTTAGTCCGCCTCCGCCAGTTGGTGGATTAGGCAAAGAAGTAGAGGTTGGTACTTTAGGTATTGTAATTGGAGTAGAGGTAGGAGTTTTATTTGAAGGGACTGTAGATGTTGGGGTTTGGATAGAAGCAGGAGTAGAACCTGGAGAGGAGGAGGGTGCAGACGAACTACTTGGTAGAGGCGTTGGCTGGTCAGCCGGTGGAGAAATGTCTGCAGGAACACAATCCGGCACAACGGCAAGTGTATCACTTTGCTGGACAGGCACGGTTTCTGGAGAAGTAGACGCAGAAGAGGTAGTGGAGGTACCAGTAGTTACTTGGGTACTATCAAAAGTAATTTGATCTTGCGCTTGCTGAGCATCAACTAGTTCCTGTAAGTCTATAGTAATATTAGTATCATTTGCTTGCGCAGGCTCTACCATAAATTCTGCAAGTTTCTGTTTTGTTATAAAATCCACTATTCCAGAAGGCTTAAGGCCATTGCCTTTTTGGAACTTTTTTACTTCTGCCTCGGTCTGCTTGGTAAATCGGCCAGAAACAGTAAGGTCTGAACCAGTAGGAGTTAGTTTGTTAAGATACCGCTGCAGTATTGTTACATCAGATCCTGCCATGCCTCGCTTTAAATCTCTGGGCATGGAAGCTATCACTTCCTGCCTATCTATAACGGTCTGAAGGCGTGCGTTCTCATCTTGCAAACTTTGAAATTTGGAACTAACCTGTTCAATCATTTCGCTTGTGGTTGAAGTAGTAGCTACACCAAGCACTATTGCACGGTGTTTTGCCATATAAGAAGTTGCTTTGTGCTCAAAATGCCAAAAAAACGCTCCAGCACTTATAAAAATTATTACAAAGAGTGGTATGAGTAGTTTTAGATATTTCATTGTATTTTAGTCTTGATTTCTAAATGTCTAAAATAGTTAGCTTATTTATATTATATATAATAAAGAAAAATCGTGAAGCTAGGGTGAAGTTACAAAAAGAAAAGAAGCTTGGCATATTGTTTGATAGCACGAGCGATATAGGAGTATGCAGAACCCCAGCTTTTATATTGCGAAGTCTGTGGCTTTCTTTTATTATTACTATCTGATCTGGATAGTAATACATGACATAGGAGGAAATGATATGAGTTCTAAGGCACTGATTATTGGAGGCTCAAACGGCTTAGGTTTAGAGCTAGCCAAACTTTTTAAGCACGAATATAGCCAAGTGATAGTAACAGGTCGGACCGAACCATCCCTACCAGGTTTAACCTTTGTTGAACTAGCCTTAGGTTCTGGAAAAGGTTTCCCTCAACTTATGGACTGGCTTATAGCTAAACACTCTCCCTTTGATCTTGTAGTGTATAATCCTGGTTTTTACCAAGAAGGAAAAATTAGTGAGTTGACCGATAAGCAGATTATAGATATGAACATAGTGGGGTTTGCTGCAGCTGCGCTACTTATGCAGCGCATAATGAAAAAACAGGATTTGCTTTCCTGTTTTGTCGCAATCACTTCTACGTCGCAGTGGACACCTCGGGAGTATGAGCCAATCTATACAGCAGTAAAAGCTGCTTTGGGTATGTTTGCCAACTCACTAGCCCTAGACCCAAGGATTAAAAAAACTTTAGTAGTAGCTCCATCCGGAATGCAAACCAAATTTTGGCAACATACAGATAAAGACACGAGCGAGATGCTAGACCCTGCCTGGGTTGCTGCAGAAATTATGGAGTTGCTTGCAAGCGACTTTAGCTATAAACATGCTGCGATTTTACGTAAGCCTCCAAGAGTAGAGATTATAGATATACGGTAGAGAGCAACGAACGAGTCTCAACTTTATATACAGCACTTATAAAAAAGTAAGTGCTTTTCTTTTTGTATTAAACTATTTTGACAAAGAAAAAAGCCTTGTTTGAATAAATCCAAACAAGGCTGTGTTTACCCACGAACCTCCCTCTCTGCATCTAAGGCAGCACGTTGGTAATTCACAACAGATCCGTAGTTCGCTTCTTGCTGGCGCAGGGACCGAGCATACGCCGCTTGGTAAGCCTTAAGACGATAGTCGTCATCGCTATCAAGCTGCGCTTTATGTTCACAAGTAGAGCACTTGCTCTCCTCATCAGCCCTGCTCAATATTCCACCACAAGACAAGCAGCTTATCATATTAACCCTCCTTTAGT
>OBEQ011150372.1_pt1 | contig 15109 bp, 11 predicted proteins | sample 1670901 | NCBI WGS metagenome assembly OBEQ01 (sample SAMEA104232315, study PRJEB22302) | groundwater metagenome | biome: forest; feature: aquifer; material: groundwater | place: USA | collected 2011-08-07 | depth 5.4 m | reverse complement strand
TTCGATCCACAGCAGAACATGGCGTTGGAGTGGGACTTGCCTTCGCAGATGTATTCAAAGAACACGGCCTGCTGATACTTGGCGGCCTCGGCGACCGGCAACCCGTCGGTGTTCACGTACACCTGCGGCGTCTGGACGAAGGCCAGGTCGGCGTGCGCGTCCATATAGGGAACGAGATCTTTCAGCCAGCCCTGGAGCGGGCGCTGATCGGCATCGAGCAACGCGATATAGGTCTCATCGAGGCACGGAATCAGGTCGTTGATGGCGCCGGCCTTGTAGCCGGATCGATCCGTGCGGTGGACCAGTCGGGCGCCGTAGGTCTCGGCCAGACGCGCCGCGCCTTGCTGGCACTCGGCCCGGGTCGAGTCGTCGATCAGATAGATATGCGCGGCCGGATAATCCATCGCGCACACCGACGCCAGCGTTTCTTCCAGCACATCGGCCGATTCGTTGAACGATGCCACCAGCACCGCCACGGACGGCACGTCGGCGCGCGCGCCCGGCCGTGCGCTCGCGTGTCTGTATCGGGAGAACAGAATCGGCGTCGCGTGCTGCTGGTGGCGCTCCGCTTTGATGACGCTCAGGAAATACCCGAGGCCGTGGACGCACAGAAACAACTCCGCCCCGAACAGCAGCGCCGCCATCAGGGCATCGGCGGCGGAATAGCCGGACGCGAAGAGGGTCGTCAGGCGGACGCAGACATACATCGTCATCAGGAGCAGCGTGATGGCGGTCAGCGCGAACAGCGCGCGTTGAGTCGCCGTCAGCAGCGTGGAGTCGCGTACATGCTGCGTCATAGGTCTGCCAGAGGAGCATGCGGGAATCCGGCAGAAGTCGCTGTTCACTTGGGGACAGCGACATCTCAGCAGGCATCGCGTTATAAGCTCGCGAGGAAGATCAGGTCGTTGTGCAGTGCCTCGAGCCATTCGGCGCAGACATAGCTCGGAACGGTTTCTCTACAGGCTGCCTGAGCGGCTGGTACGGCGGCCGAGCTCGGCTGCGACAGCAGCGCGTTCGAGAGCAGGTAACGCTGCAATATGCGATGCCACGTCGCGTTCCGGTCCGCCCGTCCGGTGCTTCGCGAGAGCTCGTAGGTGGCGGCCGCGACGCCGGTGGCGTCCTTGCCAGCCTCTCCGTGAACGAGGACGGCGCCGTCCTGCGGGCGATGGTGCTGCATGATGTCGAGCAGCTCCGCCGCGGCGTGAAGGCTGCTCCGATCATTCCTGGCATAGATCTGATCCCCCGCGACCGGCAGCGACGTCGCCATGACGACGTAGCCCGTCCGCTCCGTCCAGTAGCGCAAGTACCCCTCCTCGGGGTAGAAATCGCTCGTGGGGACGAGCGACACGACCTGCCGGATGTTCATCGCGCGCAGAAAAGTAAACGTCTGATCGTCCTGAAACGCGACCGGCTGATCGCTGGTCCCCGTTGACGCGCCCGTTCCCGGCGTCCGCGTAAAATCGCTGCCGCGATACAGCACGCCGGGTTCCACGGTCCTGAAGTTGTACAGCAGCGTTTCGCCCTGCGTGTTCCTCACCACGTGCGGGCGCTGCACGCCGTCATCCGAGAGATCGAGCGGCGCTGACGCCGGGACCCACGGACAGCCCGCGCCAACCACGACGGTGGCGACGATCGCGACGATCCCGATGAGACAGCGTAGAAGTCTAGGCAATCGGCTTCACAGCGGAGCGGAGCGCGAAGAGCAGCCCGAGCACGTCCCTGAAGTGCACGGCGAACTCCAGCACCACGAGCGCACCGAGCGCGTAGAGCACATAGCCTTGCGGTGAACGCGAGAACCCTCCGGCAATCCAGTTCGCGGTCCCGTGGACCACCCGGCTGCGATCGAAGAGCCACATCCCTGCCGCGCTGAACGCGGCGCCCAGCGCCATGCCCCCCAGGATGTCTTCCGGATAATGAAACCCGACGGCGACGCGCACGATCGCCAGCAGGCAGGCAAGGATGGTCCAGTTCCACGCAACCTGCCGGTTCCAATAGAACAGGGCGACGGGAAGCGCGGCCAGCAGCGCGGCGTGGTCGCTTGGAAACGATCCGAACGTCCGCAGACCCGCGAATGCACCCGGGGTGCCGCGCACAGCCAGGTAGGAGGTGAACGGCCGGTCGACGTTGAACGCGAAGGCGATGAGGCGCGCGGTGACAAAGGCCGCCATCCCGGCGCACGCGAACACGATGAGCCGGGCGCGACTCTCCTGACGTGTGATCGGCTGGCGGGATCGTGCGGCCTCGTCGCCTGCGCGCCAGAACCACAGCCACGCAATGGTACCAAGCGTCGCGATATCGGCGCCCTTGTCGGTGATGAACAAGGCGAGCTCGAACAGGCGGGGGTGCCGCGCGAGCGAGTGATTCAGCCAGAGGAGGATGCGCGCGTCGGCGAGCGAGAAGAGCCATCGCATCTTCAGGCGACCGCGCCTTTGCCGCGACGTCTCAGGCGCGCCACGATCGAGACCGGCACGTTGAACACCAGGTCGAAGACCGTGTGTTCGAGGAGGGCGCCGCTTTCGCCGAACACCGGAATCCGGTGGGCGGCTTTTCTGGCCGCCTGCGTCATCAAGAGGAGCGCCAGTCCGGGGAACCGGAACACCACCTGCAATGGAACCGAGATGAAGCCGATGTACTGCCAGAACGACAGGAACGCGACCGCCCAGTAATCCTTGTACCGCCGCTCGCGAATCATGAAGGAAGTGATCCAGCACCCGCGCACGAACGATCCGGGCGAGATCGGCAGCACCGCGAAGGGCGCCATCACCGCAGCCGCCAGAACCAGGCTCTGTGCCCACGACGTCCCGAACGTCGCGAAGACGTACAGCGCCACGCTCACACTGACCAGATGCGTGATCGGCGACGTGCAGAGTTGAATCGCGAGGCATTTGAGGTAGCCGCGCATCAGGGGGTCCGCGATATCGCGATCGAGCCGCTCGGCGTCCTGCCGGCTCAGGATCCCTTTCATCATGGCGGCGATGATCTCGCCGCGCAGCCACGTCTCTCTGAACACCGCACTCCGATAGAAGCGGATCGGAAACTGGATCGCGACGCGGACCTTTTGCCGCGTGTAGGGTCTGTCGGTCAGGACGCGATGCAGCTTGGCGGGAAGCCAGCTGACGAGCACCCGCTCGACGGCGAACCGGACCGGCTGGTGCACCCGTGTCAAGGCGTCCTCGTCGTTGATCCGGCCTGTCCGGTGCCACTCGATCAGCGCCCCCGCGCGCCACGCCGCCATCACTCTCGAGAAGTAGTTCCAGCGCCTCATGCCGGCGACGTGGCGGCGGAACCGGCTGGAGCCCCACAGCTTGATGGCGAAGGCGCCTGCCAGCGGAAACCACCAGAGCGCCCACAACACGAGAAATGTGAAGGATGAATGTTCGACACGCGCTGCGCGCTCGGCATCCAGCCAGCCGCGCCTGCGCCAGGCCTCGGCGGCGCCCGCCCGGACCGGCCGGGCCGCCAGACTCGTCAGCGCGCGCCAGGGCCGATTGACCAGATCGGGCAGCGCCTCGCGCGAACGGGTATGAGCGCCAATCAGCTCGGCGTGCGCATCACTCAAATCGGCAAATGCTCCCGCATGCTGCTCGATGAACTTCGCCAACTCCGGCAGGCTTCCGTCGTCGAACTGCACGAACTTGCCCCGCGCCCACCCCTTCACGATGAGCGCGAAGTCTCCGGGACTCATCGGGAGACAGAAGAGCAGCGCCAGCCCGGGGCGGAAATCGAGCGCCGTGAGGCCCTCGCCTGTGTCGAGCCGTTTGAGCGCGTTCGGCTGACTCTTCCAGGTGCTCCATTCGTACTGCCGCGCCAGCTCGTGCGCGCCTGTCAGGTGAAGCAGATCGACGAAGTCGCGCATGAAGCGGCGCTTCTCCACCAGCTCGAACGACGGCTCGCCGGCCGTTGATGGCCGTGCCGCGCGTTGCCGGCGATCGAACACGTGGTCGTCGCGCTCGAGCAACCATGTGCGGCCGTCAATCCATTCGCCGATTTCACCGTGGCTCCCGAGATCGGGATCGAAGAATGTCGCGTACACATCGGCGACCGTGCGCTCCGATCCGAAACGGATGGTGGCGGCCCGGCGGATCAGCTTCTGCCAGAGCGCGCCGGCACGCGCGGCGTCGGCGTTCAACTGGAGGGCGAACGGCGCCTGATAGCCGAGCCGGAAAAGAAGATTGCGAAACAGAAGCGCAGCGCCGGACGGCGGCCGCAGAATCTTGACGGCGTAGTGCAGGCCCGGCTCCAGGCCGTGGACTGCACTGCCGACGCCGCGCACGTCGAGAAGGCGGGCGCGATACACCTGGCCGGCAAAGCCGCCGCCGACGAACCGCTCCACCTCCAGCGTGACATCAGCGCGCACGGCCGGATGGACCCCAGTCACGGTGAGGTCGATCAGATCGCCCATCTCGTGGCGGGTCGGGCGATACGGCTCGAGCACATCGCTTTGACGGGCAACTCGTCGCAACTCGCGGCGCACGAGCGCCGCCATCTCTGCCAGAAAATCCTCTCCGGGTGTCGACTGCGCCGGCACCACGGTCCTGTCAGAGCGCGATTCGCGAGTGGCGGTCAGGGGGCGGTCGTCAATCGCCTCCGGGAACTCGAGAATCGCCATGAGGCAGCGTAGTGAAGCGAGACCGTGCGCGCTGTTCAAGATCGCACGGTCGCCAGCGGTTGTTCACTTGGGAACAGCGACGGCCCAAGGTTGCGCGTACCGTGGAGACCGGCCTAGCCATCGCTGATCGGCTTGGATGAGCAACACGGCCGTTGAGGCCGGATAACGCGGAGGAATCACACGATGAAACGCTCGCCGTACTACTACGCAGGAATCTGCGTGATGACCGCCGTGTCCGGTCTCGCGCTCTCGCATTGCGGCGCCAAGGAGGCCGTCGTGGACACGACGAGCCCCGCCGCCTTTGTCGCCTCGGCGGCCAAGGGCGATGCCGCGACCATGAATCGGTTCTTCAAGGCGGGCATGAGTCCCGATACCCGCGACAGCACGGGGAACAGTCCCTTGATTGCGGCCGCAAGCGCCGGCCAGCTCGAAATTGTTCAGCTCCTGCTGACCAAAGGCGCCAATCCGAACATGGCAAAGCCGGAGGACGGCTGGACGCCGTTGCTCGCCGCTGCCCAGGCGGGACACACCAACATCATTGAAGCGCTCGTGACCAAGGGCGCCGACGTCAACGCCGCGACCCCCGATCGCTTCACACCGCTGATGGCCGCCGCTCAGAAGGGTGGCGAGCAGGCGTTGCGCAGCCTCATCGGCCACGGCGCCACCGTGAACACCACCAACAAGGACGGCTGGTCCGCGCTGATGGCCGCGGCCGAATCGAACAAACCAGGCACGGTGGCGGCGCTGCTCGACGGTGGCGCGGATGTCAAGACCGCCTTGCCCGAGGGATGGACGCCGATGATGGCCGCGTCCAAGGTCGGCAACGTCGCATCCGTGACGGCATTGATCGACGCCGGCGCCGACGTCAACGCTCACAACAAGGACGGATGGACCGCGCTGATGGCGGCCCCCGAAGGCGGCAGCTCGGACGTGGTGAACGCGTTGCTCGCGCACCGCGCCGACGTCAACGCCGCCAGCAACGACGGGTGGACCCCGCTGATGGCCGCCGCCGACAAGGGACGCGCCGAGATCGCGCGCGTGCTGCTCGATAAGGGCGCCAAGATCACCGCCGCCAATCATCAGAACCGGACGGCGCTGACCTACGCCGAAAGAGGCAAGCACGATGACGTCGTGGCGCTGCTGAAAAAATCCGGCGCGAAATGACGTCGACGAGGCGGCGCGCGTGTGCGCTCATCGTGCTGCTCGCCGCCGTTTCCGGCTGCAGCCGATGGCGCGATCCGCGTCAGCTGCTCGTGCGGCTCAATGTTCCGTACACGACGGATTCCTGGGTTGGACAGGCGGGTGCAGGTGACACGGCCGCGGTCACCGCGTTCCTCGCGGCCGGCATCGACCCCAACGCCCGCGACGCCGATGGCAACACCGCGCTCATGAACGCGGCCGCCGGAGGGCATGCCGACGTCGTGCAGATGCTCCTCGGCAAAGGCGCGCAGGTGAACGTGACGAGTGCCCGCGGCATGACGCCGCTCGCGGCCGCCATCCTCAACGACCACCCGAACGTCGTCGCGCTGCTGCTCGACGGCGGCGCACCGCTGACGGCGCCGACCGTCGATCGCTCCCCGCTCCTGCTGGCGATTCGCGCGCGCCGGCCGCAGGAGGTGAAGCAACTCCTCGACAAGGGCGCGCACGCCTACATTCAGGACGACCAGTGGTCCGCCCTGATGATGGCGGCCTTCATCGGCGACGTCGACATCGTCAACGCCCTGCTGTCGAAGGATGCCAACCTCAACGCCGCCAACGACGAGGGGGTCACCGCCGTCATGTATGCGGCGAGTGCCGGTCATACCGGCGTCGTTCGAGCGCTGCTGGCCAAAGGCGCGGCGATCGATGGCACGGACGTCGCCGGCCTGACGGCGCTGATGCTCGCGGCCAACAACGGACATACGGAGACGATTCGTGCGCTCCTCGACGCTGGCGCCGATGCCGCCGCCCGCAGCCGCACCGGCACCACGGCGCGGAAGCTGGCGTCGGCCAACGGCTACTCGGATATTGCCGGTCTGCTTGACAACTCGACCCACGCCGTCGCCACGACGAAATGAACCGCTTCCTGCTGTCGCTCGCGCTTGTCATGCTCGTGCCACCGGTGCCGATTCGTTCTCAGGACACACCCGTCCCGAATGGGCTTGCGCCGTTGATTCAGGCCGCGCAGACCGATTGGCGGTCCAGCGGTGAATGGCGCCGGCTCGAGCGCCAGTATTTCGTATCCCCGGAAGACACACGCCTGTTCGAGGATGCAGCCCGCAGTGCGTGGGCGTACGTCGCGCGTCACTACGAGCCCGCCACCGGCCTCGTGGACGCGACATCCGGCTACGCGTACGCCACCGTATGGGACGTCGCCAGCGGGATCGCGGCGCTGTACGCGGGGCACGCGCTGAAGTTTCTCGACGACGACGAATACGGCGTCCGCATGCGGCGCGTCCTGGCGACCCTCCGAACGATTGACCTCGTCGATCACGCTGCTTTCAACAGGGTCTACTCGACGCGCACGGCGGCGATGGCGGGCCCCGATCGGCGCCCGTCTGCCCGCGGGTACGGATGGTCGACGACAGATATCGGGCGGATCCTCGTGTGGCTGAAGATCGTCGCCGCGACGGAACCCGAGTACGCGGCCGATGCCGCCGCCATCGTGAAGCGGCTCGACTTCACGCGGCTTGTTGAAGACGGGTACATGTGGGGCCAGGACGTTGACGCGGCGGGGGCGGCTCACCGGTATCAGGAAGGGCAAATCGGCTACGAACAGTACGCCGCGAGCGGATTTGCCGCGTGGGGTGCGAACGTCGACCGCGCGCTGCGCCTCGAGGAAAACGGCCTGGCGGTCACGATCATGGGCCGCACGCTCTATGCCGACGCGCGCGGCCGCGATCGCCTGACCAGCGATCCCGTCGTCCTCATGGGTCTCGAGATCGGGTGGGATCCGGCGATGGAGCGGTTGGCCCGCGACCTGATCGGGGTGCAGGAGGCGCGCTACCGCAAGACCGGGCGCGTCACCATGGTGGGGGAGGACGCGATCAGCCGCCCGCCGCATTTTTTCTACTACTACAGCGTCTATACACATCGCAAAGCATTCGGCGTGGATGTGCAGGCGCGCGGCGCCTTCGTCGATGAGCCGCGCTGGGTCAGCGCCAAGAACGCATTCGCCTGGCACGCGCTGCTGCCCCGGCATTACACCCGGCTCGCGATGCAGACGGTGCGGCCCGCGCAAACCGATGCGGGGTGGGGATCCGGGATCTTCGAAGGGACCGGCACGTCCACCGGCATGCTCAACATCAATACGGCGGCTGTCATCCTGACCGCCGCGCTGGTCCAACTGCGCGGACAGCCGGTCATCGGCGCGGCGCCTGCCAAGTGAAAATCGTTCTGCTGCTTTCCGTGCTGATCATCGTGTGCGGTGCGATGGCGTCGAACGCCGGACAGCAACCGCCCGATGGAACGGCCGTGCTCTCGCTCGCGGGCGAATGGAAGTACCTGCCGTTCGAGGGGACGACGAATCTGGCCGAACCCGCGGTGCCCGACGCAGACTGGCCCGCGATGCGGCTGCCCTCCAACTGGTTCCTGAAGGGCAAAAACGAATATCCCGTCGCGATCGATCTGTCGCCGGTCTCGCCCGGTGCGAGCGTCAACCCTGGCGATCTGGCTGCGGCAGGTCCCGAGCGCGGCCTCGACTACGAGGGAAGCGTCTGGTTCAGGCGGCACTTCACGTACACGTCCGGGAGCCGACTCGCGATCCTGCGGTTCGAGATGGTGGATTACTTCGCTGACGTCTATATCAACGGACATCTGGCAGGCCACCACGAAGGCTCCTTCCAGCCGTTCGAGTTCGAGGTCTCGCGCTGGCTCGTGCCGGGTGACAACCTCGTGGCGGTCAAAGTCGGCGCTCCCGCGCAAGTGATCGACTGGACGGAAGAGTACGCCGCGAGCTGGCCGAAGCACCAGGCGCAGGTGAAGGGCATCTTTGGATACCACGATACGCGTCCAGGTGGAACCTCTGGCCGCGGGCAGGAGCGCGGGACGGGCGGCATTCTCGGCACGGTCACGCTGCGGCCCTCCTCCGGCGTGGACCTCGTTCGAGCGGAGGTGGCGCCGATGGACGTCACCGAGCAGAGCGCCACGATCCGGATCGATTACATCCTGCAGAACTGGACTGTCACCGAACGCACCGGCACCCTGACAGGCGACGTCGCGCCGAAGAACTTCACGAGCGATCGCCGGGACCACTTCACGCAGCCTCTGACGCTGGCACCCGGTGAAAACCGCGTGCGCATCACGCGGCGCATCGATCAGCCAGCGCTCTGGTGGAGCTGGGACTATGGGACGCCCAACCTCTATCAACTGACGACGACGCTCTCAGGCGGTCCGGCCGATGACCTGCACACGACATTCGGGATCCGTAGCATCCGGCACGACGACACGTGGGTCTGGTACCTGAACGGCCGGCGGATCTTTCCGCGCGGATCCAATTACATTTCGACGCAGTGGTTGTCCCAGGCGGATCGGGCGTGGTACGAGCGGGATGTCGATCTGATGCTCGCGGCGAATCTGAATTCGATCCGTGTGCACGCCCACCTCGAGCGGCCGGAGTTCTACGACGTGGCCGACGAGCGGGGCCTGATGGTCTGGCAGGATTTCCCGCTGCAGTGGGGTTACAGCGACCTGCCGACGTTCCACGCCGAGGCGATCCGGCAGCTCGGCGACATGGTCGGGCTGTTCTTCGATCACCCGTCGATCATCGTCTGGTCGATGCACAACGAGTCGCCGCATGCCATGTCGTGGATGAAGCGCAAGGCCCAGGACCAGAACCTCGCGCTCGACCAAGCGTTGGTGGCGGAAGCGACGCTGCGCGATCCGACGCGCGTCGCGCATCGGGACTCCGGCACCGGAGACGGCCATCCGTACCCGGGGTGGTACGGCGGCAAGGCGGCCGACTACTCCGGGCTGCCCGGCGCGCCGTTCATCACCGAGTACGGCGCCCAGGCATTGCCGGTGCCCGAGACCATGAAATCGATGCTGCCGGCCGACGCTCGCTGGCCGGTGTCGGAGGCGGCGTGGGACGTCTGGGCGTTTCACAACTTCCAGCGCGACGCCACGTTCAACACGGCGAAGGTTCCGCTGGGCAGGACGCTCGACGACTTCATCCGCAACAGCCAGAACTATCAGGCGGCGCTGCTGCGCTTCGCGACCGAGCAGTACCGCCGCGCGAAGTGGACGAAGGTCACGGGACTCTACCAGTTCATGTTCGTCGACGATTGGCCGTCGGTGACCTGGTCGGTCGTGGACTATTACCGCCGGCCGAAGCGCGGCTACGCCACGCTCGGGGAATCGATGCAGCCGACGCTGCCGAGCATCGAATACGCCATAGACCATCCGGCGGCGGCCATCACGCTCTGGGTCGTCAACGATCGTTTCGATGCGTTTCCCGGTGCGCGCCTGACGTGGAAGATCGGCGGGCGGGAGCATTCGCAGACGCTCGACGTGCCGGCCGACGGCGTCGTCAAGGCCTCCGTCATCGGCGCGGGCACCGCGATCGCCGCCGGCACCGACACGCTCGATGTGTGGCTCGAGAGCGGCGCAGGACGAATGCTGGGCCGGAACCATCTCGGGGCGGCTGATTTCCTGTCGTGGAAGCAGTAGAGGACGTTATGCAAATTGATGTCGCGGAACGGGATGGGGCGGCGGTGGTCAGGCCGGGAGGCGTGCGCGTCGACCTCCAGGTCTCCGGCGAGTTTCGTACGGCGTTGCTGCAGCTGATCGACAGCGGCCATCGGCGGCTGGTCGTCGACATGGGCGAGGTGCACTTCGTGGACAGCTCCGGCCTCGGTGCGCTCGTGTCGGCCCTCAAGACGCTCAAGCTGCTCAAGGGCGGGGGCGACATCCGGCTCGCCAACGTCCAGCCGCCTGTTGTCGCCCTCCTGGAAATCATCCGGCTCCATCGCGTGTTCGCCAGCTATCCGTCGGTCGATCAGGCCGTTCAGAGCTTTGCGTAAGGACCCGCGATGAAAGCGATGATCCTCGCGGGCGGCAAGGGCACGAGGGTGCGGCCGCTCACCGACACCGTGCCGAAGCCGATGATCCCGATCATCAGCAAGCCGCTCATGGAATTCCTGATCGACCTGCTCAGACAGCACGGATTCGATCGGATCATCGTGTCCACCTCGTACCTGGCCGAGGCGATCGAGGCGTACTTTCGCGAGGGCTCGCGGTTCGGCGTGCAGATTGGGTACAGCTTCGAGGGCTATCACGCCGACGGGCGCAGCGTGGCCGAGGGGCTCGGCTCGGCGGGTGGCCTGAAAAAGATTCAGCAGTTCTCCGGCTTCTTCGACGACACCTTCGCGGTCCTGTGCGGCGACGCCATCATCGATCTGGATCTGACGGCCGCCCTCGCGTTCCATCGCGAACGCAAAGCCATTGCGACGATCGTCCTGAAAGATCTCCCGCGCGCGCAAGTCGGCAGCTACGGGGTCGTCAAAACCGCACCGGACGGGCGCATCCTCCAGTTCCAGGAAAAGCCCGCTCCGCAAGACGCGATCAGCACGACCATCAACACCGGAATCTACTTCTTCGAGCCCGCGATCTTCGACCATATCCCGGCCGACACGGTGTTCGACATCGGCGGCCATCTCTTTCCGCTGCTGGCGGCCAAAGGGCTGCCGTTCTACGGCGTGGCGCTGCCGTTCTCCTGGATTGACATCGGCACCACGCCCGACTACTGGCAGGCGACGCAGATGATTCTGCGCGGCGAGTTCGAGATCGAGATGCCGGGCCGCGAGCTGGCGCCGGGCATCTGGGGCGGCATCAACCTCGCCGTGGACCTCGCGAAGGCCGACATACGCCCGCCGGTCTATATCGGCTCGGGCACGGCCATTGAGCCTGGCGCCACGGTCATCGGACCCACGGTGATTGGACGCAATTGCGTGATCCAGGCGGGCGCCAGAATCGATGCCTGCGTGGTGGACAACTACACACGCGTGTCCGGGTTCGCGGAGGTCCACGAGAAGATCGTCAGCGGGCGCTTCTGTGTGGATCGCGATGGCCGGAACGTCGAGCTCGCCGGCACGGGCTATGGCTTCGTCGTCGATGATGCGCGGGAGCGGCGCACATTTACCGACGACGATCAAATCCTGATGGATTTCCTGACGTCACAGAATGTCCAGCCCGCTTGACGCGAGGGGCCTGTCAGGGGCCGCGGAGTCCTGCTATGCCTCGGTGACGGTGCCGAGCAGCGTGGAGTCGATCAGGCTTGCCGCGGGGTTCATCGTCCAGGCCGCGCGCAACATGCGCGTCCCGGCCGCCTCCGATTCGCTGTTCGAAGTCGCCATCGTCGAGGCGCTCACCAACGCATTCAAGCATGGCAACACGGCGCAGCGCGCCGGGGCGTCGATTGTCTGCGAGCTGGAGCTCGCCGATCACCGCTTGACCGTGCGCATTCTCGATCAGGGCGCGGGGTTCGTGCTGCCTCCGACGCCCGAGTGGAGCGCCGGTGACGTGGCGACGATTCCGGTGAGCGGGTTCGGCCTCCCGATCATCCAGGGTGTGTTCCCGGTCGTCCGTGCTATCGCACGATCAGGCGGGTTCGGACTCGAGATGACGCTGACCATGTCCGCAATACCTCCGACGACCTCCGCGGTGCTCGACGAGGCCGCCGGCGGCGTCCCGGATGCCGGCGCCGAGGTGCGGCACAAAGAGGCGCTCCTCAAGACGGGCGCACTGCAGAATGCGATCTTCACCAGCGCCAATTTCTCGAGCATCGCGACCGACGAAAAAGGCGTCATTCAAATCTTCAACGTCGGCGCCGAGCAAATGCTCGGCTACGCCGCGGCCGACGTCGGGAACAAGATCACCCCGGCCGACATCTCCGATCCACAGGAGCTGATTGCGCGCGCGGCGGCATTGAGCCTCGAGCTCGCCACCACGATTACGCCCGGCTTCGAGGCGCTGGTCTTCAAGGCGTCGCGCGGGATCGAAGACATCTACGAACTCACGTACATTCGCAAGGATGGGAGCCGCTTTCCCGCCATCGTGTCGGTGACGGCGCTGCGCGACGATCACGACGGGATCATCGGCTATCTGCTGATCGGCACCGACAACACCGCGCGCAAGCGGGCGGAGGAGGCGCTGCTCGAGGCCGGTGCCCTGCAGAGCGCCATCTTCAACAGCGTCAATTTCTCGAGCATCGCGACCGACGAAAAAGGCGTCATCCAGATTTTCAACGTCGGCGCGGAGCGCATGCTCGGCTACGCGGCCGCCGACGTGATGAATACAATCACCCCTGCCGACATCTCGGATCCGCTGGAGGGGGTTGCGCGCGCAGCGGCGTTGAGCGCCGAGTTGGGCACCACGATCACGCCGGGCTTCGAGGCGCTGGTCTTCAAGGCCTCGCGTGGCATCGAGGACATCTACGAGCTCACGTATATCCGCAAGGACGGGAGCCGCTTTCCCGCGATCGTGTCGGTCACCGCCCTGCGCGACGATCAGGACAGCATCATCGGCTATTTGCTGATCGGGACGGACAATACCGCTCGCAAGCACGTCGAAGCGGACCGCAAGTACATCGCGCAGATGCTGCAGGAGAAAAACGTCGAGCTCGAGGCGGCCAAGTCGGTCGCCGAACGTACGGTCGAACGGCTCGAGAAGGTCGAGCGGCTGAACAAGGGCTTTCTCTCGACGGTGAGCCACGAGCTGCGCACACCGCTCACATCGATCAGGGGCGCGCTCGGTCTGCTGGCCTCGGGCGCCGTCGGCACCCTGTCCGACGAAGTCGTCGAGGTCGTGGCCATCGCCGAGCGGAACGCCGTCCGGCTGATGGCGCTCATCAACGACATCCTCGATCTGGAGCGTCTCGAGACCGGCAAGATCGAGCTGCAGTTCGCGCAGGTCCAGGTCGAGTCAATCCTGCGCCGCGCCATCGAGTCGCTGTCGACGTTCGGGCAGAAGCACGGCGTCACGGTCGAGGCCCCCGAGGCTTCGTCCATGATCTGGGCCGACGAGGATCGGATCGTCCAGGTTCTCGTCAACCTGCTGTCCAACGCCGTGAAGTTCTCCCCGCCGCGTGGCGTGGTGACGATCGGCGTCGTGGTGATGGAAGGCTGGGTCGAGTTCCGGGTCTCGGACCGCGGCCGCGGCGTGCCCCTGGTCCACCGCAGGGCGATCTTCGAACGGTTCCGGCAGGTGGAGACCTCCGATGCGCGCGAAAAGGGGGGCACCGGGCTGGGGCTCGCGATCTGCAAGTCGATCGTCGAGCATCACGGCGGCTCGATCGGCGTCGAAAGCGAAGAGGGCAGCGGCAGCACCTTCTGGTTCCGTGTCGCGACGGCGTCCGGGAGGAACCAGGATTCGAGCGTGCCGTTGGTGCTGTTCGGCAGTCCTCTTGTCGCTGGTGGCGGGAGCTGAGGCGACCATGAAAGTGCTGATCATCGACGACGACGCGGACATCCGGTCGATTGCGGGGTTGAGTCTCGCTCGCGTGGGCGGGATGGACGTGATCGAGGCCGCCAGCGGCCTCGAGGGCGTGCGAAAGGCGCAGGAGGAACAGCCCGACGTCATCCTGCTCGACATGATGATGCCGATGATGGACGGCTCGCAGACATTGGCGGCGCTCCGCGCGCAGTCGTCAACGGCCATGACACCCGTGATCTTCCTGACGGCGAAAGCGGTGGGGGCGGAGGTCGAGCGCATGACTGCGCTTGGCGCGGCCGGCGTCCTGATCAAGCCGTTCGATCCGCGCACGCTGTCGGCCGACGTGCGGGCCCTGATCAAGCGGCCGGTCGACGGCTGACCGCGGGCTCAGGCGGCGCAAACCCCTTCCGCTTCATCGTGCCCCCTTCGTTGCGTCTGAAGTAGTCGAAGACGCCGACCATCCGCCACCACGTCGCGAGCTGGCGGTAGCCGAAGTGTTCCAGCACGCCGTACGCCGCGAGGCGCATCAGATCGCTCACCTGTCCGTCACGGCGCAACGAGAGTTCCTCCAATGCGACGGCGGTCACCGACAGCAAGCTGCCGTAGACAATCGCGGCGAGAAAGAACAGCTCGGCGAAGCGCCAGTCGAGCAGGCCGAACACCAGCGCCAGCGCCGTCACCACGTACCCTGTGACCTCGATGATCGGACCCAACGCCTCGAATACGAAGTAGAAGGGCATCACGAGCAGACCGACCACGCCATACCGTGGGTTGAACAGCATCGGTGCGTGGAAGCGGAACACATCCAGCGTGCCGCGTTGCCAGCGGTTGCGCTGACGGGCGAGCATCCGCACGGACTCGGGGACCTCGGTCCAGCACATCGGCTCCGGCTGAAAGACGATGCGGAAGCGGCGGCGGCGCTGCCGGTACACCCGGTGGAGCCGCGTGACCAGCTCCATGTCCTCGCCAACGGTGTCGACGCGAAAGCCGCCGGCATCGACGACCGCTTCGCGCGCGAAGAGGCCGAACGCCCCCGAGATGATGAGCAATCCATTGACGGCCGACTGGGCCACGCGGCCGACGAGGAACGCG
>OBEQ012379574.1_pt1 | contig 15112 bp, 11 predicted proteins | sample 1670901 | NCBI WGS metagenome assembly OBEQ01 (sample SAMEA104232315, study PRJEB22302) | groundwater metagenome | biome: forest; feature: aquifer; material: groundwater | place: USA | collected 2011-08-07 | depth 5.4 m | reverse complement strand
CGCGTTTCCCAAGTTGTCCATTTGACAGGGGTTAGCAGTTGGCTGAAAAAGCCTCAGCTGCAAGGCGCGAGGGAGAGAGCGCGGAGGCGCTATGGGAATAGCGTCGCACAAGCGAACGACTGAGCAACGCAGCAGATGAGGCTTTTTCAGCCCCTTTTTCAGCCAACTGCATTTGTATTTTTAAATTGAATCATGTATACTCCAACCCATGAAAGGAAATTCAATGCCAATAGTCTCTAAAAATCAAAAAAACCGCCTGACCAATTTTATGGAAGTGATAGCCGAAGATGTTTTGGATGAACTTTTGACCGGGAAAAAAGAAAATTTTTCGCCAGGCGCGATTCAAGACATCAAGGCGTTGGCTTTGAACCGTTTATGGCCAATGTACGCCACGACGGAAACCGGCCGTGATTATTTGAAAAAAGTGATCGAGGAAGACAAGGTTGAAAAAGACGTGGCGCGTGAGCTTCGAGCCGCCATGGATATTGTTCGTTCGAACCCTCGCACCTAACACATACTTTTATTTTTGCTGTGCTAAAATGCTTGTATGGCACAGCTCGAACTTTTGGTTTCTCCGCCGGGAACCGGCAAAACCTCCCATTGCATTGATGTATTTCGCAAGGAAATTTTAAAATCAAAGGCCGGCATTGACAGTCGCGCTTACTTTATACTGCCGAACCGCGAACACGCGGGGCGTATCCAGAGTTTAATCCTCAAAAAAGAAATCATCGGGCTTTTTAACGCCCATATTTTGACCATCGATGATTTGACGAACCGTTTTTTAGGCGCAAAGGCGGCTTTAAAACCCGGTGACGTAGTTCGTGAAGCCATTTTGCGTTCTATCCTCGAGGACTCTCAAAAGCCATGGCGCTATTTTGAATCGGTGAAACATTTGAACGGGTTTCACCGCCTCTTGGCCGAAACGGTGCAGGAATTCAAAGCCAACCTTTTGACAGTCGAAACATTCGAAAAGGCCGCAAAGTCTTTTTTTCGCGATGCGGTTCTCGGCGCAAAGGCCGCTGATTTTATTGAAGTGATGAAGCGTTACGAAGAAAGAATGGAAGCGCTGGGCCTTGCCGAACCCGAGGACAATATCCGCCATCTTTTAAGCGAACAAGATTCCTTGGAAAAAACCTCGCTTTTGATTTTCGACGGTTTTTATCATTTTACGCCGGCGCAGCGCGCGTTGATTGAAGTCGCGACGCAGCACGCCGAGCGTATTTTGGTGACGCTCAGTCTTGGCCGGGCGTGGAAAGAACGTTTGTTTGCATTTGAATACCCGAAAAATACGCGGGATTTTTTGCAGAAACTCGGATTCAAAGAAAGCCGCACAAAGTTTGTCGTCAACCACCGCACGAACCAAGCGGCACTGAAACATTTAGAAAAAAATATTTTTTTGGGCAAGCCGGCACCTTTTGCCGGCGCGCAGGAAGCTGTGCAAATTTTAGCTGCGGACAATACGCGTGCTGAAATGGAAACGATCGCGCGTGAAATCCGGAAAATCCATCGCGAAGAGCCGGTGCATTACAGCGATATTTGCGTCATTTTTAGGACGCTCGGTCCCCGCCAGAAAATTTTGGAACAGGTGTTTCGGGAGTATGAAATCCCGTTCCACGCGCATGAACGAAAAAAACTTCTCGAAAGCGGTTGGGCCCGGCTCGTCTATCGATGGCTGCGTCTCTATCTGGACGGATGGAAAAAAGAGGATCTTTTTTTTCTTTTAAAATCAAATTATGTATCTCTTCCTGTGGATGATCGGACGTTCGCCGAATTTGAAAAGGCGGCATTGTCCAGAAACTTACTGGAAGGAAAACAGGCTTGGTTGGACTTAATTTCCGAAGCGCCATTCGGAGGCGTGATTTCGGAATTCGTTAAGAAACTCGTAAAAACTGAAGACCATCTCGAATCCTGCCGCAATGCGCGCGAATGGGTGAATGCGTTCCGCCGCGATCTTGAATCGTGGCGGCTTTCTCAAGGAGTTTTTTCGGAAGACGATGAGCTGGCTTCGCAGGCCTTTTAAAATATTCTTCGGCAGTTAGAAATGTCCGTGAGCCGGGACCTGGCGGAAACGGTGTCGTCGGCGCTGATTATGGAACGGATCCAGCACTCGATCGAGACAGGACTTTTTTCCTACAAGCCGTCAGGAAAAAATCGTGTGCAGGTTTATGATGTCGTGATGGCGCTGCCGAAGGAATACAAGGTTGTTTTTGTGGCGGGTCTTCTCGAAAAAACTTTTCCCAAAGAAGTGCTCGAAGATCCGCTGTGGAAGGATGAGGAGCGTGAAAAATTGCGCAAGCAGGGCGCGGTGTTGGAAGGCCGGGCACTGCGGGTGTCGGGCGAGAAATATTTCTTTTATATGGCGCTGACCCGCGCTCGGGAACGGCTTTATTTGTCCTACCCTCTCAAAGATTTTGAAGGACGTCCGTCGCTTCCTTCTTTTTTTGTGGAAGAAGTGCAAAAATGTTTTGCCGAAAAAGTCCTGCCACTGCGGACGGTGGACCCGGTTGCCAATCTTTTATATAAAAACTGGCGAAGCACTTTTGAAGCCGAGCGGGGACTGGCGTTTGGTTTATTTCAGTCTGATGTAAAAACTTTCTCTGCGAAAGAGCGTTCTATCTATTCCACGCTTGCTTTAGAATGGGCAAGGGAACCTAGAGCTCGAGGAATTTTGGAAACCGGTTATCAAAGCGGGCTGGCGACGCTGCGCGATCCAAAAATTCTCGATATTTTCAAGCACTTTGAAGGACCTTTTAGCGCGACGCGTCTTGAGACGTACGTGACTTGCGCGTTTAAATATTTTTCCCATAAAATTCTTAAATTAGAATCTTCGCGCGAAGGACGCGAGCGTTTGGATATGGGCACGCTGCTTCACGAAGTGCTAGAAAATTTTTATAAAGAGCTTTCGTCTACGGAACGTGCGGACGTTGGATTTTGGGAAAACAGTTTAAGCATCGAAAAAGCTTTGCTCAAGCGCCTGGAGAGGATTTTTGCCGAAAAACCTTTCGACTACCTTCCGCTTTACCGTCAGAAGATCATTCACGAAAAAATGAAAGAAGCGCTGGCCTTGTTTTCCGAGCGTGAAGCGGAATATTTCAAAAAAAGAGGGTTGGTGCCCACTTATTTCGAATGGGAATTTGATAAACTTCCGCTCGCGCCGGGCCTGAGCTTGGAGGGCAAGATTGATCGTGTCGATGTGGACGTCGCCCAAAAAAAAGCGCTGGTTGTGGATTATAAGTTGGGCAAAAGAGACATTCAAAAAAAATTAAAACAAGGGATCGAACTCCAGATGCCGATTTATCTTTTGGCTTTAGAGAAGCTGCTCGGTCTCGAAGGTCTTGGGGCTGAACTTCGTTTTCTTGAAAAAGGAGAAAAACCGGAAGGATTGTACTTGGATGAGGCGCTCGAGACGCTCGGTTTCCATAGCCGGAAAAAAAGTTATTCGAAAGAATCGTTGACGGCCCTCTTGGAAAATATTCAGCAAAACATTATTGAAGCCGTGCAGCGCCTTCGTACGGCCGACATCTCGATCAAGTCCAAATCCTGCGACTATTGTGATTATCAAACCCTTTGCCGTTTTGAAAAATGGAAGCTCGTGTATAGCGGAGTCGATACTGATGAAGCCGGATAAACGCCATTTGTCTGAAGAGCAGCGTCGTGCCGTCACTTTTTTTGGAAAAGATCTGTGCGTTTCGGCTGGCGCCGGCTCGGGGAAGACAAGAGTGCTGGTCGAACGCTATCTTTGGATACTTGAAAAACAGAACGGCTTGCCTAAAAACATGCTAGCCGTGACGTTCACGGACAAGGCGGCCAATGAAATGAAACAAAGATTGATTGCGCGCTGCCAGGAAATGGGGCGGCCTGATTTTCGTCGGCAGCTTGAAAGCGCTTGGATTGGCACGATTCATAGTTTTTGCGCGAGAATTTTAAAAGAATATCCAATCGAGTGTGGACTCGATCCCGACTTTTCCGTGCTCGGCGCGGGCGAAGCGGAGATTTTGGCCAAAAAAACGCTCGATCGCCTGTTTGATGAAGAAGCCTCCAATCAGACGTGGCTGGATCTTCTCAAAGATTGCGGAGAAGAAAAACTTCGCACGGAGTTGCTGGATTTTTATGACTTATTTCGAGCTCACGGCGGGTCTTCGGATCTTTTACGCATCGACTCTTTCATAGCGGAAGGAAAAGCGCATGAGCAGAAACTCATCGATCGGCTTCAAGGATATTTGAAAGAAAAGAAAAACGAAGTTACGCCGAGTGAAGCCAGTTTTTATGAAACTCTTTTAACGCTTTTGAATTTTCTGAAGGACGGCTCTGAAACGGGCTGGGTACGATTCAGCCGTTTTCAAACCTTTGTCAAAGAACTCAAAGCAAACAGTCCTCGAATCAGGCAAGCGGTTGAAGAACTCAGGGATCTCAGTGAAATTTGGTGTCTTTATAAGGCCCAGACGCTGAATGAGCCGTTGAAACGCGAATGGGTGTCGATGTTCCTTAAGTTTAAGGAGCGCTTGGAACAAGAAAAGAAAAAAATCTCCGCTTATGATTTTGAAGACCTGCTTTTTTTTGTTTATCAGGCATTGTCCGGTTCTTCCGAGAAAGAACTTGGATTCCAAGCGCATCTCCAAACGCTGTTCTCCTATATTCTCGTCGATGAATACCAGGACACGAGTCCGCTACAGGCCAAAATCATTTCGCTTTTAAAGCGCAGCGACAATCTTTTTGTCGTCGGCGATGTGCGCCAGTCGATTTATGGTTTTCGTCATGCGAGTCCGGATATTTTTATTGCGGCTTCACGGGACTCTGAAAACGTTTCATTGGTTGAGAATTACCGTTCGCGGCCGGAACTTTTAGATTTTGTGAACAAGTTTTCTTCTAGGCTTTTCGTGGAACCCTATCAGGCATTGAAACCGGCTTCTGTTTTAAAATTTGAAAACCAAAAAAAACCGGTTGTGGAATTAATCCGTGTTCCGAAAGAAGAAGGCAAAAGCTTGCCGGAATGCCGAGTATTGGAAGCTCGGACGATCGCTTCGAGGATCCGCGATCTCGTGGATTCCGGTGAAAGGAGTTACCGGGACTTTGCGATTTTAATGAAAAGCACGACGTCCTCCCAGTTGTACGAAAAAGAACTCCAAGCATTTTCGATTCCTTATTATGCGCACAAGGGACGAGGTTTTTATGAAAAAATGGAAGTGGCAGATCTTTTAAACGTGCTTGAGGTTCTTGAAAATCCTCGCGACGACATTGCGCTTGCTTCGGTGCTCCGCTCGCCGCTGGTGCAGCTCAGCGAGGATGCGCTTTTTTGGCTCGCGCAGGAAAGAACGACACAAAAAAAAGAGCGTTTTTGTGAAGCACTCGAAACCAGCGCTGAGATCGAGAATTTGCAAGAGCCGGACCGCGAAAAACTCGACTATTTTAAGGCTTGGATCGAGGAACTGCGAAAAGAAAAAGACCGGTTAAAAATTTCTGAAATTCTTCAAAGAATCACCGAAAAAACAGCTTATGAGGCAAAACTTTTGACGGCCGAAGCGGGACTACAAGCCTGCGCGAATGTGCAGAAATTTTACGAAATCGCTCGAAACCTTGAGGAAAAAGGAATCATTGGCATCGAGGATTTTGTGCGATATCTCAAAAGTCTCTCGGAACGCGAATTGACCGAGCCCGAGGCCCGTATTTTAGGGGAAGCCGAAAATGTAGTCCGAATTTTGACGATCCATGCCGCGAAAGGGTTGGAGTTTCCTTGCGTAATTTTGGCCGATATGGGAGCTAAGGCGCGTTCAAACGACAGCCCTTCTTTTTGCGTCGACTTGCCACACGGCATTGGGTCCAAGATGAAAAATCCAGTCGACCGGCAATTTTATCAGGACAAAACTTACAGCGAAGTGGACGAGATCTTGACTTTAAAACAACGGGAAGAACAGAGCCGTCTTTTTTATGTCGCGATGACCCGCGCAAAAGAACTTTTGATCTTGTCGGGCGTGCCTACGAGTACTTCCTGGATGGAAGAAACGATGAAGTCTTGGGGTTTTGAAAAAAATGATGTTTTACCTCCACAAATCAAATGGGAAACTTTGCCGATTACCATAGTGCCGATTTATCGGGACCAGTCCCCCAAGAAAACAAAGGCACGCGTTGTTTTGGCGGAGGGTCCAAAAATCAAAGAAATTTTTATCTCCGGCGCTGTCTCTGATTTGGAAGTAGAAAGCGCCGAAGTCGAAAAACTGAAAAAAAATCTTATACCGGTTATAAAGCCGTACGAAACGCTGGAGGACTTAAGCGTCACTCGGCTTTTGAGTTCGGATAACCCTATAGAGATAGAGAAAGCTGAAGATCTGCCTGAGGAAGAACTTACGACGCCGAGAAATGAATTTGGCACCGTCTTCCATAAAATCATGGAAATAGCCGTTTCTCATCGCCCTCGGGGGTTATGGCAAGAAAAACTTTTTTCGCGTTGGATGCGGATGTTGAATGACTCAGAAAAATTAGAGATTCGTGCTAGCTTTGAACAGTTTTGGAAAGGAGAGTGGGGTGAGAAGTTGCGCCGAGCGAAGTTTTGTTATACAGAACTGCCTTTTATTTTTAAAACGCGTCACGGCATTTTAAAAGGGCAAATCGATTTGATATTCCAGAACGCGGGCGCCGAATGGGTTGTTGTGGATTACAAGACTAACCGCATTTCGGAAGAGGAGCTTGCCGTCACAGCCGAAAGCTATGCGTGGCAAGTGGCGTTTTATGCCTTGGTGTTCAAGCAGCTTTACGGCGAAACACCGAAGCGGGGAGTCCTGTATTTTTCGACGCTTCATCGCGCGTATGAATTTAGTTATACAGAAAAAGATTTTGCAGTGATTGCCGAGGAACTTGAAAATCGTTATCGGTATAAAGTGAACGGTTGAGTGCAGTAAACAGGACCTGCTGACCCATAAGGGTTTGTTAGTTTTTGAATTGAAAAGATCTTGATTTTTAAGGGGTCCTGAGTGAAAATGAAATCGTCCAAGGAGGAATTATGGCAAAGATTGCAATTCAATCATCCAAGAATGGCGCTGTACGCAAGAGTCCTATAACCCTAGAAACGAATAATCAGGCTGAAATGGAAAAATTGGCCTACCAGTTTTTTGTGGAACGCGGATACCAGCACGGCCATCATCACGAAGACTGGCTCAGGGCTGAAGCCATCATTAAAAATCGGAAACGTCTTTAATTCCTGTCTCAGATCTTAGCGCTGGGCAACTCATCTCGCTTCGCATTTTTCTTGCGATAGCGGCGGCGACGCTCGGAGCGTTTTTAGCCGCCAGCCTCAAAAAAATCAGCCATTTCGGCTTGTGTCTTTTGATTTCATTTGCCGCCGGTGCTTTGTTGACCGTTTCTTTGTTCGATATTTTGCCGGAAGCCTTTGAAGCCGTGGGAATAGTGAAGGGGCTCGTTAGCTTTGGTTCCGGTTATCTTCTTTTTTCTCTTCTAACGCGTTATGTTTACCATGTTTGCCCGGCCTGTTCGGCTTCCCACACCGAAGTTCAATTCCGAGCAATCACGATTGCAATGGTCTCAGCGTTGTCGATCCACAGTTTCATGGATGGTTTGGCCATCTCGAGCGGCTCGGCTTCGGGTTCTTCAATCGGTTTTTTGATTTTGCTTGCCGTTGTTTACCATAAATTTCCCGAAGGTTTAGCCTTGACGTCTGTTGCGATCAGTTCGGGCATGAGCCGGCGCCGTGCTTTTTTCATGAGCACGTTGATCGAATCTTCAACGACCTTGGTCGGAGGCATCGTGGGATTTTTACTTCCCCTCTCTCAAGGATCTCATTGGAGCGGATTCATCCTTGGGCATGTGGCAGGCGGTTTCGTGTTTATCGTACTGCACGCCCTTCTGAGTGAAGTGGTGAAACACCATCCGCGGTACACTATTTTATCGGCAATCCTCGGCGGGTTATCCATTCTCGCCGTGCAATATTTTCTTTAAAGTCCGTATCGTCGCCCATGCAAAGTTCGATCATTCCAGTCATCACCGGTGTAGGCGTTGTGAGTCCTTGGGGAACCGGCCGCGAAATTTTTTTTGAAGGATTGAAACAAGCGCGTTCCGCTGTTCGGACCATTTCATTTTTCAACACGGATAATTTCAAATGCCGCGTTGCCGGCGAAGTTCCCGATTTTCATCCTGAAAAATATTTACCTCCTGACGAAGTCCGCCGCGTTCCGCGCCTTGTATCTTTAGGAATCGCCGCGTCGCAGGAAGCGTTTGAAGATGCTGGAGTCGAAGTCAAAAATCTATCTCTCGAACAGCAAAGACAAACTGCCGTAGTGCTTGGCACCGGCGCCGGCGGGATCGATTTTGCCGAATCGCAGTATGAACATTTTTTTCGCGGGGATTTACGCAAAGCAACGCCGTACGCGATTTCTTCCTCTTTTGTCGGAATGCTCTCCAGTGAAATTTCTATTTATTTCGGATTGCGCGGCCAAAGTCATGTGATTTCCACGGGTTGCACTTCTTCGTCGGATGCGATCGGTTATGCGGCGAACCTGCTGCGCGAAGGGAAGGTTGAGCGCGTGCTGACCGGCGGCATCGAAGCTTGCATCACGCCGGCGATTCTTGCCGGGTTTGAGCGGATGAAAGTTGTGTCGATGGCTTTTAACGAAACGCCGGCCCGAGCGTCGAGACCCTTCAACTTGGACCGCGATGGCTTTGTGCTGTCCGAAGGTGCGTGGGTTTTTTTGATGGAAAGCGAACAGTCCGCCAAAAAAAGAAAAGCGAAAATTTATGGCGCTGTCACCGGTTACGGTTCGACCTGCGACGCTTATCACCGTGTCCGCATGGAACCGACGGGGGAGGAGCCGTCGCGCGCGATGCAGCTGGCAATGGATGAAGCGTGTCTTCGCGCGGAAAAAATTGATTACGTCAACTTGCATGGCACCTCGACCGAAATGAATGACGTGACAGAAACGCTGGCTTTGAAACGAGTTTTTGGAAATCATTCCAAAGATGTTTGGACCTCTGCGACGAAGTCGATGGCGGGCCACCCGCAAGGGGCTTGCGGCGCGCTCGGAGTTGCCGCAACGCTTTATGCGCTCACGCACCAGGAAATTCCGCCTACGATTAATTATGAGAACCCAGACCCGCGCTGCGATTTGAATTACACGCCGAACAAGCCTGTTCGTCGCGCCGTACAAAATGCGCTGGTGAATTGTTTGGCATTCGGCTCTAAAAATTCAGCACTGGTATTGGAAAGACGAGATATGTTGTAAGAGGATATACCGAAACCGCCTTCGAAGTGCTAAAATAGTATGTGAGTAGGTCGTGGCAAGTTTTAATTAAAACAGGAGGACGTGAAATGAAGTCGTTCAGTCGTATGTTCATGATCGTGATGTTGATGGCAATGTGGGGATCGGTGGCTTCTGCGGAAGAGGGGTATCAGACGGCTGCGAGTCCTGATGCAAAAGCGGGTGCGGAGAAACAGGCGATGATGGAGAAGATGAAAAAAATGACTTCTCCGTCCGAAGCGCATAAAATTTTGGAGCCTTTGGCCGGTAAGTGGACTTACACTTCCAAATTTTGGATGGCGCCCGATGGCAAACCGGAAGAATCCTCAGGCACAGCGGAAGATTCGATGATTTTCGGCGGCCGTTTTCTAAAAGAAGATTTTAAAGGCACCTGGATGAACCAACCGTTCGAAGGTCTCGGTTACATGGGATATGACAATATCAAAGAAGAATACGTGGATGTGTGGCTCGACAACATGGCAACCAGCATCATGAAAATGTCCGGAACCTATGACGCGGCAAAGAAAACGTTGACCTTTACTGGGACCAATTCTTGTCCACTAACAGGCGAGAAAGATCGTAAAGGCCGTTCCGAACTTGTCATCACTGACAATGATCATCATGCTTACTTCATGTATATGAACGGTGCTGATGGGAAAGAGTTTAAGGCGATGGAGATTAATTACCAAAGGGCTCAGTAAGGAGCGCCGTGTCATTGCGAGGCGAAGCCGAAGCAATCTGATCTGCAGTGTTATCGATCAGATTGCTTCGGCGGCCTAGCCGGCCTCCTCGCAATGACACGGTATGTGTCACCCAATGTTCATCTGTATCATCTGTTTTTTCCGCCTGAGGCGGACGATTTGGGAAGCAATGATTTTTAATAAAAACGATGTTCGGGCGTAAAACGACCGACGGTTTACTGCCCATTTTTTGGGTGGTCGCCACTCTTTTTTCATTCACCATTTTTTACCGCACTGTCGAATTAAAACCCAAAGTCGACGAAAATTTTTTCTTTTCAAGCAACGATCCGCAGTTTCAGGCTGATAAGAATATTTCCAAGCTTTTTCCGCAGCCGCCCCAGATCATCCTAAGCGCAAAAGGAGACCTTCATTCGGAAAATTATTTAAAAAAAATAAAAGAACTGACGAATCAATTGTTGGAGCTGCCGGGTGTCGTGGAAGCGCAATCTTTGTCTCGCGGGCCCAACAGTATTCAGCATGCGTTTGAAAGTCCCCTTTGGAAAAGGACGCTGATTTCCTCCGATGGGCAAGCTTCGTTTATTTCCGTTTTGGTGAAGGATGGAGACAAAGATGTTTCGATGGAAAAGTTGATCTCAAAAATTGAGCAGGTAAAGTCGCGTTTGTCTTCTTCGGATTTTGAGCTCATGATTTCGGGGGCGCCTTACATCGTCGAAATGATACGCCGCAACCTCTTGCGCGACCTCAAACTGTTCAGTGTTGTCGCATTCATCGTTTTTGCCGGTGCCGTGTTCGTTCTATTTCGTTCGTTTTCAATTTTAACGGGCACTTTGGTTTCTTGCCTCAATGCCAGCTTACTGACGTTGGTCTTTTCAAAAATTTTCAAAATCGAAATCGGGCCTTTGACCTCGAACCTTTCGGTGATCATTTTTGTGCTCACGTTGAGCCATATTATTTTCATCACGTTCAACTGGGAGCATATTTTCCAAAATGACAAAAAAGAAGACTCAGCTTCGCAGGCCGTACGGATGACTTTTTTGCCTTCGTTTTGGAGTATGGTGACGCAGCTTTTGGGTTTCATGAGCCTTCTGTTCGTCAAGGCGTCGCCTTTGCGACAATTGGGCGTTTCTGGCTTTGTGGGCACGTTGATCGCGTTTGGCGCTGCTTATTTGATTTATCCTTCTTTTTTGCATTTTGAATCCCTGAAACCCCGTGAAAATAAAAATTTGCCGGCCAAAGACCCTCTCACAAAAAAAACCGCTTTTTTCAAAAAAAGACATGGAAAGATCGCGGCGCTTCTTCTTTTTGTAACCGGCATTGCGGCGCTGGGAATTTGCGGCCTCAACACGGACCCGTCTATGTTTTCTTATTTTAAAAAAGGCAGTGATTTAAGAGAGGGTTTGGAATATATCGACAAAAACGGCGGAAGCACTCCGCTTAAAATCGTTGTCGCGGATGCGAAAGAGGAAACGCTCACGAGTCCTCAAGCGCAGGAAAAACTTTGGCATCTTCACAAAGCTTTGGAAAGTGACCCATCCGTTGGAAATGTGCTGTCACTTCCGATCATTTTGGCCGAGGCTAGGCGCAGCCCTCTTGCCTCGATGATGCCGACGGATTGGCTTTTATCGATATTGGAATTGCCTCAATTTGGCGAAGTGGGAAAGTATTTTATTACGAAGGACAGAAAAAATACTTTATTTCTTCTGCGCATGAATGAATTGAGCCGTGATTCTTCAAGGCTTTTGATTGTAAAGCGAGTTGAAGAAATCGTCAAACAACAGAGCCTTAACCCCGTTTTGATCGGAGGCGTCTATTTGCTTCAAGGAAAACTTTCAGAACTCGTCGTCTCAAGTATTTTGACCGGGTTATTTCTTTTGATTCTTATTTTTACGTTGATCGGAGGTTTTATTTCGCGTTCTCTCAAAACGATGGGAGCCATTTTTATCAGCTTGTGCACGGTGCCCCTTTTTACGATAGGCATCATTGGATATTTACATATCCCCTTTGATATCATTTCTTCGCCGGGGGCCAATATCGCCATCGGGATCGGAGTGGACGCGATGATCAATATGCTATTTTTTGTGAAGCGTAACTCGGGAACCAAAAAGACCTCCGAAGAAATCTGGGCCCAGGCTTGTTCAAGACTATGGAAGCCGATTCTGTGTTCCACGATTTTGATATGTCTCGGTTTTGGAATTTTTACTTTATCCGCTTTTCCTCCCACGCAGCGGTTTGGCTTATCGGTTATTTTAGGCTCTTTCATTTCGCCGTTAGCGGCTCTTTTTGTGTTTCCATGGATCGCCGGGTTTGAGATACCATAGACTCTATGGAGATTCTTTGTGATGGTTGCTGGCGATGACGCACCTGGACAGGACTTGGAAGAAGAAAAAATTCCTGAACGTTTAGAAAAGAAATGGCAGCAGCAAGAAAAAAAGGGCCTTCGCGCCGGCGTATGCAAGTTTTGCGGCTGGGCTTTTAGCCAGGATGAGATTCGCTGCAAGCATTGCGAAGCACCCACCGACATGTCCGAAGGAGTTTTGGTATCGCTCAAAAAATGGTTTTTTCATACGCCTCTGGGAGTGATGATGCTGATCCTGATTTTTGCCGGACTTATTTTTTACCTCGTCCGCTGAGAAACTAAAGCGATCATGGATAACCAAAAACCGAGTGGCCAGGACAAACGAAAATTTAAGCGGGTCGAAGCGTCGTTCTCCGTGGTGTACACGGTCGAAGCCCCTTACGAACTCCGAATGCGAATTGGCCGAGACGTCGAAGGAATCGCCAATGACTTAAGTCAGGGTGGGTTATCCTTAATGACCAATCACCAAATTCCAGCCGGGGCGTTACTTCAAATAAAATTCAGATTGCTCAATAATTCCGCGATCAGCGAAGCGGATCGTTCCCGAAAATTTCAGCTTCAGGGTGAAGCGCGTCATAATTCTTTTTCGAAAGAAAACGGCTACCGTGTGGGTATCCGTTTTTTGAATGTTTCGGAGGCGGATCGAGATTTTGTAGCTAATTATGTTCGCTCGATACGGTGATGCATGGTATCGTTTGTCATCCCCGAAATCCTTTATCGGGGATCCAGGCATTTTTTATTTCATGTCTGGATTCCCGCTTAAAGATTGCGGGAATGACAAGAAAAAACTAAAAGGAGATTTTGAATGAAAAAAATGATGTTAGTCGTGGCGCTGTTCGCGTTGTTGTTGGGCTGGGCGATGATAGGACAAACGGAAGGGGAGGACATTGTGAAGATCAAGATCGAGACGACGATGGGAGAGATTGACGCGGATTTGTACGCGAAAGAAGCGCCGAAAACGGTGGAAAATTTCGTGACGCTCGCGAAAAAAGGATTTTATGACGGAATTATTTTTCACCGCGTGATTCCCGGTTTCATGATCCAGACCGGCGACCCGACCGGCACCGGCATGGGAGACCCTGGATATAAATTCAACGATGAGTTCTCGCCGAATCTGAAACACGACAAACCTGGCGTGCTTTCCATGGCCAACGCCGGCCCCAACACGAACGGCAGCCAGTTTTTTATCACCGAAGTTCCAACGCCGCATTTGAACAATCATCATTCTGTTTTTGGACAGGTGACGAACGGAATGGACGTCGTCCACAAGATTGCGAATGCGTCGCGCGACGCGAATGACCGGCCGCGCCAAGAGATTAAAATGACGAAGGTGATGGTGTTGTAATTCGTGTTGCATCGCCTGCTTTAAATTCCATCGAAGCGCGTGTCCTTGCTGCAAGCCGGGGGAAAGCATGCAAACCGAAACAAACTCGCTAATCGCTCAGACAAGTTTCGGTTTGCGGCTTTCCTCTTGCCCGGCTTGCAGCAAGGACACAAGAGCGCTACGCTGGAATTTAAAGCAGACGATGCATTTACAAATTAGATAATAGAATAAAATAGGCGGGGGTGACGCGGAGGAGGGGATCCCGCCGCGCGCAGGCTTTTGCGAGCACGGTGGGATACCGCAGCGGCAGGACCCGCGCCCGCATTTGATGATTCTTTACCCGATTTTTGAATTTACATTAGAATAGAGCACTATGAATTCCGAATTTGTCCATCTCCATGTTCACACCAATTACAGTTTGCTCGATGCGGTTTGCCGCATAGAAGATCTGACGCAATCTGCAAGTAATTACGGGATGCCGGCGCTGGCAATGACCGACAACGGCAATTTGTTTGGTGCGATCGAATTTTACAACGCTTGCCGCAAAGCCGGCGTGAAACCTATTTTGGGCGCCGAGGTTTATGTCGCTCCGCAAAGCCGTTTTGAACGCGCGACGCATGGCCTGCAAGGCGCCTCCTACCCGCTGGTTCTTTTATGCAGCAACGAAATCGGTTACAAAAATCTCATTTCGCTTGTCAGTATCGGCTACCTCGAAGGATTTTATTACCGTCCGCGCGTGGATAAAGAAATGCTGAAGAAACATTCCGACGGATTGATTTGTCTTTCCGGCGGGCTGCGTGCCGAAATTCCTCATCTGATCAATATCGGCCAGATGGAAAAAGCTCGAAACGCGATGCGCGAACACATCGATATTTTTGGCAAAGAAAATTATTTCATCGAAATTATCCGGAGCGGGATACGCGAACAGGAGCGAGCCAACGAAGAATTGATCAAGCTGGCGAATGAAATGAGCTTGGGATTGGTTGCCGCAAATGACGTTCATTATTTGAAACGCGAATACCAGCGTGCGCATGAAGTACTGGGTTGTATCCAGGCGCAGATGACTCTCGATGAGAGGGGGACGCGCTCGAATGTAGATGAATTTTATTTCAAAAGCCCGCAAGAAATGAAAAAACTTTTCGCGGATCTCCCCGAAGCGATTGCAAACACGACAAAAATTGCTGCGCGCTGCAACCTCGAGTTTGATTTCACGGTCACGCATGTGCCGCAATTCATTCCACCGAAGGGAAAAACTCAGGAAGAATATTTGCGTGAGCTCGTGATGCAGGGTTTAAAAAAACGTTATGAGCCGCTGACCGAAGTGATCCAGCAGCGCGTGAAGCATGAGCTTTCCGTTATTCAAAAAAGCGGTTACACAAGTTATTTCCTCATCGTATGGGATTTCGTGCGTTTTGCGAAGGAAGAAGGGATTCCGGTGGGGCCGGGACGTGGTTCGGCGGCCGGCAGCGTCGTGAGTGATGCGCTCGGG
>OBEQ010303998.1_pt1 | contig 15112 bp, 15 predicted proteins | sample 1670901 | NCBI WGS metagenome assembly OBEQ01 (sample SAMEA104232315, study PRJEB22302) | groundwater metagenome | biome: forest; feature: aquifer; material: groundwater | place: USA | collected 2011-08-07 | depth 5.4 m | reverse complement strand
TATTTTTCAGTTTAATTATCTTTAAAGGCAGTTTTCCGGCAATTTTAATCATTGCTTTTTTGATTAATACTTTGAGCCAATTTTATACCCCGGCCGAGTCTTCAGCCATCCCGATGATCGTTAAAAAACCCCAACTGATTACTGCTAATTCCATTTTTTCCACTACCCTTTACGTTTGTTTTTTATTGGGATTTGGTTTGTCAGGACCATTAATGGATAGGGTAGGGATTAATTATCTCTTTGCGCTTGGCGGGGGACTTTTAACAATTGCCACAATTCTTGCTTTATTTTTCCCTTCGATTGTTTCTAAAGCTGATGAACAAGGGCAAAGGTTAATCTTTGCCCTGCAAAAAAAGGATTTCAAAACTGTCAAAATGGTTGGTTTTTATGAAATCCAGGAGACATTTAAGTTAGTCAGGGGGCACCTGGCAGTCTTATTTTGTATTTTAATTTTAGCTGGAGTCCAGGTTGTGATTGGGGTGTTGGCAGTTTTAATCCCATCTTTTTTTGAAAAAGTGCTGCATATCAGAGCCACTAACGCTTCTTATGTTTTGATCATGCCTTTGGGTTTGGGAATGGTGGTCGGAGGATTTTTAATTGGGAAACTGGGTCATAAGTTACCGAAAAGAATACTGGTTGGCAGGGGAGTTTTGCTCTCTGGGCTATTATTTTTCCTGGTAGGGGTAGCCCCATTTATTACCCCGGTTATCAGTTATTTGCATGTTTCCCGGCCCTTACCATTTATTTACCAACTGCCTGTTTCAACAGTGATCGCCATTGGGGCATTTTTACTGGGGATTGCGATGGTTTCTATTATCGTACCCTCCCAAACTGTGCTTCAGGAAAGTACCCCAGAAGAAGACCGGGGTAAAGTTTTTGCAGTTTTGGGGGCGGCAATGTATGGGTTGTCTTTATTGCCGGTCTTTTTTGCCGGGATTTTGGCTGATATTTTTGGTACCACTCCGCTACTAATTGGATTGGGTGGCTTTATCTCCATCATCGGGCTTTTTAGTTTAAAGCCAGAATTTTTTTTTGAGGAAGCCCATTTGCCAGCACATATCAGGCAGTTTTTAGGGCTGGGACATTGGAAGAAAGATTAAGATAGATATTTAGCAAGTTCTTTTTTCATCTGTGTTTCAGTGGTAATGTCCTTACAATAGGTTAAAAAGCGAGAAAAAGTAGCGATACTTTTTACTCTTAACAGTTTTAGGACAAGATCAGCAATTTGGTCAGTATTAACACTCTTCTCTTTTAAATCCAAGATGCCACGCTCCACCTCTCTAGTAATTTTATCTACAAATAGCTCCCGTTGAGGAAGTTTTGAGGCGTGAGCCGCATAAGATATGCCAGCATAAAGTTTCATTCGGCTAAATCTTTCAACTTTGCCTGACTTTTTTATCACAAATAGGTGAGAAAGGTTGATAATTTCATGAGTAGTAAATTCATTCTCACAGTTTAAGCACCTTCTTCTGCGCCAAACTTGAGAGTTGTGATAAGTAGGGCGGGAATTTGTAACTTCAGTTAATGGTTTGTGACAATAAGGACATTCCATATCAAGATGTTGTCATCAATTATCAACTATCAATGAACAATTTTCAATAATTGAACTTTACAAAATAGATTTTATATCTACATCATGTTCTATCATTATACTGGCATCTCCTATACATTTTAAATATGAATAAGTGGAGAATTTTAGAAGGAGTACATCCAGGATATTTAGGTAAACAAAAAGATAATTTTATTGATGGTTTAGATGCCAGATATGGACCAGAAAATTGGAGATGGGCTTGGATGTTAGCGAACGGTGAAATTTTAGATTATATTAGAATGGTTTATGAGGAATTTGCTTCCAGCTACGCAGCTCATTTTAGAATATATCCTGAAACACAAACTTGGTTGGTAAATAATTACGATTATACTTATGACAAGGATTTAGTTTCAAGAGAAATGGCTTTTGATCCGCATGCATTATATAATAAACCAGGAATAGTGAATCAAATTCATCATGTAGGAATTAATTTGGGAATTGAAAAGATCAATGGTGTTAAGTATATGGGTGAGAAACCTCTCCAAGTTAGAGAGGGTAAACCGGGAACTCTTCAGTCATATTGGCCCGAAGGATATTTTTTAAGTCCCAGTCGAATTGCAGCGATCAGACCAGATCTAATACCTGATATTAATATTCCTAAAGGGTGGGACTATCAGACGGGTTCAATTGAAGACTGGTATCAAAAAAGTAAAGTTATACAAGTTATTGATTAAAATCCCATTCTTCAATCTTTCCATCTTCAATTTTGATAAGAATCCCGGGGGGCGGGGGGGGGATAGGCCATCACATCCTGGACTTTAAAATTTCCTCTCATTAAATAAGAAACTAACCCTTCAATAACTGCACCATGGGTGCAAATAAGGATCGTATTGAAATCAGATTTTTCGAGCTGGTTGAGAAGATTTTTTACCCGCCATTTTAAAATTTGAAAAGGCTCCATCATCTCAGTTATTCTCCAATCTGCCATAAATTTCTTGCCAGTTTCCAAAGTGATAATTTCAGCGGTTTGCCTACAGCGCAAAATTGGCGAGGTTAAATTTAAGTCAGTCGGCACATCTTTTAAAAATTCAGCCATTTTAATGATTGTGGGTTTGCCGGATTCTAAAATCCCCGCTGTTAATCTTTGGAGCCCGTAGCCGCTATTTTTAGTAGTGGCAAAGGTTTGGCCATGGCGGAAGATATAATAAGTTTTCATAATAAAACTCGAAATACGAAGCACGAAGTACAAACTTGTTTACTGATATTATACTTGATTTCACCCTCCAAACCTCGTACGATTACTTTCATGTTTCTAAAGACCCTTAACATCACAAATTTTAGAAATTATTCTCACCTAACATTTCACTTTAAAAATCAGATTACAGTTTTGATTGGAGATAACGCCCAGGGTAAATCAAATTTTTTGGAGGCAATTTATTTTTTAGCTTCTTCTAAATCTCCAAAGGCTGATAAAGATGAAGAATTGATCAAACAAGCCGATGAGTTTTTACGAATTGAGGGGGAGATAGAGATGGATAGTAAACAAGAAAAAACAAGTTTGGAGATTGCGATGCAGATGGTGGAGGGAAGACTCAAAAAGAAAGTTAAGGTCAACGGGATAGCCAGAAGAGTGGGGGATTACGTCAGCAATCTAGCAGTGGTTTTATTTGCTCCGGAGGATGTCAATTTAGTGACCGGTTCACCTTCACTCCGCCGTAATCATCTTGATCAGTTGCTGTCCCAAATTGACCGCGAGTATAAAAAATCCCTAACCCACTATGAAAATGTAGTTAGCCGCAAAAACCGGATTTTAAAAGCCATTAATGAAGGGATAGCTGGAACTGACCAGCTTATGTATTGGTCAAACCAACAAGCAATGTCTGGAGAAATAATTTCTCGTAAAAGAAAAGAGTTTTTTAAGTTTATAAACTTAATGGAGAGGAAATTTGGGGATTACAAATTTGATTATGCCCAGAGTGTCATTAACACCGAAAGATTAAAGGAGTACCAGGGCCGGGAAGTAGCAGCGATGAACTCTCTAATCGGCCCACATCGGGATGATTTCCTTTTTACATTCAACAATAAGGACTTAGCAAAATACGGTTCAAGAGGGGAACAAAGAACCTCGGTCTTAGATTTAAAAATAGCTGAAGTTTCCTTTGCAGAAACTATCTTAGGAACCAGGCCGGTTCTGCTACTTGATGATATTTTTTCCGAACTTGATGAGGATCACCGCCAACATGTAGTTGACCTATCAAAGCTGCAGCAAACTGTGATCGCCACAGTTGAGTTTGATAAGTTTTTGAAGGATGCATTGAAGGGAGCAGAGTTGCATGCTGTTAAAAATGGAGGAGTTGGAGTTTTTAGTTAAGCTTTTTTGGCTTGGATTTTGGCGGAAAGCTTGGATAGTTGATAAGTTACTAAAACAATTAAAAAGGTGACTAAGATTGCATATAAAAAACGGGAAAATAAGCCGGAACCGGGGATTTTGGGTTCAATATAATTTTTGACAAATTCCTGGATTGCATCATTCCAAGCCAGGGCTGCCACCACTCCAAACCCAGAGGTGACCAAAGTAGACATCTGGACAATCAGCTCTTCATGGAAGGCTTTTTTCTTTTCCGCTGTAGTTTGGGGCTTTTTCTTCATATTAACAAGCTATTCTAGCACAATCATGGGAATAAATAATAATTGACAATATACCTGCTTGGGTATACGATTTCTTTATGACTGAATTGTTACAATCCGAAACTTTCTCTACAGAACTAAAATCAGTCCCAAAAATAGCTACTTTTGCTCAATTAATAGAACTGGCTGATACTGCTCAATCTAGACCAACTGTAAAAGATTTAGAAGATTGGTGTATTGATAAGTATGGAGTTCAAAATTATGAAAGTTTACTCCAAGATCCAGCAGCGTGGAGAAGAACATTTGTTGGTTTAACCCATCCTCTCTAATTAACTTATTCACTTAAGTCAAGATTTATATATTTAATATCTCTTTTCTTTTGCGGGAAATATGCGAGAATAAACCCAGAGGATCAGAAGATTTGAAAATCGGAAAATCGGATTCTGATCTTCTGATATTCTGAACCATGTTTGTCCCAAAACTCACAATCAATCACTCAATTTTAAAAAATATCAGTTTGGCTGAAGCGGCCAAAGAGGTGATTACTAATGCACCTTTAATCCCAGCCTGGGAGGCCAAATTTAGAAAAGACGCAGTAGACCGCATGGTCCACCATGGCACCCATATTGAAGGCAACCCCTTAAGCGATGAAGAAGTGAAAGATATTTTGGATGGCAAAGAAGTTTTTGCCAAAGACCGGGATATACAGGAAGTTATTAACTACCGCAATGTAGTTAAATTTATCGGTGATATCGCTGATAAAATTGGCCCGCCACCCACCATCGAGCCGGCCGGCAGCCACTATCTGTTAACGCTAGAGACTCTACTGGAAATTCATCGCTTAACTACCGATCGGATCGTTCCACCGGAATATTCTGGTCAGTTCCGCACCCGTCAGGTGGTGTTAAAAGACAGCCGCACCGGCCAGATTTCTTATACTCCGCCGCCAGCGGCTGAAGTACCATATTTAGTCGAGGATTTAGTCAATTGGGTCAACTCAGGGGATACGAAGGAAGTTCATCCAATATTAAAAGCCGGGATTATCCATTATGAACTAGCCAGAATTCACCCCTTTGTAGAGGGTAATGGTCGGACTGCCAGGGCTCTTGCTACTTTAATTATGTTTCTGGACGGATATGATATTAGAAAATTTTTCTCCTTGGAGGAATACTTTGACGAAAACCCGATAGATTATTACGTTACTTTGCAAACTGTCTCAAACCAGTTAGTAATTGATACCCATGAACGGGATTTGACCCCTTGGCTGGATTATTTTTCCAAAGCCGTAGCAGTGGAGTTAAGTCGCATCAAAGACCGGGTTAGGAGAATCTCCACTGATTCCCATGTTAAGGATAAGTTAGGGGAGCAGGTGGAATTAAATGAGCGGCAAATGACCATCATGGAGTATTTACACCGCCACCAATCTATGCAAAATAAGGACTTCCGCAAGATCTTCCCAGATTATTCAGATGATACAGTTTTAAGGGAGTTAAAGTTTTTAAAAGATAAAAATTTAGTTAAAAAGATCGGCGGCACCAAAAAAGCCTCTTATGTTTTAAAGTAAACTTATGAGTGATAATCCCGAGACTCCATTTGATCCTTTTGTAAAACAAAGACGATGGTATACAGAGATTTTAACAAACTATCTCCCAATTGAGCTACTACAAAGGAATGGGACTATCAGAGCAATCAGTATTGGAGGAGCTGAGGGTTTAGAAGGACAAGCATTAATTGAGTTGGCAAAAATCATTAACCCAGGCCTTAATATTTACTTTGAAGCTTTGGATTTAGATGAAGGTGGTATTCGTAAAAGTAGAAGGATGAACCCTAATGTTCCTGCTGAAAACTTTAAAGTAGCTGATGCCACTGATATTCAAAGTTTCGGGTTAGAACCTTGGGATTTGATTATAATTCGCAACCCTAACCTTAAAACTGGAGTCATCACTTGGAAAGAAGGAGGGGGTCATGAGAACTGGAACACTATTTTTCAAAATTCTATTGACAAGCTTAGCCCCGGTGGGTATTTATTTATTACAAATTACGATGAAGATGAGCAACAACTGACATTAGATATGCTAAAGTCTGAGAAAAATTTTCCTGAGTTGCAAATCTTACATTTAAATTCAAATAAAACCTCCTCTTTGAGCAAAAAGGGTACAGGCTTCATGTTGGAGAGAACCGCTTCTGTCTTTAGAAAGCTTTAAGGAAGATTTTAAGTGATTCTAATTAATTTAGAAGGATAAGAGTGCTCTTTGTGCAGAATCTTGGACTTGTTGTAATTGTCCCTGAAGGGCTAACAAAGCTTCAGCTTGTTCAGGATCAGGTGTTTTTAGATTATCAAATATTGGTAAATTTGCTGTTATGAGAGCTATTCGTGAATATTCCCTGGCGGCTAAAATTGAGGTGGGTACCGATCCATTTGGAGAGCCATCAAATGCCGATCGGTCAAAACTACCGAATATTTCGGATATCACTTGCTCTAACTCATGATTAATTTCCATAAGTATATATTATACTCGAAGTAAGCAAATTTTGGCTTGTCAAGCTCAAAAATTTCGACTACAATTCTAACCATATGACATTTCAAAAACTGGCTGAGTATTTTGAAGAACTTGAAAAGACTTCTTCCAGGCTCTCATTAATTGATATTTTAGCCAAACTCTTCAAAGAGCTTGAATCATCTGAAGTCCCATTGGTGACTTATTTAATCCAAGGCCGGGTGGCGCCATTTTATGAACCAGTGGAGATTGGGATGGCGGAAAAGTCAGTTGCAGCAGCCATCGCCAGGGCTTACGGTGCTACCAGGGAACAAGTACTAAAGGATTATGGTAAGGCTGGAGATTTGGGAAAAGTGGCCGAAAGTTTGAGTGGTCAAAAGAAGAAGGGCAGCGGAAAGTTAAGTGTAAAGCAAGTTTTTGATACTTTGCGAAAAATTGCTGATTTTTCTGGGGATGGGACAGTGGAAAACAAAACTGCAGCCTTGGTCGATTTACTTTCCAAATCAAGTGGAATTGAGGCCAAACACCTGGTTAGAATCCCGCTGGGGACTTCCAGGCTAGGGATTGGCGACCCGACCGTTTTAGACGCCTTTGCGCTCTCTAAATTGGGTTCCAGGGAGAAGCGCAAACTTTTGGAGGGGGCATATAACAAGGTCTCTGATTTAGGGCTGATTGGGGAGACTTTATGGAAGGGCGGGTTAAAAGCGGTGGAAAAGCTAGAAGTGACTGTCGGCCGTCCCATTAGATCTCAGTTGGCTGAACGGATTAATGACACAAAAACTATCATTGAAAAATTTGGCACTGAGGCGCATATCCAGTATAAATACGATGGAGTACGCGCACAACTGCACAAGAATGGTAACCAAGTAAGGATATTCTCTAGAAATCTAGAGGAAACTACTTTGATGTTTCCTGATTTAGCAGCAGGAGTATTAAAACAGGTTAAAGCCAAAACTGCCATTTTTGATTCTGAGGCATTAGCTTTTAACCCAGAGTCAGACGAATTTTTACCTTTTCAGGAAACTACCAAGAGGCGCCGGAAGTACGGTGTGGAAGAGGCGGCTAAAAAGATGCCAATGAAGGCTTTTGTTTTTGATGTGATTTATTATAATGGGAAATCACTAGTTGATATGCCGCTGCGCGACAGGATGAAAATTTTGGAGCAGGGGATTGAGGGGGATGAAGTCTTAATTAAGCAACCGGGTGAATTTACCAAAGACCCCAAAAGGATTGATGAACTTTTTCAGGATGCTTTAACAAAGGGTTTGGAAGGGTTAATTGTTAAACGCCCGGATTCACTATATGAGGCTGGAGCCAGGAACTTTAACTGGATTAAGATGAAGCGGCACTCAGCGGGTGAGCTAAAAGATACCATCGATACAGTAATTTTGGGTTATATTTATGGTCGGGGCAAAAGGGCAGCATTTGGAGCAGGAGCGTTACTAGTTGGAGTTTATGATAAAAAAAAGGATGAGTTTGTAACTGTGGCCAAAATTGGGACTGGTTTAACTGATGAGGAATGGCGAGAGATCCACAAAAGAGCAGATAAGATCAAAACAGAGCACAAACCAGCCAGAGTAAATTCTATTTTAGAACCATCAGTTTGGGTCAAACCAGAGATTGTAGTAGAAATTCTAGCAGATGAAATAACTAAATCTCCCATCCATACTGCGGGTAAAACTGAAACTGAACCAGGCTACGCTTTAAGATTCCCCAGATTAGTGCGATTCCGTGGTTCTGATAAGCGAGCTGAAGATGCTACAACGGTGAAGGAATTAATCGAGATGTATGACCAACAATATAAGCAGGAGAAAAAATAATTTAAGCTGTTGGAATCAATTTAGATAAAACGTTTTTATTACCAACATATCTTAAACTATGATCGATCTCCTCAGCGGTTACTTCCTCTATAAAAGGAATAAGTGTAGATCTTCCACCAAATCGCTCATAACGCCGATGAATCGCGGATGTTAGCCCACCATGAGTTTGTTCTCGCTTACAAGTTAATCCATCAAAATCAAGTTCAATTATTCCTTCACTTTCAAACCCTGGGATTGGTCTGGCCATAAATGAGGCATGTGAAGTTTTTAGTCCTCTAACAGCCAAGACTAATTGGCTACCAGTACTGAGATTAGAGACTTCAAGAGCCGCAGAGGCCTCCTCAATTTTTGCTAAATCGGCCTCATCAGCTAGATGATCTAAATCAGCCAATAAAGTCCTACGATTCAATAGATGAGCCCCATTTCTAATCAGCATTCTGGCATATAAATGGTTAGTAAATGGTCGGACTAAGCCTTCGGCTACTGGTGAAGGTTGGTATTCCTGGGTAATAGATTGAGTAAATTGAGCCAGATAATTAGGAGAATGGGCTGATAAATAAGATTGATCAGTTATAATTCCGTAGTTTTCTTCGGGCCAAAAATGGGCAGTTCTAATTTCGCCCCTATTAGAAACTTGGATTGCTGTAACACCCATGATGGGAAAAGGATAATCAACATAAATGTCCCCATTACTACTCCGCTCAAAACTCATGATATTCTTTAACACTTTTGGATTATTAAGTCTTTCAAAATCAGAGCTCCAAACTTCAAATGTGGAATAAGTTAAGCCGGTAGAAGGTAATAATTCTGGTAGCCTGTCAACTTGGGTAGCCATTACTTTATAGTATCAAATATCCGAAAAAGTATTGTAGCACAATTGTTATATAATCTGCCTATGGCTTATGTTGCAGATTTGCATATCCATTCCAGGTTTGCCCGGGCTTGCTCCAGCGCCTTAAACATTCCCAATTTAGCAAAGTGGGCCAAATTTAAAGGGATTAATTTGGTGGGAACAGGGGACTGTTTGCATCCTCTGTGGCAAGCTGAGCTGAAAAAAGATTTAAAAAATTTTAACAATGGAGTTTATGAATATGACGGAGTTAAGTTTTTAGCCACAACTGAGATCGCTTGTATTTACTCTGAAAGAGGTAAAACTTACCGCATCCATACCTTAATTTTCCTACCCAGTCTAGAATCCGCCCAGAAGTTGTCAGAAGCGTTAGTTAAAAAAGGCGCCAATATCTCCTCTGATGGCAGACCAATTTTGGGTTTATCCAGCAAGCTGCTTTGTGAGTTAGTTTTCTCAGTTGAAACACAGGCAATTATTATCCCGGCGCATATTTGGACCCCCCATTTTTCATTATATGGTTCAAATTCGGGGTATGACAAATTTGCAGACTGCTATGGAGAATTTAGTGACCAAATTTATGGAGTGGAAACAGGTTTATCCTGTTACGATCCTGAGACAGAGGTACTGACTGAAGTTGGCTGGAAAAAATTTTCTGAGGTCCAGGGTTTTGATAAAATCTGTAGTTTAAACATCAACACTGATCAGATCAAATTTCAAAAACCAACTCTTGTCGTTTCTTACCGGTATGCAGGGGAGATGTATCGATTAAAAACAAGGAGGGTAGATCTACTAGTTACTCCTAATCATAATCTTCTCTATAGCCCGTGCGATTTCAGAAAGCGAAAGCCTTATTCTTTAAAACAAGCGCGTTTACTATTTGGTAAATCTAAAATATTTAAAAAAGATGGTATTTGGATGAATAAAGATCCATTGCATTTTGTTTTACCGGCTGTGGCAATTAAACACGGTAGCCATTTCTATTCTGGTTCTCGCCAAATTAAAGAGAAAAAAATACCCTTAAACGAATGGTTAAGGTTTTTTGGGTTTTGGTTAGCAGAAGGATGGGTGAGTCAAGGTAATAACGGTGATTATAATATTTTAGTAGCCAACAATAATCAAAAAATATTGACATATATGAAACAACTTCTTGAGAGTTGGGGATTTAATGTTTTTATGAGTAAAAATATACTTAGAGTAAGAAATTATCAGTTACTTCATTATCTTAAAAATTTTGGAAAAAGTTCTGAAAAGTATATCCCTTTGGAGATAAAATCTCTTTCTAGTGCAGCTCTTAAATTGATGTTTGAATACTATATCAAAGGAGACGGTCATGTAAATGGTAGAAATGGAAAAGGATTATCAGCAGTTACAATATCGATTAGACTCAGAGATGACTTACAAGAGATCGCCTTAAAAATGGGAATGTCAGCATATTATAAATTACATAATAAAAAAGGTACGCCAATAACTTCTCTTCCCTATAAAAAAAAGGAATATTTACAAAGTCAAGATTCATGGGTGGTTTACTTTATCCGACAAAATAGACCAATCATATTACCTTCGCAAATAAAAAAATATAACTATATTGAATCATGGGTTAATTATGATGGTTTAGTTTTCTGTGTCACAATACCAAATCATGTTATTTATATTCGTCGTAATGGTATTCCGCTGTGGTGTGGAAATTCAGAGCCCGCTATGAACTGGAGGATAAAAGATCTAGATAATAAATCCATCGTTTCATTTTCTGATCTGCACTCTCTACCCAGATTAGGCAGAGAGGTAACTATATTTAAAGGAGAGCTAAGCTATCAAGGGTTGCTAAATGACCTAAAAACCCAAAATATCCTGGGCACAATTGAATTTTTTCCTGAGGAAGGGAGATATCATTATTCCGGGCATAGAAATTGTAATGTGGTTTTAGATCCTGAAGGTTTAAAGAAAAATGGGGTGATTTGCCCGGTTTGTAAACGATCTCTCACTATTGGGGTGATGCAACGGGTGGAGGATTTGGCCACCAGAAGTGAAGCAGAGTTGGAGTTAGAGAGAAAAGATGGCATAACCAGATCGAAAAAATTTCCTGAAAAAGCTGGATTTCGAATGTTAGTCCAACTGGAAGAGATTTTAGCAGAGGCGATGAATTCTACAGTTTCTTCTCAAAAAGTTAAAGCCGAATATGAAAGGTTAGTTACAACCCTAGATTCTGAGCTCAAGATCTTAACGAAAACCCCAATTGATTTAATCTCAATGGCAGCAGGAGAAAAAGTGGCAGAAGGAGTAAAAAAAGTCAGAGCAGGGGATATCCATATTGAACCGGGGTTTGATAATACTTATGGAGTTGTCAAGATTTGGGATGATGTTGAAGAGAAAGCGGAATCAAAAGAGCAGATCTCACTTTTCTAACCCATTTCTTAATTTCCAATGCTATAGTAAGAGGATATTGCCCATTCGCTGCACTCAGGGTAAAATCAAACGATGCGATTAATAGTAGGACTGGGTAATCCAGAGGAAAGATTTGCCGGGACCAGGCATAATTTGGGCTTTTTGGTGCTTGATGAATACCGCCGCAAACATAATTTGGGGGATTGGGATGTGGAGAAAAAGTTTAAAGCTGAAGTTATTAAGGTAAGCCCGGATTTAATGCTAATAAGGCCCCAAACTTATATGAATAACTCTGGGATGGCAGTTTCACTGGTGGCCAACTTTTTCAAAATAAAACCGGAGGATATTATTATTGTTCATGATGAGTTGGATCTGCTGCTGGGAAAAATAAAAATAAGGTTGGGCGGAGGAGTTGCCGGGCACCATGGGGTAGAATCAGTCATGGAAAAATTAGGTACTGATCAATTTATGAGGGTTAGGTTAGGGATTGGTAATACCCAGGGCTTTTTAGGGGAGCATAAAATTAATTCCTTTAAGGCCGAAAAATTTGTAGTGGAACCATTCATCTCTTCGGAGACAGCAAAGGTTAAAACAATGTTAAAACAGGCCATAAAAGCGCTGGAGTTGTTGCTGGAAAAGGGACTTGAGAAGGCGCAGAACCAATTTAACTAAACTGAATTCTTGAAGTTAGGAAGTGAAAAGTGGGATCTTGAATATTTGAATCTTTGATATATCAAGAATTCTAGAAATCAAGAATTCATTTCAAAAATATCCAATTTCTAACTTCAAGAACATTAATTGTTTAATACTGATTAAGAGCATAGTGGGTGTCTTCTGTTTGAGTGGTGAAAGTCTCTGATAATAAATCTTTTAAAATCACCAAATATTTGGGTTGGACCTTTATAACTTCTGCTGGAGTTATATCGTTGCCATCAGGGAAAGCAGCAGTAGACAGAATCAGGTTACGCACAAATTTAATTGGTTTGGACGGGTCAAGACTGACTAAGTTGCCATTAATAGTCAGCTGTTTTGTTTCTCCTCCATTGTCAGCATTAGAATGGGCACCGTTGCGGGAGACTTCACAAGAACCCCCAGACCCTCCATCAAAACTGGTACAGACTGTCCCTTGGGCAATAATTACTCCATCAAATCGGGACACATTCCGACCAAAGTTAACATCCCCTTTAACAATAAAAACCACGCCATTGTTATTACCCAGAGTGAAGTCTAAGGCAGAACGGTTGTTACTGCTACTAACATTCATATCTCCAATTTCCAGATTACCGTCTACAAAAATTACCGCTCTTTGATTATTATCAATGACTATATTTGCTGGATCAGTCAGGCTTAATTTTCCGGTGATGTTCCAGAGCCGATCAGGATGACCACCAGACTTAAGATCTAGAGTGGTAACATTTCCGGTTTGGGTTGCTTTATCAATTTTATTAGGCCCTGTAGTAACTGAAGCTTTGCGTTCAAAATAAATGTTTTTTAACTGGTCATAGGTGGGTATTTTAAAGCTGACAATACCAGCTTGGGCTAAGGGATTTGCGGGGTCAGTACTTGTGACGCATTGTCCGCCTGGATTACCAAATTTACCAGATCCGTTATAAAGAGTTAAGTTTGGAGTAGAGAGCAAACCCTGGAGGCGGGGTGTTTGGTTGTAACACCGTGAATTACCAGGTGCACCAACATTAACTTGAATCGTTTTAGTAACTTGAGTCGCACCTTTAGTTACACTGACAGTGACTTTTTTATTACCTGTCGTAGGGTAGGTAGTGGAGGTTGTAGAGTTAGTACCACTAACACTGTCAGACCAGAGATAAGTAAAGGGAGGTAAAGCGCCATTTATCACGGTATTAAAGGTAACTGGGGAGTTAGCTTGGACAGAGCTTGGAGTATAGTTAATATCAACGGTAAATGAACCAACATTTATAGTAACCGAGCAAGTGGCAGTTCTGTTTTGACTATCCTTGGCAGTTACAGTTGCAGTACGGGATCCAGGAGAAGAATAACTGGTAGGGACAGTTTGGCCATCCTGGTCATTGCCGCTGCCGTCCTGCCAACGATAGCTATAGGGGCCAACCCCACCGCTAGCATTTCCAGAGATAAGTTGGATAGTTTGACCAATGGTGGGACTGGTGTCACTAGCGCTGCAAGTAGGAGGAGTAAAAGGAGGAGGTGTACAAGTTCCGGATACACAACTATAGCCTGGACTGCAATTATTCACAGTACAGGTTTGATTGGGGGCGCTAACTTGGGTACAACTGCCCCCACCGGAGTAGGCAGTATAGAGACAAGATGTCAGGGTTCCGTTATTTGAACAACTGTTAGAAGTCAAGGGGGTACAGCTCCCAGAACAGCTGGGGTTCATATTACAGTTTGGGATTGGGGGAGGAGTGGGAGGTGCGATAGGGACACATCTGGGAGGGTTCCCATCCTGATCAGTTGGACCTGCGCAAACCTGTCCGGCTGGGCATGTTTGGCACAGCAAATATGAGCAAAAACTTCTAAAACAGCCTTCTGATCTTGTCCCGCAAGACCAACCCGCATCACAACTGGTGGGAAAACAGTAACAAGATTGGGCAAAAACCCGAGAGTTTTGGGAAAGGAAAAGTCCTAAGGTCAAAAAGAAGGCTAGGCCAGGTAAAAGAAAATTGTTGAATTTCATTGTTCAGGGTAAGAAATAATACTATTTACCTGATAAGAATTACCGCTGACCATTAAACTAATAATTGCCTGCTGGTTTTTGATTGTTTGTTTCATCTGGTCCGTGGTTAAGGCGGCTGATTTGGTGGCATTTGGGGGTTTAGCTGAATTGGTTGATTCAGGAGCCAAGATATTAAAATAGGGTGTAAAAGGGAAGGTAAAATTGCGGCCGCTTTTATCCCGGAAGGTTAAGTTATTTTGGTTATGGGAGATTATTTGGACTGAAACTATAGTATATTGGGCTTTAATAATATTATCGGGAAGAGAAGAAAGAGCAGCAGAGGAGGTTGTCCGGTTATAGCTAGTTTGGGACAGGCTGCTTTTAAAGCCAAAGTAATAGCCCCCCATCGCAGCAAGGGTTAGTAAGATTAGGACGGATAGGATTGTGATCAGGCGATTGAGCATTACTTTTATTCTAGCACAGTAAATCCGATTATCGAAATCCGAAATCCGAAACAAATCATAAATTCTAAATAATAATGTTTAAAACTATTTTTGTCATCGGAATTTAGAAAAATTAGAATTTATTTCGATATTCGTGCCTTGAATTTCGAATTTTCCTTACTGGGGTCCTCCTGGGGTATTAACTTTATCATTAGAATGGACATCACCAGAGGTGGTTTGCAGCCAGGGACCAATACATTGGGATTTATAAATAAAGCGGGTGGTAGCAGAAGTGCTGTTATTACCAGCG
>OBEQ012001665.1_pt1 | contig 15113 bp, 15 predicted proteins | sample 1670901 | NCBI WGS metagenome assembly OBEQ01 (sample SAMEA104232315, study PRJEB22302) | groundwater metagenome | biome: forest; feature: aquifer; material: groundwater | place: USA | collected 2011-08-07 | depth 5.4 m | reverse complement strand
GTTTTACAGCTGTGAAACCTTTGAAAACAGGACCCAGTTCTTTGCGAAGGCTTATTCCTATCAGCTGTTTTACAATTACTTTCGTCCCAATTCCGGAAAGGAGGGCCAATCCCCATGTCAGATTGTTCAGAAAGCGTTTCCAGACATCAACAAGAACGTGCTAAACTTGCAACCGATTCACCTGGATCCACTGACTACTCATTTTGTCGAGGGTGGATACCATCTACCCAAATTTCCCATAAATCTCACTTTTCCAACAGTTAATATTGTCTCAATAACCTGCCTCAAAAAACGAGACTACCGGAAGGTTAAAAAAAGTTGGTTTTTCGAGATCCTGTTTTTTGTTGTCTGACGAATTCTTCGGCGTTCGCCTTCCCTTTATCAATTATTTCAACGGACAGTATTGGCATCGCTTGACTGTTCTCGATTTGCAAAATGGGTATTTTGAGAAATAAATCCCTGATAGTTTTCATCCGACACGGGAAAGAAATACTGTTTTAAATATGTGTTTGCGTCGTTGAATTGCCTCTCAAATTCTTGATCTTCTATTGAATTAATCTCTCGTAAAATTGTCTCCAGCGAGTCTTGTTCCGATACAATCCATTTTAAGTGACTGCACTCAAACAAAGGGTCATAATTTAAAATAGATTGATTATTAAAGTGAATTAAAGGCTTTCCCATCATCAAAGCTTCCATTGAAACCGTGCTCCCCCAATACACGACCACTGCAGACCATTCAATATCTTCCTGCAAGGAGGCTTGTTGCGAGACATGAAAATTCCGGATCGAATCAATGTCTCGTATCAATTCTGATTTTATTTTATTCATGCTTAAAACGGGATGCGGACGAATTCTGATTTGATACGGCAAACGATCCGCAATTTCTTTAATCACGTAATTTACCAACTTATAAACCTCATAAATTCCTTCCAACGTAACCAGGATATTCGGTCGATAGCGGCGGCGAGGCCTGCGACCATTTTTCAAAAGGTGTTCCAACCTCAAAGCACAAGCTGGCTGAATCAATCCGTCAGGGTAACTGCCATATTTTTCAAGTATTTGTTTTGGCCGTAATCCGGTCGTTAAAATGAGATCCGGCAAGGGAACTGTTTTTAATTCAGTCTGACTAATAAATAAATTCGCGGACGCATGAGGAATGACGTTGTGTTGATACGCGATAATCCGTGTATTTGGAGAAAATTTTCTGATGGCCCGAACAGACATTCGTTCCCATGGATTATTCTCATAGGTGAGCAAAAATGTTTGGATGTTAATTTTTTGACTTAATTTCATCACGCACCAATAATGAATATACTGGTAAAATGATATCCCGTTTAGATGAACGGATAAATCATGTTTCACAATTCTGGAAACATCATAGCCGAAAAAATCCAGCTTTCCCTCAATCTGAAATCTGGCTGTAAAAATTCCGATTAAGCATTCCAACAAGTCCGTCAAAGATAAGCCATATTCGATTGCCATGATAATAAAGTCATTTTGCTGGCGGCTTTTCTGAAGACATTTGACGTAATTGCCCAAAATGTCCGCAAACACAACCAATCGAACATTTTTGCTCAGAAACGGAATCAAGGAACAAAAAAAGGAATCGGTGTAACCATTCGAGGTAAATGAATTATCGTAAATGAAAGTTTTGACAACATAATAGGATTGGCGACTATTCATCTTCTCGTTAAGTTTTGATCTCAACAAAGCACGACAAATCAATGTTCGCATCACAAATCGGGTAAAATGATAAACGATCGAGAACGTTCTTTTAATCCTCTTCGTCCAGGACGCCATTTGACGAGAAAATTGACCACCTATCGTAACGCAGCAAATTTTTATTTTGGCCAATTCTGTCTGTAAAACAAACTGAACTGCGATATCAGCATCGATGATCAGGAGCGTCTGGAAATCAGCATTCTGGACAAACGCAAGGACTTCTGCAATTTGTTGAAAAGATTTGGACAAAGACGATCGGAATCGATTGCGAGATGATATGTCCGTGCACCACCAAAGATCTGAATTCAATTTCTCATTTAAATTTCCGACGAAATCGACGTACTCTCTCAAAAAAATATTTTGATTGTTTTTTAAAGTGGAGTGGATGGCGACTTTCTCAAATCCCCTTTCTTCCAAGGAGAAAAGACCGGCGGGAGCATCGGAAAGACAAATATAAAAATCTAACTTCTCGTTCAATTTTTTATGTTTTGATAAGTGCCGCTTCAGATTTTTTAAACCTGAAATCAAAACAATAGTCTTCATGGGATCGTCGTCATCAAAAAGTGTTGATTTACGTTTTGGCTTCATGAAAGTTTTGACCAAGTACAATATGCATGGGTGGTAGTCCCAAAGCGGTAACTAGCCGGCGACGATTTTATTTTCTACCGACACGTATTTTTGGTTGAAATTCATAACCCGAGAATTACTCTTCAATAAAAAATCAGCAAAGGTAATTGCCGGATCAACATGATCACGAGTTGTCATTTGCTCACGAAGGGGTTTGAGCTTGGCCAAGTAACGATTTTTTTCATCGCGACTACTAAGCAAACGACGGAACATATCGACCAATTCTTCTCCAGAATGAGTCATCATTGTCGTACATTCTTTCGGATAAAAGTAACGGAACTGATTGCAAGGATCATGAAAGATACCTATCTTCTCAGTATAAATAGCGGCAAGTATGGGCGAAGAAAAGGGCAAACCAATACACGCGTCAGCCATTCCAATCGGTAAATATGGATCTGCATCATGTGTCAATAAAATAAGCCTCGATTTTGAAACCAGAGGATCTTCTCCGGCAATCAAGCGCTGAGCGACACGGCAATGGCTTCGAAGAGGATCACGGATAGAACGTTTTAATTTCAAGACTAGGCAAGTGTTAGGAATTTGAGTCAAAAGAAAGCGGATATCATTGTAAAATCGCTCTTGAACTTCCAGGTTATAAAGAAGACCTGCATGGCCCTTATTTAATCGCCCCTCGTCAGAATGAGGTGGTGTATCAAAGACAGCAATATAAACTTTCCCCGAATCAACGTAACCTATTTCGGATCGCAGAGAAGATGGGTCGCAAGAAAGCAAACGGGCATCTCCGCACATCAAAGGTCCTGTGACATGAAATGAGGGCTGATACTGATGCGCCAATACCAATCTTTCCTCGCACCATCTTTGAACCAAAGCGCTCCAAACACACACTTCTTTACACGCTTGAATGCTCAGAATGATATGTTGATCCTTGAAAGAAGGCTCTGTTTCCGTTCGTGAAAATACATTCCAACTATAATACCAATTTACAGTTCTAATATTCATAGCATTCATGACGGCAACTGCAGGCTCCTCAGGCCAGATGGCAGAAATGGAACTAACGTATACTTCCGGGTCATAGCGGTTCGTGAGCAAAACCCACGGCGCAGACTTGATGGCAAACTCCAGCACAGCCCATCTGATGCAGTTAGTCCTTTTTTCAACTAAGATTCTCAGCCAAATCCCCATTAAGCTTAAAAGAGCAAAGACTTTTTCCTTCGCACAAAGAAGAGCAGGCCAATCTTGTGCTTCAATCCAGTAAAGCCTTCTTTCTTTTAGGGTTTTCTTGATCTTAACGTCGGAAATAGGCGGCAAAAAAAATAAACAATCATTGCGATGCATGAGACCTCGTCGTACTAGGAAAGAAAAATCAAAAGCGTCAACATTGCATGAAATTTCAGATAATGCAATTCCCGTCCAAAAAAAGCGAAAACGATATCCTCTATAACTATTTCTGAACAAATTTATGCAAATGCGACTAGCTTGTTTAATGGTAAGAATAATGTTAAAAGTAAATCCCCAAAATCCCTCTAAGAACAAAAGAAAACCAAATTCGCTCATAGATAGGTGTGGGAAACGAATATAGAATTTTGCCGCTTGACTAAATAAAGAAGCGCCGGCTATATAAAAAGGTGCTGAAATTTTACTGGCGGCTTGCCATCGTTCAATTAAACGTAAAAAACGCACATGATCGTCATATTCAATCGCCAGTTGCTGCAGCCACAAAGGCATGAAGTCAATAGAAAGCCCGTTCACAGAAAAAAATAATGACTCACTTTCAACCCACCGATTCGCCACTTCTTTCCATGACTCATGTATCTCATCTGATAAAACTTGCCATTCGTCGTAGGAAAAATAAGATTGTGAATCGAGCCTTTCAAAACATTTCAAAACCAAGTGAGGCGTTCTAATACTTCTCCAATAGACAATTCGAAAAAAAGGCTTCAGACAAAAAGCGGCAAGAGCACTGATCGGGTTGAGCTTCAAAAAACAAATGACCGGGCGTGGCTTCATTTATGAAAAAATAAATTTAGGAGGCCTTGTTAAGTTCTTGTCACTCGGTGATTCTTTTTTGACAGCAAATTTTTCTGGGCAAAAGCATCGCACCAATATCGAACATGAGATAAAGGACGCTGAATCTTTGCGGCAATTTCAACCAAAGAGGAAATACCGTCAATGGCATACATCACATCCCGAAATGAATGCCATTTGGGAAGTAAATTTGGATTTTCTACCCAGTCGGGATAGAGGTCATAACCCGATAAAAAAATAGGCCCAGGTTGGTTCAGTTGAGGGATATAATCGGTTTCAACAATATCAACAAAAGATTGCAAAATATCCCTCGCCTTACGGATTTGAACCTCATCAATAAGTTGGATATTATCCTTGCTGCTATGATATTCGGGGTAAGGCGTCCTGGTCAGCGAAAACGTGGGAATGTCAACACCCGGGCTATCCATCACCTTCTCATCATTCCCTGTATATTTCAGGAAGGGCTCAACTTGGAAAGACTGATCTGAATCAGATAAAACTTGTTTCATAGCTGCATCCCAATACGAGTTCCCACGTCTCGTTGTTTGCAAAACAAAAGGCCCATTCGTTCCCACCATTTCACAAAAAAATCCGCCTATACATTTTTGAATCGCATCCGCGTGATGGGCAAAATAAACCACGCTTCCGATTGTTTCGGGAACCGCTAAAATGAGATACGAATATTTCCGACTTTTTCTTTTTTGCAAACGACGAGCAATGTCAATTGCCACCGCCAATCCTGTCAGCGAATCGTTTACCTGGGTCGGATGACAAACATTTGAACAAATGACAAAAGTTTCATTAAATTCCCCTGGAAGAAAAAAGGAAGCAAGATTAAAATTGCCGATTTCAAATGTAGCATCCAATTCCACATCATAGAATTCTTGATTAAACCGGCTCAACCAGTCGTGAGGAATGCAAAATCCCCAGTCTTTTTTATAAAAATTAGCAATAAACGGTATCGAATCTGGCAAATGGGCATAATGAAATATCTTCCGCATGAGATCATCATGGCTGACCTTGCCTTTAAACGGCTGGGAATAATTCACAACATGAAGATGATGCCAGTCAGAATCTACAAGAACTTTACCGTTTGCCGAAATCGTCCCTCTTTTCAATTCCCATCGGGGCGGAATAACCCATGACCAGGCTTTTGAGCCACATGGAAAGCTCTCGATTCGCGCGCCTTTCAGGTGACGACAAACGATTGAAAGTGCTTCATCCGTATCTTGGCAAGCAAGCGTGCGATGCAACGGCGCAAGCTCACGCAAAAACTGCGCGATACCAATTTCATCCTCATATGTTTGTGTTTGTATCTTTTCGTCTAACATTTTAGCGATGCGTTTCAACAACGTCAGCGTGAGAAACAAAATAAGAAGGAATCTTCGTCAATTTGGCTTCTAAAAAATTGCAAAAATCCCTCAGAGGAACCATTCGCGTTTTTGAATAAGCAAATGGGACAATGCGAATAAGGTTTTGAATAACCAGTTCATGACCTAGACAACTATAATCCGCTTTCACAGGGAAAGCTGAAAAAACAGGCGGTTTACCCGTTACCAAAACATACTCGTCGGCAGAAAAAAAACGCACAGATTGATAAACCGTTTCTTGCGGATTCAGAGGATTATGAAACGCTTTGTTGTAGCGATAGGGGACACCAATCTTCTCTTCAATGTAGTGAATAAAGGTCGTCCGAAAAATGACATCGTTATGTGCTCCTCCTAGCAACATGATATAACTACACCGACGGCCTGACTCTTCATAAAGCCGGTCGAAAACGGAATCCTTACCAAAGCACGAATTTCCATTTTGAAGTAAATGGCTCATAAGAGGCGATGTGGATTGATTGCGTAAAACAGCCACTGAAAAATTGGGGTTGCCTGAGCGAACAAACCTTGGATCTTTCCATGCCTCCCGAGCATAATCACCCACATCAACCGGACACTCCGAAGTCAAGGGATTAAAACTTTCTCCCTTACACCAACTATAGGTAAACGTCGGAATGACCAATAGCCCCTGGGCTAACACTTCCTTAAATGCGTCTGTAATTATTCGCAAACCACCACGCAAACGCCCCAAACCCGTTATGCCAGAGTGCACAAAAACAAGATCGGTTTTTTTTAAACCCATGTCGTTCTTGAGATGATCTATCAAATCATCTTTTGTCAGCTCTAGAATGGCTCACCTCCTCGGTAACATTAAGTTCTATCACCCCAAGATGACGTAAATAATAGAACATGACCTGACCGCACTCTTTTGAACCAGACTTTTCGAGACGCGTTAGCGGAAAACCGAAGCGATTTTGATTAATAAACTGCTGAACTTTTTCTAATTCAGATTCATCTTGAACGGAGTAACAAGTATGTGCATAACCCGGTTTGTGATGCTTCACTCTGCCTTCTTGGCAAATAAATTCAAGATACAAATCAAGCCAATCGTTAAAAACAAAAAGAACATGGGTTTCTTGCATTGGATCGAACAAAAATTTCTTACCCAACTCCTGTTCAAGGATTTCCTTTTGTTCGCACGGAATGACAAACCCCAAATGGTGTTTTTTCAGCTGGTCAAACATGGTCAGCCCGACGGATTTATTTCAAAGTTAACATTCCGATACCATACTGCAACAGGTAATCACGGCACACGAACTCTTTTTGATGATATTGACCTGTTTGTTTCAATTCATTCCAGAACTTATTAATTCCCGGCCAATCCGGGCAATCCACATCATGAAAAGCAACGACGCCATCATTATTCAAAAACTTTTCATAATTCGTAAAATCCATTTTGACGTAATCATAGGTATGGTTCCCATCGATAAAAATAAAATCAAATTTTCCAAGTAACCCAACAATCCGCAAAACCCTTTCCGAAGCCGAGTCCCCACACACGACCGTGAGATTTTTATGCCTCATATTTGCTTTCAGTATGAAGCCGTTAATCGAAGAAGAAAAATTGTCGACAGCAACAATCTCATCAAATTTAAAAAACTTCTCCAAAAGCGTGTTATTAATACCCGCGCTAAAGCCAATTTCCAAAAACTTTGATAATTTTTTTCCGCGTTTTTGTTCTAGGCGTTTAAGTTCAAAAATGAAATCCGTTAGCTCGTAGGGACTTTGCATCAAATGCCCACCGATGCCATCATACAAACGATAACCACCTATCTCGGCATTCGTTTGATGTTTGATAAACTCAACCAGTTCTTTTTTATATTCTTCGGTAAAGCTAAATTTATCATAAATGTAGTTGTGCGCCATCGGTTTCCTTAAATATTGGCAAACTAATAGTCACCAATAGATCATTTAAATTGTAAAATAGTTAAATGTCGTTTAACAAACTACGGTCAACTTACTGGATTGTGTCGATGCGAACGTAAAACATGAATAAGCTGGGCGCTCAACGAACGATTCGAAGATGCGACTAGCTGTTTTGAGAAAATGTTCGCTGGCATCCCATCAAAGTCGACAACTTCTCCCCCCGCATTCCCCACAATGAGCATACCCGCAGCAACATCATACGAGTTTGCGTCATTCCACACGCGTGCATTAATTTTTCCCGTCGCGATTAAGGCCATATCGCAGCAGGCGCTCCCTGTAATTCGAGTTGTAAAACAGCTCGCCGTAATTGATTCAAAGACAGCAAAAGCTTCTTTGTCAAGTTTGTAGAATTGATTGTCATAACAGACCAGCGACTCTTCAATCTTTTTATGAGATGTGCGTACTAACCGCCAGCCTCTACCAGATCGTACTTGCGACGGTGCCGCACTCCCCACGCATCTCAGAAAAATATTCAGCATGGGTATAAAAATAGCCCCTCCGATAGATGTATTGTTTCGATCCAGAACCGCGCAAGAAATACCCCAATATGGAAGACCGAAGCAAAAATTGTGGGTTCCGTCAAGCGGATCGATAATAAATTTAACATCTCTTTGATCATCCGCCAAGAGGTCTATATTGTTTAGTTCTTCCGAATAAATTGCCGCAGATTTATCTTCTTTTCGAATGAAATCAATTATGATTTTTTCGCAAATTAGATCTTCTTCGATTACCAATTCTTTGAAAAATTTTTGTCGAACATTGCTGGACTGAAAATTATCAAAGGCTCCCACCAAACGCTTTTGAAATGCCTGTTTGGCGTAGTTTCCCGCTTTTTGTACAGCCTGCGTTAGAAAATGCACGAGACTGAAAGTGTCTATATCTTGAATTTGTCCCAAGCTTACTTCTTTCTACCAGAAATCCAAAATCTGATCAGGAAAAACATGAATAATAATTAGAAGTCGTGAACTTTTTCAAAAATATCAAATCCCCACCACATCCAAAGCTTGGTAGTTTTCTTTGAAAAGTTCATGAATGCAAATATAATTGACAAGATCATAATACCGATTGACCGAATTCTCATTGTCAAAATAACCATAAAAATAAACATTGTTATCATCCATCACTTTGAGGTTTTCTTTGATAAAAACAACTGAATAGGTTGAGCAATTATAAGCCTCAGGACCGATGTCTGTCTCGTCAAAATTGTATAAATATTTTAATTGTCCGCGTGAAAATGTTTCTTCCAAATCTTGCAAAATGTCCTTAGTTGAAACCGGCTTACCCAATTTAAACCGAAAATCAATCATGGAAACACCCGAATACGGAACAATGGTATAATTCACTAAAAAATTATTCGCGTTGAGAAACGGAAGGAGCTGAGGACCGGATTTTTCCAGCGTGCAAAACTTACGGTTGAGCGTGTGATTTTCCTGTAAACGATACTCTTGGATATTATGAATAACATTCACATCGCTACTGAGAACACCGTATTTTTTGTTCAGATAATTTGCAAGAGGAACATACGCATTGACCGTGCACGAACCGTACGAAATCACTCTTTCCGTTCCGTTAAAAGTAGCGTGATTGAAACCATAAACGAGTGTCTTGTCTGCATCCCAAGATGTCGCAGAAATAACCGCTAATTTTGTTCTCTTCGTCACATAAAACGCACAATCCTTCGCCAAGGTATTTTTGCCGGAACATTCGAACACAATATCCGGCTTTCCAATCCACGGAATGTCAATGGCTTCTTTGTTCGTATAAAAAATCACATGTTTTGAGCCGTCGGGCTCCAAAATAACGATCGTGTCGTCCTTCAGCTGAACTTTGTACTTGTTGAAGTGCACATGTTCATCGCTACAGATAATTTGGTACGCATCCTTAATAGTTAACGTGTCATCGTTTATAAATCGTATAATAAAGTGAGTTTCGCTATGACGGTCAAGCCAATATTTGAGAAGATGCAAGCCCACACGACCAAATCCGTTTAGACCGGCAATTGCTTTTGATGCCATGGCGTTTCTCCTGTTACCACTTCTTGTTTTGCATTGATAAAATCTCGTACTTTACGCCTTAAAATTTTGTTCGAATAAGTCTTTGGTAATTCATCCCAAATCAAAATGCGAACGGGGATTTTATAATTGGAAAGATTGTTTTTGCACAACCTCAGAATCTCTACAACCAAGCCACTTTCTGAAAGATCAGTTTTTATTTTTGGCACCACGACTGCTACTATCTCCTCACCAAACAACGGATTTCCTCGTCCGACAACGACGCATTCCAAAACATTAGGATGGCGATAAATCACTTCTTCCACTTCAGACGGTGTGATATTGATACCGCCTTTTATAATTAAATCTTTTTTTCGATCCAAAAAATAAAACTTGCCGTTTTGTTCAGCTCCGAAATCTCCAGTATGAAACCAACCATCTTTGACAGCATTGTGGTAAGCTTCCTCATTATTATAATAGCCAACAAATACGTTGTCTCCTTTTATTAATATCTCGCCATCAGATGCAATTTTGCACTCGTTCACATCCAATGGGACTCCGATGCTGCCCGGTTGCCAATCTTCCTCAGTCGGGTTATCGATATGTGATGGTCCCGTTTCAGAAAGACCGTACAAATTGGCTACTTGAATGCCGTATTTTTCTATAAATTCCTTTTGGGCACCCAATGGAAGAGTGGAAGAACCGCAACCAATAAAACGAAGTTGTCTTAAATCATGAGAAGACAAATCAAAATTTAATTTACATAACATGAAAAGAATGGTGGGAACAATTTCCGTATAAGTGATGCTATATTTCGCCAGCACCGCAAAAAAATTACTTCTCAAATGTTCAAAACCCTTTGATATGTATAAATCGCAGCCCACCATGAGCGCTGGTAAGATGTTGTAATTGATGGATGCAGTATGACCAAATGGCAAGAGAGCGAGTTGGCGATCGAGCGATGTAAATTTAAACCCCCGTATGATCGAAGAGATAAGAGATATCATGTTTCGGTGCGAATATAAAATACCTTTCGGGTCTCCTGTTGTGCCAGATGAATAATACAAGCAAGCCGGCATATTAACGTCAACAACCTGATCATTTCCAAGTGAAGGATTCACACTGTCTGAGGGATGCATAACACAAAAACGTCCTTGGTATTTCTCAAAGATATCTTTTCGATCTGTAATAATGCAATGCGGATCAATATATTGAAAAATCTTATCTAACTCTTGAATTTCAACAAAGTAAGGCAGGGGATTAAATATATTGCCTGTCATTAGAACTGATAGAAAAGTTGTGATATAACTAATAGAGTTTGGCAGAATGACCGCGATCACCTTTTGTTCCGCATGGTGAAAGAAACCAGTTTGACCGAATGCTTTTTCATACACGGCACGAAATGACAAACGACGACCTGTCTCGATTTCGTAAACAAAATGACGTGACTTAATGTGTTCTTTGAAATAATCAACGATGGTCGAGCGCATTCTGCACTTGTTTTATGATACCCTCTATATTGCTAAAACATTCAATGTTTTCTGGCGTAATTGTAAGTCCGTATTTTTCTTCCAGAGCAGAAACCACTGAAAGATATGTCATAGAATCCCATTCGGCGTAATCTTCTTGTCTGGCATCGTCACGCACACTTTCAAGCTTCAAGCGATCACACAATATCTTTTTAACTTCTTCTTTGAGCAAAGCAGCCGTCATATATGAATTCTTTAAGTTACCTAATAAATGAGTTTCTTTTAATTTTGAATAATGAAGTCAGACTTTCAATAAAAACGTCATTAATGGTGGAAGTTAATTCCTGCCACCTATTTCAACTGGTACTTACGCAAAGTCGGAATTGTGATTATACCAATAAATGCCAAAAAACCGAAGGAAAAATTAGCTAATGTCAACGCACCAGCGAAGCTGGGCAAATCTTGAAGAATCTGCAAAGAAAACCTTTTATGAACTTCGTGACCGAGTCGCACCCGGGGAACATCTCGAAATCTTCAAAAATTTCGTGAAAGTTACTTGCCCAATGTGCAAGTCTCTTTTGATTCGAATTATATTCCCAAGATCCTTCGGCAACTTGAACGCTTGCAGGAAACAATTCGCTTGCGCCGTGAAAAACAACGGGCCTACATTGATCGTCTTCATGATTTATCGAAAATTAAAATATTGCCGCTTGATTTGAATGGCGTGCCATGGCGATTTTTATTTCGTATACCAGGAATTGATCGAAAAATGCAAGAGTCGATCAGTCATCATTTAAGGCGAGAAGGAATTGATGTGAGCAATTGGTATGTACCAACGCACTGGATGTTAAAAACAGGATTTCGCACCATTGGAAAGTTAACCGGAACAGAAATCTTGAGCAATACGATCTATCAGTTTTGGGTCACTAAAAATATGACCACCCGAAAGATTGATCACGCGTGCCACGTCCTGCGCCACATTAATCAAAGTCGCTTTCAGTTTTTGCATTGTAATTACTGATGCTCCCTTGTGTGCATAAAAGATTGGTCAAATTTCACATCATATTGTGATGACATCCGACAATTCATTGTAGCACCCGTGATTTTAACGACAATGATAGGGTGTGGTCAGACAAATGACATTCGGTATCTTCGAAAAACAGTCCTTCAAAAAAATTGATGAGTGGTGCTACTGGATGGGCTGATTCACCAATCTTTACTGCCATGTCTTTCTTTAGTCTAAAGCTATAATCTCTCAAGACACCTCGGGGTTTTAATTACAAAAAGAGTCTGCGGTCGGACCGCGAACACTCGTCAAATTTTGATTGCATGCACGCCATTGCATGGCTTCTTCGCAACGCCAATAGATTACGTTAAATTACCGTTCTGCTAAAAGATTTTTGATGTGTGAGCCTACTCTGTCAATTTAACCGATTTTGGCTCTTCGAAAAATGGCTTATCGCCCAATCAATTACAGTATGAGCCATTAATGCGACAAATACCGAATAAAATGGCATGACCCAGAGAAATTGTCTCTGGATGAACCAGTAATGAATGTGCAAATCCCAAAGATACAATAAAAAAGTCGGGAGCAAAACTAATATCAATGGGAATAAAAATATTTTGCGGATTCCTCGAAAGAGGTTTAGCGCAATACCGCAAAGCATCGTAAGAACAAGAAACAATCGAAACAATTTAACGTCTGGGTGACTTAAACCAAAGTATAGCGCAATGACTTGCTGGAGCCCTTTGAGACCTGCTTGAATGTAAAGATGAGGATCGCGCGACGAAAAGGGATGACCCCGAAGCGTCGGATATTGACAGTACCACCAAATAAATGGTAGCGTTCCGATGATTGAAAATAATAAAGTACTTCCAACAGACCAAAGCGAGTGGCTCAACTCTTCTAATGTGTTTGCCGCAGAACTAAAAAAACGAATCGTCAGTAAATAAGTGATCGAAACCAAAATCATCATCAAACCAAAGTTGTGAAACACGATTAGAGCAAAAAAACCAGCGACAAAGTACCACGTGAAACGTTTCTGTTCCAAAAGTCGGCTAGTTAGCCATAAAGCCAAAACTGCCAGGAGCGTTAAGGTTCCATAAGGCCTCAATTCAAGTGCGTGCATAATAAGTGTTTCATGGCGGGCAACGAGCCCACAAGAGAATACGTTGATCCATTTCGGATCAAAAGCAAAATTTTGATCATATAAATCCAACAGTCTGATCCAGTTAATCCGAGCGAAAATGTAATAGAAAAATGCTGAAATCGCAGCGTACGGCAAGCTGACAATGAGCGGTTTTAAAGAAACATAATGACCAATCGGATAGAGTAAGACATACGCCCACGGAAAATGAAAGTCCGTCCGTGGGATGAAATCAAATAGCATGGAGCGAAAACTCAATTGAAGCCCTTGGGCAGTAATGATTTCATCTCCTTGAAGTGGGTGCGTCCACCGATAACGGATTCGAAAATATCCATAAAGTAAAAAGAAGAAAACAAGGATAGAAAGTTGGAAAAAATTAAAATCCTTCCATTTGTATAGAAAAGAAGTTTTTTGAGATTGTAAGTGCATAAACTACACGATTAGCAAATCAAGTTGATCAGACTTAACCAAATATTGGTACATATCAAACACATGTGAAACGCATTGAACTGGGTAGTTTCCAATTGCCGTTTCTTCGGAAAGCTGAATGCCTTGAATTCCTGTTTTGAGGGTGTTGTACAGATCAACTTCTTCCGCAATGGACGGTAGTGGAAATTGAACCATATTTTTTAAAAATTGTGTTGCCAAAAAAATACTTTTTCCGGCTCTTCTGGCCATTTTAATAATGTAATCTTGATGTCTCGGCATCTCAAGCATGCCAACATCACAAGACAGGTCACCGCGATCGATTAAAATGATGTCCGCCTCGTCAAATATGTCTGTTAAATTAGCCACCGCTGACGAAGTCTCGATTTTTGAAATGATTTGAATGTACTTGTTGTCTAATTTTTGCAAAACCGCTTTTGCCTGCTGAACGTCATCTACATTTCGAATAAAAGATAGACCCAAATAATCAATTTTCAGTTCCGTTGCAACCTTCATGAAAGCCAGATCGCTTTCAAAAAGAAACGGCATTCCCCCATGGATGCCCGCTATGTGTAATCCTTTACCGTTTGTCAAAAGGCCGGTCGAAAGTGACCGGAATCGCGCCGAGCTTTTTCTGAGTGAGATCACTTCAAACACATAAATTGCGTCGTTTGCCGTAATCTTATCTCCTACATGAAGGTGTGAGAAAAAATCGGGATAACTGAGCTGCTCACTGCTCATCTCAAAAACATCTCCAACTTCAAAACGAATTGGGTTGCACAAGTTAGCAATCCTGATTTTATTGCCAGGCAAATCGAGTAAAATCCGAGCGTCTGGTAAAACGGCGCGGGATCTCACGTACGGTTTTCATAACATCCTGCGGATGCAAACAATGTGAACCATTCACCCGGTAGATGCATGAACCGTGGCGATGAATCTCACGCAAATGCGAATCAACGAGAGTCGCTGGCCCAACCGTAACGATCACTGTAAAATCCATATTGCCTCCTGTTGCGTCATATCATAAGCATTGCGAAACAACTTTCACACACTGCAAATCATTGTACCCACGAACCCGTGTCGCTGTTCTGCTCAAACTCTAAAGCCATTTTCATCATAACTGCAAATGTTTTTTTAGATGCTTCCTTCTTAATAATAGCGATTTTTTCGGTACGGCCATACCGAAGCGGTTCATGCATACTTTCTTGCCTTTCCAAAACTGCTTTCATATACTAGATGCAATACCGTTCAGTTAAGACAAAAATAGAAAGCCTCCTTAGCCGATAAAGGGATTGGTAAACCGAAACCTTTATTCGACCAAGGAGGCTGGTAAATCATGAATAATGACGGCACAAGAAAAGGATTTCTGAAGTTGAGTTTTCCGTTTGCTGATAAAATTTTTTTGAAGCGCTCTCGAAGGTGGTGGATTCC
>OBEQ012016621.1_pt1 | contig 15115 bp, 21 predicted proteins | sample 1670901 | NCBI WGS metagenome assembly OBEQ01 (sample SAMEA104232315, study PRJEB22302) | groundwater metagenome | biome: forest; feature: aquifer; material: groundwater | place: USA | collected 2011-08-07 | depth 5.4 m | reverse complement strand
GGCGGGGGGGGGGGCGGGGGAGGTAGGCCGCAGGAGCCACATCGCAAGACGTGGACGAGATGGATGACCATCGGCCGTTGCTTCGCGACGGAATTCCCGAGCGGAGCGAGGGTCACAGAACTCGGCTTACAGGCTGCTCGTTGGCTGACGGTTTCAGTTCTTGGTGGTGTCTTATTTTTAACCGCAAATACCACAGCCCGCCCCGGCCTGCGGCTTTAGCGGGCCGGGGAGGCCACAGCCCGCCACAAGGCGTGGCGGGTCCGCCTCGCGGTGTGGCGGAAATTCCACAGAAGCACAGAGGACGTTCCGACGGCCTTGTTCTGTGTCTCTGTGGCTCTCCCTTTCTGTGGTTCTGTGGTGTCAGGGCAAATTCAGACAGCACTCAGTGCTTGACGATCCTGCCATGACAGCGTATACTGATGAAACTTCGAACTGAGACAATGGACACGGGGTACCCGTGTCGTGAAGGCGTATGAGTCCCGCACCAGCGACGAAGAACCTCACCATCCAGCAATTCCGGCTCCATGAGTCGGATACCGGCTCCCCCCAGATACAGGTCGCCCTCCTCACGGCGCGCATCAATCAGCTCACATCCCATTTCGAGACCCATAAGAAAGACTTCAACTCCCGCCAGGGACTCTTGAGGATGGTGGGCCGACGCCGCAGCCTCCTCGAATACCTCAAGTGCCACGATGAAGACACCTACCGGAACCTCCTTGACGCCTTGAAGCTCCGCAAATGACCGCTCGCGTCTCCACAGAACTGGGCTCGTCCACGCTGTCGCTGGAGACCGGCGCGTGGGCGCGGCAGGCCGATGGCGCCGTGGTAGTGCAGCAGGGAGGGACCGTGGTGCTGGTGACCGCGGTGTGCAGCAGTGACATTTCCGACCGGGCCGACATCATCCCCTTGACCTGCGACTACCGCGAGAAAACCTACGCCGCCGGGAAAATCCCCGGCGGATTCTTCAAGCGGGAAGGCCGTCCCACTGAAAAGGAGATCCTGACGGCTCGCCTCATGGACCGGCCGATCCGCCCGCTCTTCCCGAAAGGATTCCTCCACGAGCTGCAGGTCATGGCAGCGGTTCTCTCCTCGGACGGCGAATACGATCCCGACGTCCTGGCTGTCCTGGGGGCGTCCTGCGCCCTTCGGCTTTCTTCCATCCCGTTCCCCGACGCCCTCGGCGCCGTCCGGGTCGGCCTCGTCAACAATCAGTGCATCGTCAACCCGACCTACCAGCAGTTGAGCCAGAGCGCCCTGGATCTTGTGATCGCCGGCACACGCCACGGCATCACGACGATTGAGGCTGGCCTCAAGGAAGTGCCCGAGCAGCAGCTGGTCGAGGCGATCACGTTCGGCAACCAGCAGCTCAAGACCTTCATTGCGATGCAGGAGGAGCTGGTGGCCAAGGCCGGCAAGCCGAAGAACACCAGTCTGCAGATCCGCAAGCCCTCCCCCGAGTTGATTGATCGAGTCCGGGAGCTCGCCGTGCCGGGTCTCGCGCAGGCGAACGAACCGAAGAAGAAAGCCGCGCGGCATGAGGCGGTCGCGGTACTCGCGAAGGGTATCACGGAACAGCTCACCTCCGGCGCCAACGGCACCGTCACGCCCGAAGAGGTGGGGGCGGCCTTTGAGATCGTGGACCGGGAGGAAGCGCGCCGGACCATCCTCGAGCGCACGACGCGCATCGATGGGCGCTCGTACACCCAGCTGCGCGAGATCACCTGCGAGGTCGGGGTCCTGCCCCGGACGCACGGCTCGGGCCTCTTCACGCGGGGCGAGACGCAGAGCCTCGCGGTGACGACGCTGGGCACGAGCGATGACGAGCAGCACATCGAAGCGCTGGAAGGGGAATCCTACAAGCGGTTCATGCTCCACTACAATTTCCCTCCATTCAGCGTTGGGGAGGTGCGGCCGCTGCGCGGACCCGGGCGGCGGGAGATCGGGCACGGGGCGCTCGCGGAGCGGGCGCTCGAGCCGGTCATCCCCTCGAAAGATGAGTTCCCGTACACGATCCGCGTGGTCTCCGATATCCTGGAGTCGAACGGCAGCTCGAGCATGGCGACGGTGTGCGCCGGCTCGCTCTCGCTGATGGACGCGGGCGTGCCGGTGCGGGCGGCCGTCAGCGGCGTCGCGATGGGGCTGGTCAAGGACGGGAACCGCGTGGCGATCCTGACCGATATCTCAGGGCTTGAGGACCACGTCGGTGACATGGACTTCAAGGTGGCTGGGACCCGGCTCGGGACGACCGCGATGCAGGTGGACGTGAAGCTGAAGGACGGACTGGATGTGGAGCTCATTGCGAAGATCCTCGCCCAGGCGCACCCCGCACGGATGGCCGTGCTCGAGGCGATGGCGACCGCGATGGACCGGCCCAGGCCGCAGCTCTCCCTCTACGCTCCCCGCATCACGGTGATCAAGATCAACCCGGAGAAGATCCGGGACATCATCGGTCCGGGGGGCCGGGTCATCCGCAAGATCATCGAGGAGACGGGGGCGACGATCGACGTCGAGGACGACGGGAGCGTCTCGGTCGCCTCCAACGACGCGGAGAAGTCCCAGCGGGCGCTTGAAATCATCCGGACGCTGACCGAGGACGTCGAGGTCGGCAAGCTCTACCACGCCAAGGTCAAACGGATCATGAACTTCGGCGCCTTCTGCGAGATCCTCCCCGGCAAAGAAGGCCTCGTCCACGTCTCCGAGCTGTCGGACAAGTACGTGAATAAGGTGGAGGACGTCGTCAAAATCGGCGATGAGTTCCAGGTCAAGGTCATCGAGATCGACGAGCAGGGGCGGATCAACCTCTCCAGGAAACGCGCCATGTCAGACAAGCCAGGCCAATCCGATAAACAGGATTCAACAGAGAAGAAACAAGCCGAAAGTCCACGCTAGAGTCCTGAACGGAATCACGGTATACTGTACGCGTTGACGTGCCAGTGATATTCGTGGGAGGGGATAAACACGCGCCGATGATCCGCCCACAATGGCCAGGCCGTGTCGGGAGTGTGCTGCTTGCCGCAGCAGGCCTCTTCATGGGGCTCTGCCTCATCACCTACGACCCTGCCGATGTGCCGTTCCTGAGCTCCTCCCCTCAGCATCCCCCCGCGAACCTCGGCGGCGCCGTCGGCGTGTGGCTGGGATTCATCGGGCGCGGGGGATTTGGGTGGGTCTCCTTGCTCGCCTGCCTCGTGTGTTTCCTCTGGGCCTGGCGGCTCTGGCGCGGCCAGGGTCCGGAGGGGCATCGGGTCTCGCTGGTCATCGCCACCATCTGTTTGCTGAGCAGCGTCGGAACGGCGCTGGCCTTGAGCGCGAGCGACGAGGTCTCACAGACCACCCTTGGCGGGCTCGCAGGCTTCCTCCTGGCGCGTTCAGGGGTCTACTACCTGGGGACCGTGGGCACGGTGCTGACGGCGTTTTGCGTGGGCCTCTTGTCCTGGCTCGTGGTATCCGGGCAGGCGCTCAGCGGCTTTGGCCTCGGGTGGCTTCGGCGCCTGTGGAACGCCGTGGCCTCTGTGATTCGGCGCCCGGAGCCAGCGATCCATCGACTCGCTTCGCTCGCTCAGGATCGTGGTGAGCGAAGTCGAACCACGACGGCCGGCGCCCAGGTCCTGCAGGCCATGAGCGGAGTGGCGACGCTCGAGCCGCCGCGTCAGCGGGATGATGCGGGACGGAGCGAGCGAGTTGGTTCGGTGCTGGCCGCTCCACGTGTGCGCATTCGTTCCACCATCGAGCCCAGGCCCAAGACGATCCCCACGCCGCCCCGCCGTCAGACCCCAAGCGGATTTCAATTGCCTCCGCACGACCTGTTGACGACCCCGCCACCCCTCGCTGAACGACAGATCAGCGAGGATCTCCAGGTGAACGCGAAGATTTTGGAGGAGACGCTGCGGGAGTTCGGCGTCGAGGCGAGCGTCGTGAACATTGACCGCGGGCCGACCGTGACCCGCTACGAACTGACCCCAGCCCCAGGCGTCAAGCTGACGAAGATCGTCTCGCTGGCCGACGACCTGGCGCTGGTGCTGAAGACCGCAAGCTGCCACGTCGTGGCCCCGATCCCCGGGAAGGGCCGGGTGGGGATCGATGTCCCGAATACCACGACCACCATCGTGTACCTCAAGGAGATCATTACGGCGCACGAGTTTGCCGGCTGCGGGTCGCCGATCGCCCTGCCGATCGGGAAAGACGTCTCAGGGCAGGCCATTGTGACCGACCTGCGGGACTGCCCCCACCTCTTGATCGCCGGGGCGACGGGGTCAGGGAAGACCGTGTGCCTGAACAGCCTGCTCGTGGGCATGCTGACGCATGCCAGCCCCGAGCAGGTCAAGTTCCTGATGGTCGATCCGAAGATGGTGGAGCTGGCGATGTTCAATGACATCCCCCATCTCGTGGCTCCCGTGGTGACCAATGCGAAAAAGGCCTCGGTGGCGCTGCACTGGGCGGTGGACGAGATGGAGCGGCGCTACCAGCTCCTCGCGAAGGTCGGGGTCCGCAACATCGATCTCTATAACAAACGGATCTCCTCGCGCAGCCTCCAGCCGGCGAGCCCGGAGGCGGCCGAGAATGGGCAGCCGGATGATCCGCGTGATGACGGCAAGCCCCTGCCGTACCTCGTCATTGTGATCGATGAACTCGCTGATCTCATGATGGTGTCGTCGCAGGATGTGGAGGCGGCGATCACGCGCCTCACCCAGCTCTCGCGCGCGGTCGGCATCCACATCATCCTGGCGACCCAGCGGCCGTCGGTCGATGTCATCACCGGCGTCATCAAGGCGAACTTCCCGGCCCGCATCGCGTTTCAGGTCGCCTCCAAGGTCGATTCGAGGACGATCCTCGATGCGAACGGGGCCGATAAGCTCCTCGGGAGGGGGGACCTCTTGTTCCTGCGCCCGGGGACGGCCAAGCCGATCCGCGCGCAAGGCGCCTTCGTCACGGATGCGGAGATCGAGCGGGTCACCAACTTCCTGAAACAGCAGCGAGCGCCCTCCTACGACGAGCGGCTGCTGGAGCGAGCGACCCAGCCGGATGGGGCGCTGATCACCGAGAAAGATGAGCTCTACGAAATAGCGAGGCGGCTCGTCCTCGAGACCGGACAGGCCTCCACGTCGTTCCTGCAGCGGCGGCTGCGCCTGGGCTACGGGCGCGCGGCCCGGATCCTGGACCTGATGGAACAGGAAGGGTTGGTGGGACCGCCGCAGGGCAGCCGGCCGCGCGAGATCCTCGTGACGCGAGACACTGAGAAGGCATAGAAGGCTCTGGAAGTTTAGATGACTGTCGGAGCGCAGTTGCAACAGGCGCGCACCGAGCGCAAGCTCTCGCTCGCCGACGTCACTCAGGCCACGAAGATTCAGCCGTGGGTCCTTGAAGCGCTTGAGTCTGACCGGTTGCAGGACCTCATGAGCCTGATTTACGCCAAAGGGTTCCTGACGAGCTACGCCAAGTTCCTCCATCTTGACCCCGCCCCGCTCGTCGCCCAACTGCGCTGGCCGCAACCGGAATCCACGCAAGCGCCCTTGCCTCCTCCGTCCGCTCCCCTTTCGGCGGCGTTCCGATGGCCGCTGCCGCTTGCTCGTCGGCTGGGGGTCATGGCCGCGGTCAGCGTCGTGGTCCTCGTCGTCGCGATCAACCCGCTCAAGCGGGTTTTAAAAGGCTCACTGCCCACCCTGGGCATGCCGAGGTTCGCCAGCGTGACGGCCTTGAGCCAACCCGCCAAGCCCCCGGAGCTCCCGACGTTGACCCTGCTGGCGACCCAGCCACTCGAGCTGGCGGTCACCGCGCATCGGAGCACGTGGATCCAGGTCCGCGCCGACGGCAAGCTCCTGGCCCAGCAACGGCTCCAGCGGGGGGCGAGCGAGCGGTGGACGGCCAAGAAACAGTTTGAGCTCATCGTCTCGCAACCGTCTCAAGTGGAGTTGACCCTCAACGGGCACCCGATCAGCCCCTTCGCGGTCGCCCATCGAGGGCGCCTGCTCATCACCCACCGCGGCGTCATCAAGCTGCCCGACGGAAAACCCTGAGCTCGTTCCGGTCGTGATGCCGTTTCCTCGCGCGTCTCCCCAGACCGTCAGTCTGATCAGCTTGGGCTGTCCGCGGACGCTCGTGGATTCTGAGCTGTACCTCGGCCGCCTGCAACAGGCCGGCTTTCAGGTCGTCGAGTCGGTCGAGGGCTCGGACGTCGCCATCATCAACACCTGCAGCTTCATCCAGGAGGCGATCCAGGAGTCCGTCGACACCGTCCTCCAGGCGGTCGAGCTCAAGAAGCAGGGGAAGCTTAAGGCGGTCATCGTCGCGGGTTGCCTGGTCCAGCGGTTCAAGCAGGACCTCATCAAGGAACTGCCGGATGTCGACGGGTTCGTCGGGGTGGACGGGTTCGGCGACATCGACGAGGTAGTGCATCGTGCCCTGCACGGCGAGCATCCGCAGAGCCTCAGGCCGCATCCGGTCGTCCCGCACCGGGCTCCCCGGGTCGCGCGCACGGCGCTCACGCCGTCTCACTACGCGTACCTGAAGATCTCGGAAGGCTGCCTGAAGGGCTGCAGCTTTTGCGTGATCCCGAAGATCAAAGGCCCCCTGAGCAGCCGGCCCATCGAAGCGGTCGTGGAGGAAGCGAGGCAGCTCGTCGAGGAGCGCGGGGTCCGCGAGCTCGTCGTCGTGGGACAGGATACCTCGGACTACGGGGTGGACCTCTATCGGCGGCCGCGCATCGCGGAGCTCCTGCGCGCGCTGGCGCAGGTCGATGGGGTGCGGTGGATCCGTTTGCTCTACTGCCACCCGCGAGGGATCTCGAAGGCGCTCATCGAGGCGATCCGCGATGAGCCAAAGATCTGCACGTACCTCGACATGGCGATCGAGCATGCCGACGATGCGGTGTTGCAGCGGATGAACCGCGGGCTGACACAGGCGAAGTTGCGGGAGACGATCGGCTCGCTGCGCTCCGAGGTGCCCGGGATCACCCTGCGGACCTCGGTGATCGTCGGCTTCCCGGGCGAGACCGAGGCGGCCTTCGACAACCTCCTTGGCTTCCTGCGCGACGTGCAGTTTGAGCGGCTCGGCGCCTTCACGTATTCCCACGAGGAAGGGAGTGCCTCGTTCCGGTTTCCTGACCAGGTGCCGGAGGCGATCCGGCGGCAGCGGTTCGACCGGCTCATGCGGCTGCAGCAGGAGATCGCCGCCGAGGTCAATGCGAGATGGATCGGCAAAACTTGCGACGTCATGATTGACGAAGCCGACCCCAGCGATCCCGAGCAGTTTGTGGGACGGACCAGCGCCGACTGCCCCGAAGTGGACGGCCAGGTCTTCGTACGCAGCACGCGAACGCTCTCGCCCGGGACGTTCGTGCCGGTGCGCATCACCGACAGCCTCGAGTACGACCTCGTCGGCACGGTTATCAACAGTAACCCCAAAGTTGAGTTTCGAGTTTCGAGTTTATAGTTTCGAGTTATCCGTTGTTCGAACTCGAAACCCGAAACGCGAAACTCGAAACTGACGTTATGACGCTGCCGACAAAGCTCACCATCCTCCGCATCCTGCTCACCTTCGTCCTCATGGGGCTCCTCTTCCTCCCGGGCTGGATCCCGAAGGCGGCAGCACTCGCCGGCTTTCTCGTGGCGAGCGCCACCGACTGGGCGGACGGCTACCTCGCCCGCCGGTGGGGGCAAACGAGCGCCTTGGGCGCCCTCCTCGATCCCATCGCGGATAAGGTGCTTGTCCTGGGGATGTTCCTCGCGTTCGTGCAGCTGCGCCTTGTGCCGGCCTGGATGGTGCTCGTCATCGCGCTGCGCGAGTTCCTCATCACCGGTGTCAGGCTCTTCGCGGCGAGCCGCAACCTCGTCCTCTCCGCGTCGAAGGAGGGCAAGCATAAGACCGTCTCGCAGATGGTCGCGATCGTGACGGTGCTCTCGGTGCTCGTCATCGAGGAGTGGCGCGGGTACGGCGGCCTGTCGCCTTCCACTGCCGCGAGCCTGCACGCGATCATCCTCGGCATGCTCTGGATCGCCGTCATCCTGACGACGATCTCCGGATTGAGCTTCTTCTGGCGGCACCGGACCCTGCTCATGGATACCGTCGGCGGGAAAGGCTAAGCGCCGTCGGAGAGGCTGGATCATGCGGCGACATCTGCCCACCCTGATCGCCACCGTCGGCGGGCTCGGCCGCGTGCCGTGGGCGCCAGGGACGTGGGGGAGCGCGGTCGGGCTCCTGCTTGGCCTCGCGGCGGTTCGGTGCTTGAGCCCGTTCCTTTCGATTCTCGTGTTGGTCGTGACGTTCATTGCCGGTGCGCTCATCTGCACGCAGGCGGCGCAGGCCTTGGGGCAGCGTGATCCTTCGGCGGTGATCCTGGATGAAGTGTGGGGCATGGCGGCCATCATCATGGTGGATCCCTGGATGGCGGATGGCTGGACCTGGTGGCTTCGAGCGTTTCTCCTGTTCCGGATTTTTGATGTCGCCAAACCGCCTCCGGTCCGGCAGCTGGAGCGCCTCCCGGCGGGCTGGGGGATCATGAGCGATGATCTGGGTGCGGCGATGTACACGATCCTGGCGCTGTGGGTCCTCAGGTATGGGGCGTGATCCGGGTGGCCGAGCCCATGCGCGCGTTTCTTGGGATTGCCCTTCTACCAGCGATCCGCGCGTCGCTTGAGCGGCTCCAGCAAGGCCTCGCCAGGTCAGGCGCCGATGTGAAGTGGGTGGAGCCCTCGCATCTTCACGTGACGCTGAAGTTCCTCGGTGAGATCTCCGACGCACAGCGCCAGGCGATCGAAGCGCTGGTCGCCCGTGTGACGGCGAGCGAGGCGCCGTTTGCGATCCGCCTCAACGCGCTCGGGGCGTTCCCCTCGCTCACGGCTCCGCGCGTCGTATGGGTGGACGCGGGGGAGGGGGGCGAGGCCGTCGCGCGGATCGCCGAGGCGATTGAGCGGGAAGGAGCGGCGATCCCGCTGCGGAAGGAAGAGCACCCGTTCTCACCCCATATCACGCTGGGGCGTGTGAGGAGCCCCCGCGGGCGGCAGGCGCTCGTTGCGGCGCTTCAAGACGCCCGGTGGGAACCGCCCCCTCCGTGGCGCGTGAGTGCGGTGACGCTTTACGAAAGCGTCTTGCGCCCCGACGGCCCTCACTACACCGTCCTCGCCGAGCTTCCGCTTTTGGAACGCAGCGTGGGCTAAGCGCTCTCGCTAAGTTATATGTATAATTATATTGACTATTATACATATAAGTGCTATCCTACCCCTAAAGATGGACAGGCGCTTCGGAAGCTTCATCATCTACGGAGCGGGCTATTGGCGGAAAGGGAGGTACCACTATGAGCAAGAGACTCGTTGATGCGGACATGCCCGTCGGGAAATTAACCAGGATCAAGGACGTCCTGCCGCCTCCCGAGCAGCTGGTCATGCCGGAAGAGACCATCAAGGTGACGCTCCTCCTGAGCAAGGCCAGTGTGAAGTTCTTCAAGCACCAGGCCACGCAATACCGCACGAAGTATCAGCGCATGATCCGGGAGCTGGTGGATCGGTACGCCGAGCGGTATGCAAGAGGAAGTTGACCAAGTCAACTCAGAAGCAGCCCACAGAGGAACGCCTCCGAGTTCCCTGTGTCTCTGTGGCCCTTCTGTGGTTCTGTGGTGTCATCTGAGGTTTTGAAACGAGTGGTACCCTTTTGGTCAAGAGCTTGACAACTACAAAAGAATATGAGAGAATACAAATACATTCAGGGGGTGCTTGATGGCGAAGGTGGTCACGGTTCGGCTCTCCGATAAGGAGTACCGGAAGATTGCGGCCGGCGCGAAGCTCGAACGCCGCCCGCTCTCGAACTTCATGACCCTGCTGGTCCTAAAGGGGATCGAGGAGGGCGACTACGTTGACGCGGTGGAGATGGCGCAGATCCGCTCCGACCCGCGGCTGACGGCCAAGCTGCGAGCCGGACATCGGGACGCCCGTCAGCGCAAAGGCCGGTTCGTTGGCTGACTTCCGGATCTTCGAGACCGCGCGGTTCCTCAAGGACCTCGAGCAGGACTTCGGCGGGCAGCGGCCTCGCATTGAGCGCAAGCTCCTCGCGTCCGTCTATCCCCAGCTGCGCGGCAACCCCTACGTCGGCCGGCACATCAAGAAGCTGCGAGACGTGACACCGGAGACCTGGCGCTACCGCATCGGCGATTACCGGTTTTTCTACACCGTTGACGAGCGCCAGCGAATCGTCTTCATGCTCACCGCCGATCACCGTGGCCATGCGTATGAAGCAGAGTGGGTAGGGAGTAGAGCACAGGAGGGCAGAGCGCGATGCAGATGAAGCGGTGGGCGATGGCCGGTGTGGCGGCGTTTGCAGTGATGTTTGTCCTCGATATGATCGCCCATGGGAAGCTGCTGATGCCGCTCTACCAGCAGACCGCTCCAGTGTGGCGCGATCAGGGCGCAGCGCATCACATGATGTGGCTGATGACGTTGGGGCAATTGCTCTTTAGCGGCGTGTTTGCGTGGATGTACACCAAAGGTTACGAGGCGAAGAAGCCGGGTTTGGGGCAGGGACTGCGGTATGGCTTCTTGATTGGGTTGTTGGTGTCGATTGCGTATGTGTCTGTCTGGTACGTCGTGCTGCCGGTTCCGTTGGCCCTCGCGCTGGGGTGGGTGGCTTCAGGGATGCTTGATTGCCTGGGTGCCGGGGCGGTGGTCGGTTTGATCTATCGGCCTCGATAGCGGCCCTCGTTAGGCGGCCTACAGCGGAACGCCTCCGAGGTTTCTGCGCCCCGACGGCCCTCGCTATACCGTCCTCGCTGACATTCCGCTTTTTATTTGACAAAAGGGATAAATTCTGGCTATAATTGTAGCTAGAATAATACGGAGGTCAGATGCGATTCGTCAGTATCAGCGAGTTGAAGAACGGCGCCTCCCAGGTCGTCCATGAAGCGCAGAGTGGGCGGTCGGTCGTCGTGGTGAGGCACGGCAAGCCCTGCGCTGCGGTGATCCGCCTCTCCGAGCAGGACATCGACCAGTTCTTGTTTGAAGACAGCGCCATCGTCAGGCGCGCGCTGACGGAAGCCCTCGATGACAAGAAGCATCGCCGCTACGTCACCCTGAAAGACTATCTCGGTGGCAAGCGAAGTTCCTGAGCATCTGCGCCTGACCCGTCGGGCGCAGCGCGATGTGGACGGCATCCCCTCCGAGGAACGGACCAGGCTGGTTGACGATCTCCTTCGACTGGCCCAACGCACGCTGCCCGGTGAGATCAAGCCGATTGCTTCGCTGCCCGGTAAACCCCTTCAAGCCGACTCAGGCCGTTTTCGAATCCTCCATTTGTGGGAAGGCCGGATCTTGTGGATTCTGACGGTGTTCGCCAAGCCGCATCAGCGGGCGGTGTTCCGCAGCCTTCGCAAGCGGCCCCGCGATCGGTGAGCGTGCCCCCTAATTGCTGGCAGCCCGGTGCCAGCTACCGCGGCGCCTGGCACCTTTCCGATTATCAAGTTGAATGGAAACCTCAGTGGTTACGATCAAGGGGCAAGTGGTAATCCCCAAGAAGATCCGCTTCGCCCTGCATATCAAGAAAGGCACCCAGGTGCACTTTCAGGCCCGCAACGGGGAGATTGTCCTCAAGCCGCTCACTCCGGAGTACTTCGAGAAGTTCGCCGGCATCCTCGGCTCGGGCGGCAAAGCAACCAAGTCTCTGTTAGGTGAGCGAGCCAACGATCGGAAGCGGGAAGCCTATTGATGGCCTACGGGAATACCGGATGCTGCCCACAGCGAAACGCCTCCGAGTTCCCTCAGGTGTACAATATGCCTGTCCCTGGAGCGGCACCCATCGAGGTTGCCGCGAAATGCCGACGGCCAGCGGGGCCGCGGCTGAAGCAGGCACCATCAGGGTGCGTGCGGAATGCCGCGTCCGGTGGGGACGCGGCCCGGTGCCAGCTACCGCGGTGCCTGGCACCTTTCCCAATAATTTCCAAAGCAAGATAAGTGGAAAGATTCCATGAGCGGAGAGTTATTTTGAAAAAGTTTTGGCTCTCCTTATTGTTCAGAGATGTCCGTAGAGGTCTTTGGGGCATCTTCATTGCTTTTATATGTGCATTTATCATTGCAGGGATCCTTTACCCCTTTGGCTACCGTGCGGATCCCCAAGCTTCACTTTTCAAAATACTTGACCATCTCTTAGTTTTCCAAAAGCTTGAAAGGTCTCCGAGAGTCAGTTTATTTTCTCAGTATCCTAAGGAATACAATTTAGCGCATCCAAATGGCTGGATTAGCAACGACGAGGTGTTAGAGATCTCTGAGAATAAGAAGCCGCTTTGGCTAGCTATCTTGAATTCTGAACCCAGGACGTTGCATAATCTTCGTTTCATCTTATTTCCTCCTAACGATGTGAGCGCTTCGAATGAAGGGGTCTGGATAAAAGCGTGGCAAAAAGCCGCCTTCCTGGGCCAGCCGACTCAATACGACTACCTCTTCCCATCAATTTCTCCGCGTCTCGGTTTGGCTATACCCTACCCGATTCAGTTTGAATTCCCAGGACTGAAAGATTACAGATTTACCTACGCTATCACCTGTGATGACTATGCGCCATTAAAAGGGTCATTCATCATTAGAAGGAGTAGATGACGGCGAGACTGGAAATTCAAATTCAGTTACCCGATTCCAGTTGAGTTGAACGGAATTCGGTAGTGCAGGGTTGGAATGGAGACGGCGCTACCCTAATTGATCCGGGTTGGCGTAGTTAGGACGCCTCCTCAAGTGTCCGAGGTTTGATACCTCTATTTCAAAGTGTAACTGCTATACTGAGGACAGTTGTGCACCGGCGCAGCTGATACTTTCATGATTGAGCAGACTCAACGTGGGCTTGGGGTGTAGTGGAAAAAAGGGAGGACGGTCATGCTACATAAGATGGTGCGGGGAGTAGCAATATTTCTATCTGGCACGATGCTTGCAGGGTGCGCGACGATCATGCACCAAACAACGCAATCTATCGGCATCTCTAGCACTCCCACCGGGGCCGCGGTTGCTGTTGATAATGTGCCGCATGGTAAGACCCCAGTCATTGCGAGGTTAACGCGGAAAGATGACCACTTTGTTAAAATTGAGCTCGAGGGATACGAGACGTTCGAAACGACGCTAACCCGCCGTGTGAGTGGGTGGGTGTGGGGCAATGTCGCGTTCGGTGGCCTGATTGGTCTTGCAGTTGATGCGATAACCGGTGGGTTGTACAAGCTCACACCAGACCAGGTGGCTGCAGAATTACGGAAAAAAGGCAGCGCAGCGCTTCTCAAAGAGGATGGACTATATGTCGCGGTCGTGCTGAAACCAGATCCACGGTGGGAGAAAATTGGTCAACTGCGAGGAAACAGTTCTCAGAAGAGGGATGCCCAAAGAACCTGAATCTGAAGTGAGGACGATTCTCATTTTCTAGCCAGACGGACAACGAGGAGGATTCGATGGGCAAGATGCTCTCATGCAAGGATGTCGGGGTGGATTGCGATTTTGTCATTCACGGCCAAGACGAGGCGGATGTCTTGCGCCAAGCGGCTGAGCACGCCAAGGGGTGTCACCAGAACGTGCAGATGACGCTGGCGGTCCAGGCGAAGATCCGCTCGGTCATCAAGGACGAGGGCAGCTCCTGCTGCGGCGGCTCCTGCCACTAAGCAAACACATCTCGTTCGTTCCATTACCACACGCGGAGCCACGTTCGTAGGCCCCGCCGCTTCCTGCCCGCCCGTACTCTCCTGAACGCATCAGTCTCATAGTAGAGGCTCTTGTCAGATGATAACATATCTGTTATCATCTCTTGTATGAGAGGATTCGATCAACACTTGCAGGAGTTACTTGCGGCTCATCCCGAGGCGGCGATGGAGCACGCCAAGCTGTTCGCCGAGCTGCCGATGCCCACACAGCTGGCCATCATGCGGCGGAGACGGAAGCTCTCTCAGCGCGCCCTGGCCAAGCGGCTCGGTGTGAAGCAGCCGCATGTGGCTCGCACCGAGAGCCGCCTGCACGATCCGCGGGTGTCATCCATCGTGCGCGCCGCCAAGGCGATCCGGTGTCACGTGATCCTGGTGCCGGATGAGGAGCTGGCGCGGTTGAGCGTTGCGTAGATGGAAGGCGGCGTATGCTGGCCCTGCGGGACAGCTAGGAGGCGGAGGAGCGCTCCCAGAACGCGCGGAAGGCGACGAGAAACTCGGCTGGAGTCACGATGGGGATCGGGAGAAATTCCCGAACGTGAGACGCGGTAAAGTGCCGCGTATTGCCGGTCACGAGGTAGTGGACCTTGGCGAGCTTTGCGGCGGCCAAGATGGGGGCGTCATCCGGATGGATCACCTTCCTGGCTTTTTGCACGGCGCGCGCAGGCGGGTCCTCGACCAAGAGAGGCTTGAGGTTTTTGATGAACAGCCGATAGCGCTCGAGCAGCTCCGGGAACTTCCGCGCGAACACCCGGTCCGCTTCGACCAAGACCTGCCGGCTGACGACCAGCTGGACCTCTTCGGCTTCGCCGAGATCCAGGATGGTGGCCGGGATTCCTCGTTGGGTGAGGACCCCGGCGATGAGGACGTTCGTATCGAGAAAGACCCGCCAGCGCTCAGCCGCCATGCGCGCCGCGGGTCGAACGCCGTCGCTCGGCTTTCAAGTCGTTCAGGACGTCGTTGAGGCTGAGGCCCTTGGCTTTCATCGCCTTCTCGGCGTCCTTCGCGAGAGACGCCCGAAGGAGCCGTTTCGGCGTCAGGACCAGGCACCGGCCCACGACGAAGATAGAGAGGTGGGTCTCGTCGTCCAGCTTGAGCGCCTGCCGGACTGATTTTGGGATCGTGAACTGTCCACGTCCCCAGAGCTTCACTGGTTCCGGGATGGTGGTAATCATCGGTTTATCCTCCCGTGTGCTCTCATTCCAGATATACTGCGAAAGTCTGAAAATCAGCCTATTTCCGCTTTACAGTATACCATCCCGGCGCGCATTCCGTCCAGGAGAATGGGAGCCGGCGCGGGAGGGCTAGAGGAGGGAACGGCGGAGGAAGTCGAGGGCGGCCTGGGCAGCCTGCCCTTTGATGGAGAGCCGGTCGCCGAAGAACTGATGCCGCTGGATCTCTGTCCGGCGGCCGTCGGCCAGTGCAAGGTAGACTAAGCCCACCGGTTTCTTGGATGTCCCGCCCGTCGGCCCGGCG
>OBEQ010883723.1_pt1 | contig 15117 bp, 13 predicted proteins | sample 1670901 | NCBI WGS metagenome assembly OBEQ01 (sample SAMEA104232315, study PRJEB22302) | groundwater metagenome | biome: forest; feature: aquifer; material: groundwater | place: USA | collected 2011-08-07 | depth 5.4 m | reverse complement strand
GTGTCGTCGGCGATCTCGAACGGCGGCGTCAGCGACGGGTTGAGGACGGTCAGCGCCGTGACCTCCAGCTCCACCGCGCCGGTCTTGAGCTTCGGGTTCGCGGTGCCGGCGGGGCGCGCTCGGACGACGCCGGTCATCTGGACGACGTACTCCGACCGCAGGTCGCGGGCCTTCCCGTGGACGTCAGCATGCTCTTTCGGGTTGAAGACCGTCTGCAGGAGGCCGGAGCGGTCGCGCACGTCAATGAACGTCAGGCCGCCGTGGTCCCGCCGCCGGTGGACCCACCCGCAGACGGTGACCGTCTTGCCGATGGCGTCGGCGCCGACGCTGGCGCACGGCTGGCGGAGCGTCATGCGCGGGTCCCGGCCGCCAGCCGGCGCTGCAGTTCCTCGACGGCCTGCGCCCACGGCACCTGTGCCTGCTCCCGCTTCTCCATGTCGCGGAGCGTCACCACCTGCTTGGCCAATTCATCATCTCCGATCAGCACGGCGTACGCGCACCCGAGCTTGCTCGCCTGTTCGAGCTGCCGCTTGAGCGGCCGCGGCTCGTACTCTCCGGCCGCGGCGATGCCGGCCTGCCGGAGCCGGTGCAGCAATTCTAAACCTTTCGCCTGCGCCGCGTCGCCGAGGGTCGCGACGAACACCGCCGGCGGAACCGCCTGAGCCAGCGCCACTTGCTCCGCCTCCAGCGCCATCAACACCCGTTCGAGCCCGAGGGCGAAGCCGATCGCCGGCGTGGCCGGTCCCCCCATCTGTTGGACCAGATCATCGTACCGCCCGCCGCCGCCAATGGCATCCTGGGCCCCGAGACCAGGGTGCGTGACCTCAAATGCCGTCCGCGTGTAGTAATCAAGTCCTCGAACAAGCCGAGGTTCGATTACGTAGTCTTGAAAACGCTGCATACCATAGACGTCGTCTAAATCCTCAAGCACGTCTCCGAAGTGGCTGATACATTTCGTGCACGCAAAGGGGTCTGGCCCTTGTGCTAACGCCTGACATGCAGGTTGCTTGCAATCCAGAATTCGCAGGGGATTCACAACCAATCGTTGCTGGCAGTCTGAACAGAGTTCCCGCTGGCGTGGTTCATAGTATGCGCGTAACCTGCTCAGCATTGCCGGACGGTCTTCACGACACCCAAGATTGTTAACCTTGAGCAGGGCCGTACGCAATCCTAGCGCCTTCAACAGATGCATCAGCAGCGCCAGCACCTCGGCGTCCTGGTGTGGGCTGGCCGAGCCGAAGACCTCCACGCCGAGCTGGTGGAACTGCCGCCGTCGGCCAGCCTGCGGTCGCTCCGCCCGGAACATCGGCCCGACGTAGTACCACTTGACCAGCCCACTGGTCTTGTCGAGCCCGTGTTCGAGGTAGCAGCGCACCGCCGAGGCGGTCCCCTCCGGCCGCAGCGCTACCTCGCGGCCGCCGCGATCCTGGAAGCGGTACATTTGCTTCTGGACCACCTCGGTGGTCTCCCCCAGCGATTGGAGGAAGACATCGGCGTATTCAAGGATGGGGGTCCGGACTTCCTGGAAACCGTAGCGGGCCAGCACCTGCCGCGCCGTCTGCTCCACGTGCTGCCAGCGGGCAGTCTCCGCCGGCAACAGATCGCTGGCGCCGCCGAGGGCTTCGAGTCGCGTGGCCATCAAAAGACGCGCGCGTCAGCGCACGTCGCGCTTCATGATCAAGCCGGGCTTGAAGACGACGACTTTCTTGGGCGGCACCGGCACCTTCTCCCCCGTGCGGGGATTCCGGCCGGTGCGGCCTTTGCGGGTCTTGACCTTGAAGATGCCGAAGTTCCGCAGCTCGACCGTCTCGCCGCGACTCAGCGCCGCGACCACGACATCGAGCGCGCGCTGGAACGCCTTCTTGACATCCACCTGTTTCAAGCGCGTATCGGCGGCCACCTGCAGGACGATATCTTTCTTGGTCATCGGAGGGCTCCACGTGCGTTGACGTAACACCAAGCGTTACTCACAGATACGATCACCCAGCATACTGGACGGAACGGGGACTGTCAAGGCGCTCGCGCGGGGCGGCCTGGACGGTGACGACGTCCTGGCCCAGCAGGGTCTCCAAGTCGGCGAACAGCTCATCGCTCGGCGCCACCCGGCACCCCTCGCCGGTCTCCAGCGTGTAGGTCTGATGCTCCGGCGTGGTGAAGACCAGCGTGACCGGCACCGACCCCGGATACTGCTTGAGCACCCGGTAGACCGCTTCGAGCATGGACGACTCGAGCCCCGCGGTGAACAGCTTGACGGTGATCCCCTGGGTGAACGACTGGCGGGCCTCCTCGAGCGAGACGACCTCGTTGGCCAGCAGCTTCGGTTGTTCCTCCCGCAGACTGACGCGGCCGCGGATGAACACGATCGCTTCCGCGGTGATCGCTTTCGCGCACGCGGCGTACGCCTTCGGGAAGATGAGCGCCTCGACCGATCCGCTGAAATCCTCCAGCAGGACGATCGCCATCCGCTCGTTCCCCTTCTTGGTCGTCGTCACCTTGACTTTGGCGATGACGCCGCCAAGCGTCACGTCGCCGCCGTCGCGCAGCGTCCCGAGTTGGTCAATGGGGGCCGTGCAGTAGGCCTTCAGCAACCGCTCGTGGCGGGCGAGCGGATGCCCGGTCAGGTAGAAGCCGAGCAGCTCCTTCTCGTAGGCCAGCCGCTGGCTCTCCGGCCACTCGCGCACGGTCGGCGTCTCCTGGAGCGTGTTCTTGAACGGCGCCTGCTCCTTGAACGTGTCGAAGAGCGACATCTGGCCCGCCTGCTTGTCTTTCTGGGTCCCGCTGGCCACGTCGAGGGCGCGGTCGAGCATCGCCACCAGCTGCGACCGGTGCAGGCCCATCGAGTCGAACGCCCCGCACTTGATCAAGCTCTCGAGGACCTTCCGGTTGACCTGCCGCAGGTCCACCCGCTCGCAGAAGTCGTACAGCGAGGCGAAATGACCGCCGGCTTCCCGGGCCCGGATGATCCCGTCAATGGCCCCCTGGCCCACATTCTTGACCGCCGAGATCCCGAACCGGATCGTGGTGTTGTTGATCACGGTAAACTTCGAGAAGCTCTCGTTGACGTCGGGCGGGAGGATCTGGATCCCCATCCGCCGCGACTCCTCGATGTACTGCGCGATCTTGTCGAGGTTCTCGCGCTCAGACGTCAACAGCGCCGTCATGAACTCGGCCGGGTAATTGGCCTTGAGGTACGCCGTGCGGTAGGAGATGACGGCGTACGCGGCTGAATGTGACTTATTAAAGCCATACCCCCCGAAATAGGCCATCCGCTCAAAAATCTGCTCGGCCACCCGACGGTCAAGACCGTTGCGAACCGCCCCCTCGATGAAATCGGCCCGGGCCTGCTCCATCACCTCAGGATCTTTCTTCCCCATCGCCCGGCGGAGAATGTCGGCTCGGCCGAGAGAGAACCCGGCGATGTCGTGCGCAATGCGCATCACTTGTTCCTGGAACACCAAAATTCCGTAGGTGTCTTTGAGGATCGGCTCCAGCAACGGGTGGTCGTACGCCGCCTTGACCTGGCCGTGGCGGCGCTTGATGAAGTCGTCGAGCATCCCGCTGCCGATGGGGCCCGGACGGAAGAGCGCCAAGAGGGCGATCATATCCTCCAGGCGGTCGGGCTTGAGTTTGCGCAGGAGGTCGCGCATCCCCGACGACTCGAGCTGGAACACGCCGGTGGACTCGGCGTTCCCCAGCATCTTGTAGGTGGCCGCGTCGTCGAGCGGGACGGTCGCCCAGTCGAGCTCGACGCCGCGGGTCCGCTTGACGATCTTGACCGTCTCCTCGACGACCGTCAGCGTCCGCAGCCCGAGGAAGTCCATCTTGAGCAGCCCGACCTTCTCGAGCGACTCCATCGCGTAGCCGGTCGTGATCTGGTCGTCGGAGGTCTTGAACAGCGGGATCGAGTCGGTCAGGTCGCCGTCGGCGATGACGACGCCGGCCGCGTGCGTCGAGGCGTGGCGGGTCAGCCCCTCGAGCTTCATCGAGGTGTCAATCAGCTCGCCGACCTTCGGGTCGCTCTCGTACAGCCCCTTGAGCTCCGGCGACAGCTCCAGCGCGCGCGTCAGCGTCATGCCGAGCTCGAACGGGATCAGCTTGGCGATCCGGTCGGCCTCCGGATAGCTGAAGCCCATCACGCGCGCGACGTCGCGGACGACCGCCTTGGCCATCATCGTCCCGAAGGTGATGATCTGGGCAACGGAGCGCTCGCCGTACTTGTGCTGGACGTAGCGGATCACCTCCGGCCGCCGCTCGTAGCAGAAATCAATGTCAATGTCGGGGAAGCTGATGCGGTCGGGGTTCAGGAACCGCTCGAAGAGAAGGTCGTGCTGCAGCGGGTCAATGTCGGTGATGCCGAGACAGTAGCTCACGACGGAGCCGGCCGCCGACCCGCGGCCCGGCCCAACCGGGATCCCCTGCGACTTCGCGTAGCGGACGAAGTCCCAGACGATGAGGAAGTAGCTGGTGAACCCGGTCTTCTCGATGACCCCCAGCTCCTGCTGAATCCGCTGGCGCACCGGGTCCCCCGCCGACGGATAGCGGCGGGTGATCCCGTCGTCAATCAGCTCGCGCAGGTAGATGGCTTGGGTCTTGCCCGCCGGCGGCGTGAACTGCGGCAGGCGTGGCGTCTTCAGGTCGAGCTCGATGTTCGATTTCTCGGCGATCTCCACGGTCCGGCGCACCGCGTCGGGCACCTCGTGGAACACCTTCAACATCTCCTCCGGCGACTTGAAGTAGAACTCATCGTTGGCGAACCGGAACCGGGTGGGGTCGGCCAGGTTCGTCCCGGTCTGGATGCAGAGGAGCGCCTCGTGGGCCTTGGCGTCCATCCGGTCGAGGTAGTGGAGGTCGTTGGTCGCCACGAGCGGCAGCTCCAGGTCCTGCGCCATCTCGACGAGTACCCGGTTGACCTTCGCCTGGTCGCCGATGTGGTGGTCCTGCAGCTCGAGGTAGAAATTCCCCTTTCCGAAGATCTCGACGAATTCGCCGGCGGTCTTCCGCGCCTGTTGCTCCTGCCCGGCAACGATGAGGTGCGGGATCTCCGAGGCGAGGCACCCCGAGAGGGCCATCAGCCCCTTCCCATACTTGGCCAACAGCTCCTTGTCCACGCGCGGGCGATAGTAGAATCCTTCGAGGTAGCCGAGCGAGACGAGTTTGATGAGATTCCGGTAGCCCTGCTCGTCGCGGGCCAGCAGGATGAGGTGGTACGACGCGTCGCTGATCCCCTGGTTGGACTTCTCGAAGCGGCTGTTCGGGGCGACGTAGGTCTCGACGCCGAGGATCGGCTTGACGCCCCCCTTCATGCAGGCCTGGTAGAACTCGATCGCGCCGAAGAGGTTGCCGTGGTCGGTGAGGGCGAGCGCCGGCATCTTGTGCCGCCGGGCCTGCTCAATCAACCCGTCGAGGCGGCAGGCGCCGTCGAGCAGCGAGTACTGGCTGTGGACGTGGAGGTGGACAAAATCGCTATGGGCTTTCATGGCGTGTGTCTCTGGGTCTTACGCGGCGGCGCGGCGAACGGCCTGTTCCAGATTCCGGAAGCGATCTATCAATGTCGCCACGTCCAGCCGCTCGCAGTCGGTCCCATCGAGGTCGCGGACCACCAGCTCCAGCCGCTGCGTCAGGCGCCGCGCGTCGCGCGCCCGGCCGAGGCCGTCCATCGTCCAGCGGAGCAGCTCCCGCGCCCGCTGCACGCAACGGCCGGCGTCCCGGCGGCCGCCGGCGCCCGACACCAGCTGGCTGGCCCGCGCGCACTCGGAGGCGATCATCAGCAGCCGCTGTTCCACCGGGAATTGGTTCCACCGCTCCGGCGTCAGCCCCTTGTGGAGCGGCGCCTGCGCCCCGCCGAAGAATCGTTCCAGGACGGCGTCAATCTGCGTGCGGACCGCCGGGTCCTTGATCGTCTGCGAGCCCTTGTTCGCCGTGTGGCACTGGTTGATCATCGAGGTGTACTCCACCCGCTGGCCCGGCGGCTTGCTCGGGAAATAGTTGATGCCCCAGAGGTCCTGCCGCGCGGAGCCGTGCTGGACGAGCGCCTCCTCCCCGTCGGCGTGCAGCGTGACGCCGGCGACGAGGATCTCGTGCTTGAGATCCACGACGACCTTGATCATGTCGCCGAAGATCGCGTCGGCGAACGCCCGGATCTCCTCCGGCGTCAGCGGCGCCCGCACGATGCGCATGCTCATGCGGAAGGCCCGCCGCCCTTGGCCGTGGACTTCCGCAGGAACGCCGTCAGCTCATCAATGGCGCGGGTCGTCTCCGTCGCCAGCACGTACAGGCGGTCGAAGATCATCTTGCCAAGGTAGCCCTTGTCCACCGCCGTGTAGAGGCGGTTGCGGACCTCGCCGGTGACCGCGTTTGCCTTCGCCAGGGACGGGGCGAACTCGCCGGTCTCGCTCCGCGAGAACCCTTCGACGATGTGGGTGAGGATCGCGACACAGCTGGTGCGGAATTGGTCGCGCATCTCCGCATCGTTCGCGAACGCCCCCTGGGCCGAGACGGTGTACATCTCCAGCGTCAGCTGCTTAGCCTTCTGCCACGCCGTGATCTCTTCGAGATTGCCGAGCGTCGTCACCGCCATCGCGTCAGCTCCCAGGCGCCGGCGCGGCGGCCGTCATCGGCTCCACCGGAATGGTGAATTTGAACGTGGTCCCTTGGCCCTCCCCCTCCGACTCCAGCCAGATCTGCCCGCCGTGGCGCTCCACCATCTTCTTGCAGATAGCCAGCCCGATGCCGGTGCCGGGGTATTCTTTCTTGGTATGCAACCGCTGGAAGATGATGAACACCCGGTTGATGTACTGCGGGTCAATGCCGATGCCGTTGTCTTTGGTGGCGAACTGCCAGAACCCGCTCTTCTGAGCAACCGAGACGTGCACCTTTGGCGGCACGTCTCCGTGGTATTTGATGGCATTCCCGACGAGGTTCTGGAGCACCTGGGTCAGCTGGGACGGGCTGGCCATGATCATCGGCAGCGGGTCGTGCGTGATCGTCGCCTGGTTGGTCTGGATGGCCGTCTCCAGGTTGGAGAGGGCCTGCGCCAGCACCGCCTCCATGTCGGTCGGCTCCAGCGTCAGCTCGCCGCGGCCGGCGCGCGAGTACATCAGCAGGTCGCGGATCAACGCCTGCATCCGGTAGGCGCCGTCCACGATGTAGCCGATGAACTTGTCGGCCTCGGCGTCGAACTTCCCCTTGTACCGCTGCTGGAGGAGCTGGGTGTAGCTGGCGATCTTGCGCAGCGGCTCCTGGAGGTCGTGCGACGCCGCGTAGGCGAATTGCTCCAGCTCCTGGTTGGACCGGGCGAGATCGTCGGCCGTTTTCTTCGCCTTCTCTTCCGCCTCTTTCAGTTGGGTGACATCGCGCAGGTTGACGATGACCCCCTCGACCACCCGGTCTTGGAGGAGGTTCTTGAGCCACGCCTGCAGGGTGCGCCACGACCCGTCTCGGTGGCGGCAGCGGAACTCGACGGCTTGCGTCGTCCCGGCCTGGCGGATCGCCTCGTTGAACACCGTCAGCACCCTCGGCAGATCGTAGGCGGACACGTACTCGAACAAGCTCTTACGCAGGAGGTCGTGGATCTTATAGCCGAGGACCCGCTCGATGGACAAGCTCTTGTAGCGCATGACGCCGTCGGCCTCGAGCACGAGAACGATCTCCTGGGCGTTCTCGATGAGCAGCCGGAAGTGCTCCTCGCCCCGGCGCTGGGTTTCCTTCGCCCACTTGAGCTCCGTCTGCACCTGCAGCAGGTTGAACTCGCGCTCGACCCATTCGGCCAGGTTGCGCAGCGTCTGGACGGCCGCCGGCGTCAGCTCCCGGACCTTCGTGTCCGCAATCGTGAGCGCCCCGACTTTGTGCCCGTCCGCGGCGGCGACCGGGTGCCCGGCGAAGAACCGGAGGTGCGGGTCGCCGACGACGAGGGGATGGTCCTTCACGTTCGGGTCGCGGGAGGCGTCGGCCAGGGTCACCGGGCCGTTGCTGGCGATGACCTGGTTGTCGAACGCCGCGGTGCGCGGCAGCTCCGACGGGCCGGTCCCGTACCGGGATTTGTACCACGCCCGGCTGGCGTCCACGATCGAGATCGCCGCCCACGGCACGTTGAACGCCCGGGCCGCCAGGCGGGTGATCCCGTCGAACCGCTCCTCCGGCGGCGTGTCCAGCAAGCTCAGGGCCCGGACGGCCACGAGCCGCTGGGTTTCGGCGGCGGAGCTGAGGGTCAGCGCCATGCGCGGAGTTAGGGGGTGTTCGTCAATTTCTTGATGATCCCGACCAGATCCGCCGCGTCGTACGGCTTGCGGAGATAGGCGGCGAAGCCGACGGTCCTGCAGAGCTCGTCCAGGTCCCGGGTGGCGGAGGCGGTGAACAACGCCACGGGGATCTTCTCGGTCACCGGGTTCTGTTTGAGCCGCCGGCAGATTTCCAGCCCGTCGAGGCGCGGAATCAGCAGGTCCACGATGACGAGGTCGGGCTTCTGCTCCAGCGCCATCTGCAGCCCTGACTCGCCGTCGGTGGCCGTCAGGACCTCGAACCCGTGATGCTCGAGCCGCGTCTGGATCAGCAGCACCTGGTCCGGCTCATCATCCACGAACAGGACCCGCTTCTTGATGCTCTTGGTCTCCATCAGGGTACCCTCACCTTCGCCAACAGCTCGTCCGCCGTTCTCGCGTCGTCGGGACAGGTCGCCCCCCGGATCACGCACGGCCGGGCCGGCGGGTGGCTGGTGCCATACTCTACCATGGCCTGCTCGACGCGCGCCGTGACTTTCGCCGCCCCCTCGCGGTCACACTCCGTCAGGATCACCGCCAGGCCCTCGGGGGCGGGCACGACGACATCGCCGGTCCGCCCGGCGCGGCTGCGGAGGGCACCGTTGACCGCCTCCAAGACCGCTGGCTCGGCCGGCGCCCCGTCGCCGACCCGCAGGAGGAGCAGGGTCATCCTCGTGTTGTCCGTGGCCGCCTTCTGCGCGGCGTCCTTGAGGTGGACCTCCAGGACCGTCTCCACCGAATATGCTGGCAACGTGAAGCGGAAGGTGGTGCCCTTGTCCACCTGGCTTTCCAGCCGAATCGTCCCGTGGTGCAGCTCGACGAGCCCTTTCGTGATCGCCAAGCCGAGGCCGGTCCCCAGCTCCTTGCCGGCGGCCGCCGGGCGCCCGAATTGCTGGAACCGGTTGAACACCTTCGACAGGTGCTCCGGCGCAATCCCCGGCCCCGTGTCGGCCACCGCGCACTGCACCCAGCGGCCGTCCGGGGCCGCCGACAGCGCGATGGAGCCCTTGGCCGTGAACCTCATCGCGTTGCCGACAAGGTTCGTGAAGATCTGGATGAGTTTGTCGGCGTCGCCGTAGACCTCGACCGGCCCGTCGGGCACCGTCACCGTCAACGCCAGCCCCTTCTCCGCCGCGCGCGGCTCGAACCCGGCCGCCACCTGCCTGACGAGCGCGGCGAGGTCCACCTTGGCCCGCTGGAGCCCGACCCGCCCGGCCTCGATCTTGGAGATGTCGAGCAGCGAGTTGATGATCCGGGCCAGGCGGTCCATCTGATTCCGGGACACTTGGAGGATCTTGGTCTGGCGCTCGGTGACCGGGCCGAGCAGCCCGTCGAGCACCTGGCTGATCCCCTCGCGGGTGATCGAGAGCGGCGTGCGCAGCTCATGCGACACGGTCCCGACAAAATCGTCCTTCATCTGCTCAATCTGCTTGCGCTCGGTCACGTCCTGGATGTAGGTCCGGACGACGCGGTCCCCCTGCACGTAGTAGAACTGCTGTTCGTAGACGCGGGTGCCGACTTTGAGCTCGCGCAGGTAGGACACCCGGTGGCTCTTCTGCAGCCGATCCACAATGGCGGGGACGTCGGCCAGCAGCGGGTGCTTCGTTCCGAGCGTCTCGAGATCGGGGAACTGCGTGCGCGCGGCCGGGTTGTGGTACGTCAGCCGCCCCGCCAGCTCCACCTCGAGGATCGGGTTCGGGTTGAGCTCCGGGAACGACGCCAGCCGCGAGAGCTCTTCCTCGGCCCGCTTCCGCTCGATGGCGTAGCGGATGACCCGGGCCAGCAGCTTGCCGTCCACCGACCCCTTGACGAGATAGTCCTGCGCCCCGGACCGCACGGCCTCGAGGGCGAACGTCTCGTCATCGAAGCCGGTCATCAGGACGATCGGGACCTTCGGCGCCTGGGCATGGACCCGCAGGAAGGTCTCGATGCCGTGGCTGTCCGGCAGGGAGAGGTCACAGAGGACGAGGTCCGGTGTCTCCTTCGCCAGCGACTCCAACCCGACCTTGAGCCGGTCGGCCCACGTGAGCTGAAATTTCGGGGTCGAGACCTCGGCCAGCACGATCTTGACGAGGTCGGCGTCGCCCGGGTCGTCCTCGATCAACAGCACCCGGATCGGCGGCCGCGGGATCGTCACGCCATGCCGAGCTTCTGCTTGGCCGCCGGGGACATGCGGCTCGGGTCCCACTTCGGCTCCCACACGACGGTGACCCATGCCTGCGCCACGCCGGGCACTTGGAGCACCCGCTGTTTCGCCGAGAGGGCGATCTGCTGGGCCATCCCGCAGCCCGGCGTGGTCAGGGTCATCGTCACGCGGACCGTCGTCTCATGCTCGACGGCCACGCCGTAGACGAGCCCGAGGTCCACGATGTTGACCGGGACCTCGGGATCGTGGACCTCCCTCAACGCGTCATAAACTTGTTGCTCGGTCACCATGCGAAATTAGGATCCTTTCGGCGTCCCCATCATGCCGGTCATCGGGCACATCCCCTTCCCCATCCCGCCCCCGTAACAGGTCGCGATCGAGTAGATCTTGCACGCGGCCCCGATCATGCTGACCAGGATAATCGCCAGGCCCAGATACTGGCCCAGCTTGCGCACCCCGGCTTTCTGATGCTCCGACTGCGTGAGAACCCAGTACCCGGCTGCGGCTGACACCAACAGGACTGCGACACCGTGTCCCATCATGTTACCTCCTTGGTATTATTCCCACTCAATGGTACCGGGCGGCTTGCTGGTCACGTCGTAGACCACCCGGTTGACGCCCTTGACTTCGTTCACGATGCGCGTGGCCACCCGCTCCAGCAGGTCGGCCGGCAAACGGGCCCAATCGGCCGTCATCCCATCCTGGCTCGTGACGGCCCGGAGGGCCACGACATGCTCGTACGTCCGCTCGTCCCCCATCACCCCGACCGTCTTCACCGGCAGGAGGACCGCGAACGCCTGCCAGACCTTGTTGTACCACCCACTGGTCTGCAATTCCTCAATGAAGCGGGCATCGGTCTCGCGCAGGAGCGCCAGCCGAGACGCCGTCACCTCGCCGAGGATGCGGACGGCCAGACCCGGCCCTGGAAACGGGTGGCGGCTCAGGATCGTCTCGGGCAGGCCGAGGGCCCGGCCCACCTGGCGCACTTCATCCTTGAACAGGAATTTCAACGGCTCGATCAGCGAGAACGTCATGTCCTTCGGAAGCCCGCCGACGTTGTGGTGGGTCTTGATCGTCGCTGAGGGCCCGCCGAACGCCGACTGCGACTCGATGACGTCGGGATACAGCGTGCCTTGGGCCAGGAATTTGGCATCCGGGTAGTGCTTGGCTTCTTCCTCAAACAATCGGATGAACGTGCGGCCGATCCGCCGGCGCTTCTCCTCAGGGTCCTCGACGCCGGCCAGCTCCTTGAGGAAGCGGGCCGCGCCGTCCACGACGACGAGCGGCATCTTGAAATGTCCGCGGAACGTCTGCTCCACCTGCTCCCGCTCCCCGTTGCGCAGGAGGCCGTTGTCCACGAAGATCGGGACGAGTTGTCGGCCGATCGCCCGATAGAGGAGCACCGCCACGACCGACGAGTCCACGCCGCCGGAGAGGCCGCAGAGGACGGTGGCCGAGCCAACCTGGGCTGTGATCTCGGCGACCGACTGCTCGATGAACGACGCCGCCGTCCAGTCGCCGCGGCAGCCGCAGATTCGGTACAGGAAGTTGGCGAGGAGCTCCTTCCCTTTCTCGGTGTGGAGGACTTCCGGATGGAACTGTACGCCGAACCGGCGTCGATCGAAATCGGCCATCGCCGCGATCGGGGTGTTATCAGTGTGGGCCAGCGGCCGAAACCCCGGCGGGCAGGTCTCGATGAAGTCGCCGTGGCTCATCCACGACGTGAACGCCGCCGGGAGGTTGGCGAAGAGGTCCTTGTCATCGTCCACCGTCAGCATCGCCTTGCCGTACTCCCGGTGCGCGGCCTTGGAGACGGTGCCGCCGAACACCTGCCCCATCAACTGCATCCCGTAGCAGATGCCGAGCACCGGCGTGCCATTGATGGTGAAGAGGTTGGGGTCGGCCTTCGGGGCGCCGGGGGCCCAGACGCTGGCGGGGCCGCCGGAGAGGATGATGCCTTTCGGGTGGATCTGGCGGACCTCGTCGGGAGTGATGGTGTGCGGCACGATCCGGCTGAAGACGTTCAGCTCGCGGACACGGCGGGCGATAAGCTGAGCGTACTGGGAGCCGAAATCCAGGATCAGGATCGTCTCATGCGCTTGTGCCATCGGCAGATGGGACAATTCTAGCGCGGTACCGAGGGAAAGTCAAAACCCGCCGGAGGCGGGGGGAGGCGCAGGTTACGCCAGGACGTCCAGGAGGCCGCGAGTGTACCGGATCGCCAACCCAACCGGCTCCATCCACTCGGTTCCGACCGGATCCCTCACCCGCAAGTCGCTATACCAGCGGGGTGTCCACTCAGGCGCGTCAACCGTGGTATAAGTCAGCGCAGGAAACTGAGTGGCGATCTCGGCCCGGGAGCCGACGGCAAATTGACCCTTCGGACCGGGGAGCGTCTCCATGAGCGCGTTCAACGCCCGCTGAACGGCGGGGTCTTCGGTCACCGCCGCGGCATTCTGCCTCAGCCCGACGAGGAACGGCAAATACTCAAACGTCCGGGGGTCTGTCAGCACGAGGACGCGGTCCCTGACCGTCGCCGACGATGGGTCGGACGACCAGAACTCGCGCAACCGTGCCATCACCGAAGCCACCTGTTCGTCCTTCCACATCGCCGCCGCCATGTCGCGCGCCTGCGCCACGAGCTTGTCGTTCGCCGAGGCCACCGCCCGCCCCGCTGGTTTCTCCTCCAGGCCGGTGCGGGTGAGGGCGGCGTAACTCCGGAGTGCCTGGGCGATGTTGGAAAGGACGCGGGCGAACCCGAGCTCCTCATCGCCACCATTGCTGATGACCCGGTTCCACACCTGATAGACGAGTGGCTCCCCTCGCGCAGCCAGTGCCTGGACCGCGCCAGCCTCCGACGTGACCCTCCATTGTTCCACCTCGGTAATCCACGTGTTGAGAGCGTTGTTCCTGGGCTGATTGAGACGCTGGCCGGCATGCCGATTCAGATCGTTCAGACTGGAACGCACATCCGCCACAACCGAGGTCGGCGAGTCGGGTGCAAACGCCAAAAGTTGCCAATTTGGGGTAAGCGTGGCGAGGGAGATCGAGTACGGCCTCTCGATCTCGCGGCGGGTGGCGTCATCCAAGGGCTGGAGGATAAGCTGCTGATGCTCGTAATCCACGAATTCGACGCGGCGCACCACGAAGCCCTGTGATGATCGAAGACGAAGAAACCCGCCGTGCGTGAACACCGCCATGGAGGTCTCCGCACCAATGTTCTGCCACTTCTCCTCCAAGCCGGTGGCGACGCCGGCCTTCCGCAATTCCTCTGCGGTTGGCGCGCGGACGAGGAGCGGTTGACCCTGGCGAGGTTGGAGCACCACGCGGTTCTGCACGGCCACCTTCTCGAGGAGCTTGGTACGGTCGGCATCGTTCATCGGGGTCAGGGTATTATCGGCTTGGGTAAAGAGGCGCCGCACCGGGCCGCTCGGGCCTACCTGCACGGCGTTGACCCCCTCGGCCCGACGGTAGGTTTCCAAAATCTTGGACGCTTCGTCCAACGGCAGCGCCACCCCCTCCTCCAGGCCGGCGGCACGGAGCGTTTCCTCGAGGCCGCCTTTGGCCTCGCGTTGCTCGTCGGTCTGGGCTCGGCGGAGAGCAAACCCTGAGGGGGTCTGACCCCGGTGGGAGCCAGGGAGCAGAGACAGCATAAGGGCGAGGGACGCGGGAATACGCCAACCATGTCGGACGTGCCTCATCGGGGAGATCCTCCTGTTCAGCGAATGCCGGGATATGGTGGCATGCCCCGGTCCCGCTGTCAAGGAAAAATGATCTAGTGATAATTCGTTTTACAGAATTAGCGGACGGCGGGGATCAGGGAGATCAATCACTGACCACAGCAGGATCTTGCGGCACTTCGCGACGGGCGTCGCCAATCCTCGCAGGATGGAGGCCCGCATTCCTGGGATTGAGAGGAGGTATCGCGTTGCTTGAACGCTTGGTTGGGGTTGGGACACTTAAGCCAGCTTGACTTCGGCGACCGCCCCGGTGGCCTCATTTTCCACAATCAGTTTCCCCGCATCTTCCCGACGTAACTGCTCATTCGCATTCAACAGCTCGATCCCGTAGACCGTCCCGTCTGGGGTCAGATCCACATTGAGCTCATCGCTCACTCGAATCGTCTCAACCTGGCCCCGGCTCTCATGCAAGCGCAGGTAGGCCACGTTGTGCTTGGGATCATAGGTCAGCTTCATCGCAGGGAGTATACCACGTCCCCGACGAGACCGCCAGGTGACGACGGACGCGGGGAGTGGGGCTAGCGGACGGGGAGAGGCTCGGCAGGACGGGCGCGGGCGGCAGGCGGGGTCGGCGCCTCAATCTCTTCCTCGCGCCAGGAACGGCGGAGGGTGAACGCCAGGAGGCCGAGGCCGGCGATCAACAGGATGGGCTTCCAGAGGCCGGTGGAGGTCTCCGCGCGGACGACGAACGGGACGATGAGGAGGGCCACCATGTTGATGACCTTGATGAGCGGGTTGAGCGCCGGGCCGGCGGTGTCCTTGAGCGGGTCGCCGACGGTGTCGCCGGTGATCGCCGCCTTGTGGGCTTCGGAGCCCTTGCCGTGGACCACGCCGTTCTTGTCGGTGAAGGCCGCGCCCGCGATGTCGAGGTGGACCCACGGGGTGTCGCCGGCGAACTCCTTCAGGAACAGACCGGCGGTGATGGCGCCGCCGGGCCGGGGACCGGGGTTCTTCAGGTCGGCGACGCGGCTCTTGG
>OBEQ010813362.1_pt1 | contig 15119 bp, 18 predicted proteins | sample 1670901 | NCBI WGS metagenome assembly OBEQ01 (sample SAMEA104232315, study PRJEB22302) | groundwater metagenome | biome: forest; feature: aquifer; material: groundwater | place: USA | collected 2011-08-07 | depth 5.4 m | reverse complement strand
GGATTATTCTAAATAAGGTGCTAAAAAAGAACGAGCCTGGCATGGTTCTCGGGTTTCTTGACGAAGCGTCAAAGCAAAAGGTATCCAAAAATACTTGGGATGAAATAATGAAATTATTGCACCACGGACAGAAATAAATTTTTTTGTCTTGAGTGGTAACTACAGTAACCAAAATGGAGTGGCCATGATTACGATTTTTGAAAGAAGGCGAAGAGAGCTTGGCTTGTCTCAATTGGAGTTAGCAAAGAAAATGGGGTTTAGCAGCAGCTTAATTTCACGATATGAATGCGGCTTTCTTAATCTTGTGAGTGAACGTTTCAAGGTTAAAGCGGCAAAGGTTCTATTAATCTCTAAAAAAGAACTTTTTGATGAGAGTCCTCTCTAATGGCAAGTTCTGGTGATTATATTCAAATGAATTTCCGTCAGAACAAAAGCAATGTGGAAGAGGGAGGAAAATAATTATGTCAGCAGCATGGATGGAGCTTCATAACACCCTTCTTGATCACCCAAAGGTTTTTCGACTGAGTCGTAGCCTTCAAACAAATAAATTTACTGCTCTAGGCGTAGTTACGGCTTTATGGTGTTGGGCATGCCGTAACGCTGAAGATGGCGACTTATCAAAGTACTCAGCTCATGAAATTGCTCGTGGGATAAGTTGGCACAGAAAAGTGGACTTTCTTTTTAAGGGATTGATTGAGGCGGGCTTTGTTGATGACATCGAAGGGAGGCTCTTTATACACGACTGGGATAAGCACGGCATCCGTTGTCTTAAAAAAAGCAGGGTTCGGCAGGAAGCGTTTCGTAAAAAGGGCGAATCTGAATCTCAGCACAAATCCTCAAGCGGTGCTTTGAATGCGGCCAAAAATGCGCTACCCAAATGATTTAGTCATGCAAAACGTGTGGGAAGGTTGGCTCAGAGAAGATTTGGAAGACTCTAAGAAACAAATCGAGTTTTTACGGGGTTTGGCTGGAAGGCAGGTTATGAGTAAATCAATTAACGAGAAATCAAATCAGCTAATAAGAGAACGTGAAAAACACATCCACTACCTTGAGCAGTGTTTACTGAAAGGCGACTATATATGATCGCAAGAAAACCCCTAATCGAGAATGCAGGCATAATTTTCGGGCGAGTAATTGAGCGCATATCAAAAAGAACCGAAGTTCCAGAATTTCCGTTTGGGATTACCCAACTCGATGAACTGACGCATGGAATTGCTAGGGAGCGAGTTTCCATAATTGCTGCCAGACCGAGCGAGGGGAAGACCAGTTTTGGTCTACAAACAGCCTACAGGAACGCAGCCGCCGGAAAGATGGTGGCTTACATTTCCCTTGAAGATGATAGGGAGCAGCTTGTCGAGAAACTGTTCTGTAATGTCTTCTCCCTCGATAATACGCAGCTTAAAAGAGGGCTATCTCCCACTATTGAGGCAGCGAAGCCAAACGCCGAGCAGATGTTCTCGAACTTAAGATTGATCGCTCTGGATGGCTTTGGTTACAACTTCTCAGAGCTTAGAAATGTCGTGATGATGGTCAATCCGAAGCCGGAGCTTATCTTCCTCGATTACATCCAAATGATTGACGGCGTTCAAAAAGAAAGCCGCTGGGAAACAATCTCAGAGTTTATAAGGCAGGTTAAGAAGTTCGCCCTCGATGAAAAAATAGCCATAGTAATATTGAGCCAGATTAACCGTGGTGGTGTTGATGTCGAAAGACCCTCTCTTCATCACCTAAAACAGGCCGGAACCCTTGAAGAAGTGGCTGATTTAGTGCTGATTTTGCACCATCCTTTTCGTTACGGGCAGCCTTCCTACGACTATTCCAGCAAGAATTCAACAGGAATTGAGCAGGCACCTCAGGACTACCTTGAGGTTCAGATCGAAAAGAATAAGACGGGCCGCATTGGGATTGTGCCAGTCAAATTCGAGGGGCAGTTTTATAAGTTCAGTGATTGGGAGACTTGGATATGCAGATAACGTTATCGTTACGTTACTGTAGCCATGCAGACCCCATCACCGTCACGTTACCGTTACGTCCTTCTTTCTCTCTTTCTATCTATCCTTCTATCAACAGAGGTTGTTATCTTCTCGACGAGGTGGGCGAATGAAAAATAAGCGCAAGCCAAAGTTTGACCCCGCCCTAGACCAGGAGCTTTTTTCGGACTATTGGCAGGGCGATGGCGGCGAAGTTATAGGCGTGAGCGTTAAGGCTTACAACGGCGGCACAAGGAAGCTTCATATCATACGGGCTAAGCACGACTGGAAGCGTGGCGCAGACCGCTACCGCAGGCTTGGCAGGCTATCCAAGTCGGAGTGTGAGGGTATTTTGCCTATCATTCAAAAAGCATTGTGCAAATTTTAAACGAATTTCAATAGGAGAGCTATGACAAATCTACCGATGAAGCTAGAGAACCCAACGACCGTAGTCAAGACCGTTGAGGAATCCGCAACTCCTGCACGGGGTAAATTGACATACGATGAGCAGATGGAGTTGTGCCGCTATCTAGCCGAATTTCATAATGTGGCGCAAGCGGTAATTTTTGTCCGACAACAGTTTGGCAAAAAGCTCGCCTATATGTCAGTTAAGGGCTATCTAGAAAGCGATAAGTGGTTACAAATCATAGACCGTTTTCGCAATGAATATGTCACGTCATTTATGGAAGTCCCTGTGGCTAATAAGCGGGTGCGTCTTGAACGCCTTGAGGTTCTGTACCAAATAGCTTTTAGAGCGGGCAAGGTATCCACTGCTCGTGAAATATTAAGTGCCTCACGCATCGAAGTCGGGGAAGGTCACGAAGCTGGCTCCCAATCTGATAGTCTCATGTACAAGAAATATTCCACCATGACTAACGAAGAAATCGAAGAGCGTTTGAGGGTTATTCGTGAAAAGAAAAAGGAGCTCACGTTGAGATTAGATAGCACCACTCCCAGGCATGGGTTACATGATCAATAGGGGTGACTTTCACGGGTGGGATTAAGGGTAAAAAGACGATCAGATACCTTAATAATGCCTTAAATTACCGTAAATAAGGGGGCAAATGATAGTTCCTCTTCACACATCACAGCCTAGAACTTAAAAAGTGGTCGCAGAAGGCGAATTTGATCAGAATAAACATGGGTAAACTTATGGGAAAAGGAGCATGTAGCAATGTATCAAGGGCTAATTGGGATTGGTTCAGCATCACAGTTGTTGGGCGTTAGCTCCGGCACTCTTTACGTTTGGGTTTGCCAGAAGAAGATTCCGTATGTCAAAATAGGGCGGTTGACGAAATTTGACCCTAACGACTTAAACGCTTGGATTCAAGACCGAAAGGTTGCGCCATTTGAATACTAATCCCGTTGACATTACTATCCAAACTATCTATACTATCTATAACATCCGATGAAGAAAAAATACTACATTCAGGATGTCGAAAAGGCTCTCGGAGTAAATAGGAAAACGCTCTTTGCCTGGGAAGCTCTAGGCAAGGTACCAAAAGCCAAGCGTGAGCCGATGAGTAACTATAGATACTGGTTGGATTCTGATGTTAAAAAGCTGAGGAGTATTATCAGCGGGAAGGGTTAGGCATGGCGCTCTTATTAAAGAAAGGCGAATGGTACATTGACTACTACGCCAATGGACGGCGCAAGAGGGAAAAGATAGGCACGTCCAAGACTCTCGCCTTAAATGTCCTCAGAAAACGCAAGGTTGAATTAGCCGAAAACAAGTATCTCGATATCAGAAAAGAAGAAAAGATTCGCTTCGAAGATTTCGCCAAGACATTTCTTGAGATTCACTCCAAACCAAATAAGAAGCCATCATCCCTAGAACGTGATGAAAATCTGATAAAAAAGCTTGGCTTAACCTTTAACGGGTATTATCTCTATAGCATTACGTCGATGATGATTGAAGAATATAAGACTAAACGGCTTGAAGAGAAAAAAGCGCCCGCCACAGTTAACAGGGAACTCGCTTGTCTAAAATGTATTTTCAATAAGGCTATCGAATGGGGTAAGGCCACAGACAATCCCGTCCGCAAAGTGAAGCTTTTACGTGAAAATAACGAAAGAATACGCTATCTCGAAAAGGAAGAAATCAAGACGCTGATAGGAAATTGCTCCGGGTATCTTAAGGGCGCTGTCATTGTGGCTTTAAATACAGGCATGAGGCGTGGCGAGATATTGAATTTAAAGTGGAAAGACATCGACATCAATCGCAATATCATTTATCTTAGCGATACAAAGAACGGCGAGGGGCGGGAAGTGCCGATGAATGACTACGTCAAAAGAACATTGATTGCTATTCGCAAGCACCCGGATTCGCCTTATATCTTTTGTAATGGCAAGGGGAGCCCCTTTTACAATTTAAGGAAGTCTTTTGGAGATGCATTGACGGCCTCGAAGATAAAAGACTTCAAATTTCACGATCTGAGACATACTTTCGCCTCTCAGCTTGTTATGCATGGGGTCGATTTAAAGACTGTCCAAGAGCTATTGGGCCATAAATCTTTTGAAATGACCCTGCGGTATAGTCATTTGTCCGCTACCCACAAGCAACGAGCGGTTGACATTTTGGGGGAGAGAATGGACACTATTTGGACACCTGATGTTATTGAAGAAAAAATCGAAAAAGATCAACTGTCCGCAACTCTTGTAAATGCGTAGCTTACAATTTTCGCCCCGGTAGCTCAAATGGATAGAGCACAGGTTTCCTAAACCGACCGGACGCTTTATCGGCGATTGATTTGATTTCGCTTTTTCTTATTTTTCCCTCTGAAAAACGGACTCCGTTAGTATTTGGTCCGATGTGAGATCGTTTGGTTTCAGTCCGTTTATGTCACAGTTATGACACAATAACAACCAAGACCAGGCAGAGCGGCGACAAAGACAACATTTAAGCCAAGAAACGATGCTCAAATTACTATAATGTTGACGGAGGATATTATTCATTTTTCCGATAGCTCCGGGATACCAAACTTCCATGGCTGAAATCAGACGAAAATAGGCGAATGAGCATTTTAAAGTTTCATTGCCCAAACTCTTTTGGTTTCATATACTAATAAACGCAAACGAATCTCAGTAAAAATGCACGAAAAATTATAAATTTCTGAGAGGATTCCTTTATGAAATGGCTCATCACAACAATCATCCAGGCAATTTTTACTATTTCAATGTATCTGCTCACCTCGGTTTTTTTCGGAGCCGCCCTCATTCCCGGCATCGCTCTTTTTCTAAAAGTTCAAGAAGCCACAGTCTCATTTTCTTTATTAGCAAAACTCTTTTGCCTCGGGGTGTCCATTGGAATGGGATATTTCCTCTTTGGCTTTAGCTTGATTTTACTTGTAGGCGGCTTTAGGACGATATTTCGTCTAAGGCTTAAAGAAGGAAGCCACCCGCTCCTTTCTTTTGAAGCCATGAAATGGGCATTCATAAGCTCTCTTTATCTCATGATCAATTTCACGTTTATTGATTTCATTCTCCTGACGCCTTTTGCAAACCTGCTATTCAGGCTCCTTGGCGCAAAACTTGGGAAAAACGTGCAGTTTAATTCCAAGTACGTGTATGATGCAACCCTACTTGAAATAGGCGATAACACCGTCGTTGGAGGCGGAGCCATTATCATAGGTCATATTGTCGAACGGGGCATACTCAAGCTTAAAAAGGTCAAAATCGGAAAGAACGTAACGATCGGCTCTCACTCAACCATCATGCCCGGCTGTGAAATAGGCGATAAAGCCATTATTGGAGCAAGTGCCGTCTTACTTAAAGACTCCAAAGTAGAGTCTCGAGACGTATGGTTTGGTATCCCTGCTGAATCAATGAGAAAGAAAGCTCATGGACAGGCCAAAGAAATCTCTAAAGAAGTCATTCAAGATGGGAAAAATTAAACCCTAAATTTTTTTAAATAATTAGTTGACATATCAATAGTTAATATATAAACTATATTTATAGGAGGAGCCCGAATGTCCATATTTGCTGAGCTTGGAGTCAGAGATGGGAAAGATAGGGTTAAGGAAGAGGTTTTGTACAATTTGGCTGCTTGTTATGCTTTGGCAGAAAGAAGGGTGACCCACGTTTTAGCTCCATTTGATTTGAGCCCCGTGAAGATGAACGCACTTTTAATGATTAAACATGTAGGGAAGAAGGCGGGGCTCTCCCAAGTGGATATCAGCAAGCGTATGATTGTGTCGGCAGGAAATATTACGCGTCTTATTGATCGGCTCGAAAACGAAAAGTTGGTTGAGCGGGCATCGCTACCAGGAGATCGGAGGGTAAAGCTTATTCGTATTACGAAAAAAGGATCTGATTTACTCGATGCCACTTGGCCTACCTATAAGAAAGAAGTCGAGAGGATGATTTCTATCATGCCAAATTTAGATATTGTGACAGCGGGTGTTGTTTTGAGTGGATTCAGAGAAAAGTTGTCCGAACCGCAGGAGGGGACGAGATGAACAAAAATTGGATCATTGCCTTAATGGCGGGTAGTTTTTTCATTATAAATAGTGCTATTCAGTTTATCGCTTCGCGTTTATTCTATATCAATCAAAGTCTAGTTTTTTTTGGGTTGATCTGGATCATTGCGTCAGATTGCCCTATTAAGGAAAATCCATGGTTAAAAAAGAGAACCTTTATTTTAATGTTTTAAAAAACAGAAATTTTTTAAAACTCTGGATTGGTGAATTAGCTTCGTATTTAGCCGACCGGGTAGTGCAGATGGCCTTTCTGGGTTGGCTTATTGCTTCTTACCAAAAAACCGGATCCGAGATGGGGCGCATTACTTTCTTTAGTTTTCTACCCCTCTTTATTTTTAGCGGTTTTGCCGGGAATTTGGCCGACAGACTTTCCAGAAAATGGATGATGGTTTTTAGTATTTTTCTGAGAGCGGTTTTTATCCTTCTCATAGGTATTTTATTTATGAATCCTGGTCTTTCCGTTGAATTTTTTTATTTGTTTCTCTTTATTCTTGGTTTCTTTACATGCTTTTTTGTCCCGGCAAAGCTTTCGATTACGCCGAATCTTGTAAAAAGAGAAGAGCTTGAGGTAGCTAATGCACTAAACGCAGGTGCCGGAACGGTAGCCACTCTTATTGGGACATATTTTGCAGGCATTCTTATTGGCAAGTGCGGGTATGCAGGGAGCTTGGGTATTAACGCAGTCCTTTATCTTTTAGCCGGCATTCTTATTTTGTCTATACGAATGCCCAAAGAAGAGGTTATCTCTAACGAGAAAACGATTACTGTCCAGCCTTTGAAAGGAGTATTCGGTTATTTAAAAACCCACAAGAAAACGAAAGACCTGATTTTCTTATCCACAACACTTTCTCTTTTATCCTCATTCTTTTATATTGCGCTAACCGTTCTTGCAATCGACTATTTTCACTTGGGAACTGAGGGCCTTGGGAAGTTACTTACCATGCTTGGTGTTGGAATTATTTTTGGGTCCTTTATTGCAGCTCCAGTCTTAAAAAGATATAAGTCAGCCCACGTATTAGTTTTTTCGTATCTTTTGATTTTCTTTGCCATGAGCACATCGAAACTAGTCCATTCTTATGCCATGGCTTGGATTTGGCTTTTGGCAGTTGGAGTGGCCAATGCTTTTATTATGGTTGCTATTGATACGATTCAACAAAAGATTACACCTGATCGCTTTCGAGGAAAAATTTTTGGATTTCGGGCGGTAGTCACAAATGGTGTTTTTCTTTTATCGGTTCTAGCTGCTGGTGAGATTTTAAAATCAAGTTCGCCTTTTCAAGTGTTTCATTTCCTGTCAGTCGGAAGCCTTCTTATTGCGATTCTTGTCCTTTTTGCAAATGAAGACGTGGGTTATTGGGCTCTCCGGTTTATTATGAAGACCATTCTTAAGTTCTTTTTCTCTCTTAAAATCGACGGGGAAGAATTTTTACGGTACAGGGGACGAGTCATTCTTGCAGGTAATCATACAGGTTATCTTGATGGACCCGTTGTTGTTTCAGCATTTAATAGACCGGCAAGATTTCTTGTAAGTTCCAAAGTTTTTTCTTGGGAGTTCATTGGCCCAATCGTTAAAAAAATGCGAGTCATACCAGTAGAAGAAGGTAGGGGCAAAGATGCTTTGAAAAAGGCGCTTGAATCACTTGGGAGAGAAGAAGCGGTCGGTATTTTTCCGGAAGGAAAGCTTACCAAAAATGGAAAGATAGGCCCCTTCTATAAAGGTGTGGCAAGGCTTCACACGGAGACAAGAGCGCCCGTCATTCCATTTGTAATTCACGGCGGATATGAAGCCTGGCCTTGGATTCGGAAATTTCCAAGAAGACGCGAAATTACGATTCAATTTGGTCAGCCAATAAAATTTTTAAGTAAGGATGAGGAAGTCATTCTCAATGAAATTCGCGAGAGAATTCAGTTCATGAAAGAAGCTCTTGAGCGACGCGAAAGCATTAAGAAGGACGCCGTGCTTTACCAAGAAAGCGCCCTTAGCCTTATGCAGCTTAAATCAGACATTTATGGAGGCCGAACAGCACTTTTATTGAAAGAAAAATCACATTGGAAAGACTTGAGCTACATTGAGTTATCAAGAAAAGCCAGGGATCTTTCGGATTATCTGATCGAAAGCGGTTTCAAACGCGGTGGGCGCATCGCGATACTCTCTGAGTCTCGACCTGAATGGGCGATAGCCTTTTTTGCTTCTATAAGAAGCGGCGCAATCACGGTACCTTTAGATATTAAGCTGACAGACACTGAGCTTAAATCCATATTATCAGACGCCGAACCTCGTATTTTATTTGTTTCATTAGAACATCTTTCCTCTGCCAAGATTTTAAAGGAATCTATATCATCGATCGAAAAAGTTATAGTGATCGAAGAAGATGTCGAATCTGAATTTCCAGCGTTTAATACTCTACGATCAAAATCTTTGTTAGAAGGTTGCGAAAGAAAAGCTGATGAAACAGCTTTAATTATTTATACTTCCGGGACAACCGGAAATCCTAAAGGGGTAATGATTTCATTTTCTAATCTTATTTTTCAAGTTAGAAATTTCGAAGAAATTATGCAGTTAACATCCAATGACCTTTTCCTTTCCATTCTGCCTTTAAATCATCTTCTTGAATTGACGGCAGGTTTTTTGGGTGTGCTTCATGCCGGCGGTAAAATTTGTTACTGTCAGAGTCTTTATCCGCAAGAAATTGCGAAGACAATGAGTGAGAAGAAAGTTACTTTTATGATCACAGTGCCGCTTTTTCTTAAGATGTTAAAGAGTAGCATCGAAAAGCAGATTAAAAAGTCGGGAGAGTCTAAGCAAAAATTATTTCAGATGATGTTTGCATTAGCAAAAAAAGTGCCTTTCTATCCCTTCAGGAAACTACTCTTTGGCGAAGTGCATAAACAGTTTGGAGGACGCCTACGTGGGTTCTTGTCTGGCGGGGCGCCGCTCGATGTTGAGGTATGCGAATTTTTCGATACGATTGGCATTCCGGTTTACCAAGGATACGGGCTTAGTGAGACAAGCCCTGTCATATCCGGAAATACTCCTTCGCATAACCGGCTTGGTTCAGTGGGCCGTCCTTTGAAAGGCGTTGAAGTGCTTATCGCTAGGGATGGCACTTCTGAGGAGGGTGAAATACTATCACGTGGGCCGCATATTATGAAAGGTTACTACAAAAGACAAGAGCTTACAGAGGAAGTTGTCGATAAAGAGGGTTGGTTCCATACCGGCGATCTAGGGAAAATCGACAAAGACGGGTATCTTTATATTACGGGGCGTATTAAAAATCTTATTGTTTTAGGTGGGGGGAAGAAAATCCATCCAGAAGAAGTGGAGTCCGTGATATGTAATTCCTCGCTCATTAAAGAAGTCTGCGTTCTTTCTCGTGTTTTAAAAGGCGGATTGAAAGATGGGACTGAGGAAGTCTGTGCTGTCGTCTCACCCACAGATGAAATTAAAAAGCGGCTAACGAATGATCCGATGGCTATTGGGGTCGAAATAAAAAGAGAAATCGATCAATTATCTCAGAACCTCGCGCCTTACAAAAGGCCATCAAGCGTTATTATCCATTTAGAGGAGCTACCAAAAACCGCAACACGCAAGATAAAACGCCCACTTGTGGCGGAATGGCTAAAAAGCGTATGAATCGATCTATCCTAATTCTATATTTTATAAATTTCCTTCTTATTGCAATTTTACCTAGAATTTTCTTTAAAAAAGAGGGCAAACTAAATCTCAAGTGGTGGCTTACAGCGCTTCCTGTTATTGCATGTCTTTTGGTACTGTTTCTTTCTTACGTTGGTTTGATCTCGCCAGTGATAACCTATGCCGGAAACGTCGAGAGAATTTCTGAGTTCGTTGTAATCATTATCAGCGTTATGTCCATTGGAATCATTTTCTTGACACTGGGGACACATAAGATCCCTATTGCGCTTTGGCATCAGGAAAACGATGCGCCTCAAAGCATCGTTACTTACGGAGCTTATAAATATATCCGTCATCCGTTTTACGCTTCGTTTCTCTTGGCATTTTTAGGGGTTTGTATCGTTTGTCCACATGTGGCGACGATTTTTTTCGCGGTGTATGAATTCATCGCGCTTAATTTAACAGCTGAAAGGGAAGAACAGAGGCTTAGTGCGTCGGCTTTTGGCAAGGAATACAAGCAGTATATTGAGCGGACAGGGCGTTTTATTCCCAGATTCGGAGTCAAATGAAAGAAACTTATATTAGTGATTTATCTTATGCGCTTGGGCCACTTTCGGCAACTGTAGAAGAAACAGCAAAAAAAGGGCTCTTTGTATCCAATGCTTCAGTTTTGAAGGAAGCAGGATTTGAAAAGCATTATGTCTCCGATTCACAGATTACGGCTTACGATTTAGCGAGAGAAGCAGTAAAGAAAATAGATGCGGAGACACTCAAAAAAGTGGACGTCATTTTTTATTCAACGTGCATTCCTATTAATAGCAATCTGGGATCTGATTCAGTCTTCCAAAAGACACGGGATGTAAAGCATCTTATGGATTTTCCGGCAAGCCATCTTCAAAGCGATTTCGGTCTTGAGAATGCCTCAGTGATTGGTATTTGCCAAGAGGCTTGCACGGGCGTCTTGGGAGCTATGAGACTTGCCAAGGCTTTAATCCAATCAGAACCTGATGTTCACACAGCTCTTTGTTTAACAGCGGATCGTTTTCCAGAAGGGGCACTTTACGAGCAGTCCTATAACGTGATTTCAGATGGGGCGGCCGCATGTCTTATTTCTGATATCCCATCCGGCTTTAAAATCGTATCTAGTCATGCCGTTACAAACGGCGCTTTATCGCAAGCTACCGATGATGAAAGTGTCGGGGCATTTTTTAATTACGCACATAAAACGATTCAAGAATCACTCAAAAAGGCTAGTTTGCAGATCCAAGATATTGCGTGGATTGTTCCGCAGAACACGAATGCAAAGGCCTGGCAGATTTTGTCAAGCCTGCTTAAATTTGATTTTAAAAAAGTCTACTTTCCGACGCTTTCTGAAATGGGACACATGATCAGCGGTGACAACATCTTGAATCTAAAAAGTTTGCTGGACAATCATTTAGCGAAGAAAGGCGAACGCGTGCTGCTTTTTATGGCGGGATACGGACTTCATTGGCAGTGTGTAATTTTGGAGAAAGTGTCGTGAAAAATCAAGCGATAATTGAAAAGCTTTGTAAGGCCTCCGAAAAGGATTACTCCAATCCGTATCAAATAATTGTTTGGCCTGAAACTGTTTCCAAAGAAGAATGGCATATGAGCCCGGAACTGATATCTATTTATGGGACTGAGACTTTTGAGAAAATGTCAGAGGACGAAAAAAAACGACTCAGTTTTTATGAAGCTGTGAATTTTTTTAGTTTGAATATTCATGGTGAGAAATCCCTGATCGAAGGATTAGCCAAAAGGCTTTATCGGAAAAACAGCGAAGTTTCGCCCTATCTTCACCACTTTCTAGGTGAGGAAAATAAACACATGGTTTATTTTGGGACGTTTTGTCAAAAATATGCAGGGAAAATTTATCGCGATAAGAAAGTCGCCTTCCCTAGAGAATTTGAGGAGGGAGAGGAGGATTTTCTTTTTTTCTCTAAAGTGCTGATATTCGAGGAAATTGTTGATGTTTACAACGCCAAAATGGCAAAGGATGAAAGGGTTTCGACAATTGCTAGACGCATCAACCTTCTGCATCATGAAGATGAGTCGCGGCATCTCGTTTTTGGACGACTGGCTGTAAAAGACTTGTTTGATGCCTATTCTTCCAAGTGGACGCCTGAAACTCTGAATCACGTTAAAAATTATGTGTCCGATTATTTTCCAGCCACTTGGGGTGAATATTACAATCCAGAAGTTTATGCCGACGCTGGCATTCCCAACGTTTCAGAATTTCGAGAAAAGGTTTTGATATCCGACTCCACGAAAAAACATCGTAAATCAATTTCAGCCTATGCGATAAAATTTTTTATCGAAAATAAAATCATAGATAAGGAACCAGCATTATGAAAAGCGAAAAGGAACTCCGTGAAACTATACGGCAATGGATTGTTAATAAAAGCGGTAAAATCCGTCTCGAAGAATTAAAGGATGATACGCCGATTATTGAGCAACGGATCATCAGCTCCTTGCAGATTATGGACCTTATTCTACTTATTGAAAAACTTTCCGAGAAATCCATCGACGTTGATTCTTTAAAGCCCGGTGTGTTTAAAGATGTGAATACGATTATTGCCAATTTTTTGAAGGAGCCACGGTGAGACAAGACCTCATTTGGAATGAGAATGGTCAATGTGCTTTAGGAGGGCCGTTACTTGTCCTTGAAAAGAAGCTGGATGAAGCTTTTCTGGAGATTGCCTCCAAATATAAGGCCGTTGAATATCGGTTTCCGGCGGTGATCGCGGCATCGGAGCTTCAAAAAATTGATTATTTCCATTCGTTCCCACATCTTCTTACATTCCCGATCTCGCTAGATCGTGAAAGCAAAAATTTAAAAGAATTTGCCGACAGCGATGCAGTTGCTTCGAGTGGTGAAGTATGTTTGAAGAAGTTATCTCCTGTAAAAGGCGTATTGACTCCGGCCGCTTGTTACCACTTTTATACGATGCTAAAAGACCAAGAATTAACTGCGCCACGCTTTTTGACGACCCGAGCCATATGTTTCCGTTGTGAAGAAGCCTATGAGCCTCTCAAACGACAATGGAATTTTTCCATGAGAGAAATTGTATGCCTCGGAAACGCAGATGAAGTGAAAAAGTTTTTAGAAAGCTGCCGGAAAGATGTAGAAAATATTTTAAAAAAACTCGATTTAGCTTGCGAATTTAAACCAGCAACAGACCCGTTTTTTAATCCTTCGCGTAATCCTAAATACCTTTCCCAAAAGCTCGACCCTGTTAAAACAGAAATGGTATTCCAAGATTTGGCCATTGGTTCGATCAATTTTCATCGGAATTATTTTGGCGAGGCATTCAAGATTAATCGAGAAGGCAAAGACTGCTTTTCAGGTTGCGTTGCTTTTGGCATTGAAAGGTGGATTCACGCGGTACTCACTCGTTACGGGGCTGATGAAAAAAAATGGCCGGACCTGACCAAATTCTGATAACCGGTGCGGATGGATATTTGGGCGCTAGAATCGCCGCGGAATATCTTAAGCAATCTGATAGAAGGCTGATTCTTTGGGTACGCGCTGATAATGAAGAAGAGTTTCAAAGCAAAAGAGCTCATCTCCATGCTGCCTTAGGGAATTCTGGTGATAGATCGATTTTCGAATATGGCAATTTAAAGAATGGTAATCCTTTTCATAGTGTTAAGCCCGATAATATCACTACCATTATTCACTGTGCAGCCGTTACAAAATTCAACGTGGATGCAGAAACCGCCAAGGCCGTGAACATAGATGGGGCACGAAAAGTGATGGACTTTGCTATGAAGTGTTCTTCACTTAAAAGCTTTAACTTGCTCAGCACAATCTATGCTTCCGGCTTAAAAGAAGGTTTAATCGAGGAAAGACCTTTGGATGGCGATTCGAAATTCGGTAATCATTACGAAAAATCCAAATGGGAATCAGAAAATCTATTGCTTCAAAAATATGATGGTCTTCCTTGGAGAATTTTACGCGTTGCCACAGTGATTTCGGATAATGAAAGTGGAAATGTAACACAACAAAATGCTTTTCATAACACGCTTAAACTTTTTTATTACGGGCTTCTTTCAATAATCCCTGGAAAACCTGAAACGCCCCTTTATTTCGTGACGGGTGACTTTTGCTCCAAGGCTGTCTTCGATTTGACCACGGCTTCGCCGTTAGGGGCGATTTATCATATTTCTCCCGATAGAAGTGGGTCTGTGAGTGTTGGAGAGCTTATTGATATGGCGTTTAACGTATTTCTCAAGTCCGAGGATTTTAAAAAGAGGCGTATTCTCAAGCCTATTTATTCAGATCAACAGGCGTTTGAAATATTGTCTGAAGGAATCAGTTCTTTGAATGCCGGCATCGTTAGCCAGTCGCTGTCCAGCATTTCTCCTTTTTCAAGTCAACTTTTCTTGAATAAAAATGTGGATAATTCACATTTACTGGAAATTTTGAAAAATGAGTCATCTTTAAACATGAAACCGGTGGTGGAAAAAACATGCGAATATCTTGTCAAAACCAAATGGAACAGGGCATAGGGATAGACCTCGAGACGGGCAGAAATCCAAAGTTTCAAATGACCCGCTTCTTTCTTAAGCCAGATGAGCTCAAGAAACTAAGGTCTGAGGGACAAAAGAAAAGTTTCTTAAGGCTCTGGACAGTCAAAGAAGCTCTTTTTAAATCAGATCCTTTAAATTCAAACAGCACGCTTCTGGATTATGAGGTATCAGACCCAAATGTCATGCAAGGCCAAGCTAAGTGTGAAAAAAATAAGAGCGTATTTAGTTATTCCTCGAGAAAAATCAAAGACGGCTTCTTAACTGTTGCTATTGCGAAGGAGGTTTTTCATGCTGACCGAAAATGAATTGTGGCTACTTAGTTTCTACCGGACTTCTGAAATTAGCGGCGCTCTCTTTTTCGGCCGGCTTGCGAAGACTATCAAAGCCGGAGAAATCCAGCGTGACATGACGAAACATTTTTCTGATGAGTCACTTCATGCGCATTACTGGACAGAATGCATCTACCGTCTTGGAGCGGAGCCT
>OBEQ012240893.1_pt1 | contig 15120 bp, 13 predicted proteins | sample 1670901 | NCBI WGS metagenome assembly OBEQ01 (sample SAMEA104232315, study PRJEB22302) | groundwater metagenome | biome: forest; feature: aquifer; material: groundwater | place: USA | collected 2011-08-07 | depth 5.4 m | reverse complement strand
CTGTTTTGATCGTACATAAAATTGTCAACCACCGTCACGGAACAGCCATCTTTTAGAAGTTCCGGAACGAGTACCGCCCCGATATATCCCGCCCCCCCGGTCACAAGAATGTTTTCCATTTACTCGCTCTCCTTTAAAAATTTTCCGGCAGCCTTATAGGATGCCGGGGTTCCGATATCGATAAAACGTCCGGACGCATGAAATCCAAAAACTTTTTTCGAACTTCCAATCAGCCGTGGCAAAATTTCATTTTCCAGAGAAACATAGCCCCCACCGTTCCTCCCCCGCAATCCTGGGGGACCTGCCTGCCGGCAGGTAGGGGACAAAGGAGGGGGAATAAGCGCTTTAATCAAACTCGTGCGAAAAAGATAAACCCCGCCATTAATCCAACCAGCCCGTGTGCCGCAGCCGCGTTGTTTCAAGCCTGCAATGCGGCCATCAGGGTCCAGTTGAATGCGTTCATAGCGATCTTCGCCGTGATGGGAGGCAAGCGCCAGTGTTAGATCGGCCTTTCGCAAATCATGAAACTTCTTCAAATCACGCAAAGACACTTCAAAGAAAGTATCGCCATTAAGGACCAAAAGGTTTCGTCCTGTTTTATAGTGCCGGACCGCCTGAAACAGCCCACCGCCGGTGCCCAGCGGCTTTTTTTCAACGGAGTACTTGATTTTCGCTTGTCCGTAGCGATCGCCAAAATGGGCCTGGATCATTTTATGCCGGTACCCCACCGCTAAAATGAAACTGCGGATTCCCTGTTTGATCCAATAATCAAGCAGATGTTCTAAAAAAGGGCGCCCGCAAATCAAGGCCATCGGTTTTGGAACATCCCGGACAACATCCCGAAGCCGCGTTCCCAACCCACCCGCAAGAACAATGGCTTCCATGATTTTACTTCACGCCCCAGATCCTCTGCCGGAAACAGGGATTGAGACCCTGTAATTTTTTTTATACCATTTCAATGTTTTTCGGATCCCTTGTTCAAGAGTAATTCTGGGTTTCCAGCCATAAAGCTTATAGGCTTTGGTGCTGTCCAGTTTTAATTTAAATCCAACGGTCGGCTTTGAACGATCATACTCAACCGCCAGTTCACGCCCCGAAAATTTAATGATTTTCCGGATCAGATCCCGGACTGGAATGGAGCGGCCCAAACCCGCATTGACGCATTCGAACTTCGTTTTCTGACGTTTCAAAACAAGGGCGGTAAAACGGACCAGATCGTCGACATGCAGCAAATCCCTTTCTTCGGCCCCATCCCCCCAAACCAAGACCTTGCCTTCCGGCCCGGCAGTCATGACTTTCGTCACCGTCGCCCCAAAAACATGCGAGCGTTCAAGATCATATTTGTCGTACGGGCCATAGATGTTGGAATGGCGGATTGCCGTATAACGCGTATTCCCGATTCTTGAATAAAACTCACACATCTTTTCAAGATACACCTTGGTCCAACCCACTCCAAAATACTTTGGAGTAATGCCCCCGTCAAAATCTGCTTCTTTGACCGCGCGTTTTATTTCAGGGTACATCACGGTGCAGCTGAAAAAAATAACGTGTTTGACACGCGCTTCATAGCATGACCTGAAAATCAGGGAATTCATGACGGCATTGTCGGTCACATGATAATAGGGTTTGGAAACAATCTCCTTGGCCCCTGAGGTTGTGGCCGCTGCCTGAATCACAATATCCATTCCTCGGACCGCCGCTTGCACGTCATGATTCTTCGTAAAATCTGTTTTTATCCAGTTTATTTTTTTTTGCCGCGCAAGCTCCGGTGGGATTCGTTTTTTAAAATAAGCGGCATAGACCTGGCAGGAACTGCCTTTTGAAAAATGTTCCGCCATATTCCTGCCGATAAATCCGGTGCCGCCGCAGATTAAAATTTTTTTTCTTGGCATCTTCCCACTCTGTTGATTGAGTTAAACAAACTTCTATTTAGAAAACCCGGATTTTTACGCCGACGGATCGAGAATCAAATAGGCCAGGCTATAAACGCCATCCCCCGAAACGGGTTTAACCAAAATCTGGTCGAATTTCCGACCCTGCATATTCTCCGGTATCGAGAGCACTCTTTTAAAAGTTCCTCCCGCCGGCGGTTGAACCACCGGCAAAAACAATTCACCTTTTTTAGTCCCGTTCAAATAAAATTCCAATTGATAAGCATCATAACTGTCTGTCGAAATCTCAATCGAGAGAGCTTCACGCGGCGCCGGCATTCTTATCAAAATACCGCTGTGCACATCCGGCATGGTCAGAAAATCACCCCGGTTTCCTGGGGTACCATCCGGAATCCTGACCGCGGTCCTGGCAAGGTCCACTTCCTGGACCCAGGACACACCATATTTTTTTTCCAGTGCCTCTTTTTCAACAGGGTCGAGAATTAAATAAGCCAGGCTATAAATACCGTCACCTTCGACCGGCAAGACAAGAATCTGATTAAATTCTTTTTCCTGCATGTTCTCCGGCATGGGAAGAGTCCTCATCACAATGCCCCCCTTGGCCGGCTGCGCCGCCGGCAGTGACAATTCACCTTTTTTCTTCCCATCCAGATAAAATTCCAATCGGTAAGAATCCCAGCTATCTGTTGAGATCTCGATTTTCCGGGCCTTCCGCGGCGCGGCACTCGTCAACAAAACACCGCTGTTGAGATCCGGCATGAGAATACATCCGGGGTCAGTCCCCGGGTACCCGTCAGGGATTCTATTCGCTAATTGATCAAACGGCCGCTCCGAAATATTTTTAAGCCCGAAGATTGCTTGTTTTAAAGCATATTCCCCTGGCTTTCTTTTCTGAGAGATGACTCGAAATGAGCGGTCTTCCCAACGGAGCACATAGAGCGGATTAAAAGGGTCATAATAACGCGCGAAAAGGATTTCGGAATCACGCCGCTGAAAAAAATGGTCCCGGGGTTGGTCCCCATATCCGGGCTTTAACGGATGCATCGGATCCAATCCGGGCGAAAAGATGTTTTCAATCCGAAAGCTAAACCCCGGCTCTTTCCTGTGATGATCGACAAACCTCTCGATCTGAGAAAAGTAATTGTAGCGCGGTTTATTGACCTCTCCCGCGGATTTCAACTGGCGCCACGATGTTTCCGCTCCGGCCGCCGTAACCGCGATCAAGAGAATCGAAATCATCACCGGAAACTTTTTAAAATCGAGACTGTAGAATAAAATAAGCCCGATTAATAAAAGGAAAAAATAATAATGGTGAATATGCGGAAGAGGCCTGATCGTGCAGACAAGCAGCACATAAAGGCACAAGCTGACTCCCAAAAGCAGAATCAGGGCGGCTTTTTTGAAACTGCGGATTGAAAAAAGCGAAAACAACAGGATGGCGCCCCCTGCAATCTCAAAGAAACTCCTCGGCTCCTCAGGCCGCGGCATTAAAAGGAATACCCAGTCTTTAAAAGTCCTTACGGCATCCGCCAGGCATTGCCCTTGAGAACGCAGCCGGACACTTAAGTCCATACTTTGCCCGGTATAAGAAAAACGTTCTGCTCCCATCACATGGAAAACATAAATGGCTGTAAACAGCGCAAACGGTAAAAATAGAATTACAAGCTGCTTTCTCGAGAAACCGGGTTTTCGCTCCCATACCCGGAATCCTATCAAATAAAGAAGCATCATGAAAATAAATACATTGAATATTTCAAAGAATAAGACACACAAGGCCATGCTGCCCGCAAGCAGGTAAATTCTGGCGTCCGGCCACGCCTCGCCGCTTTTTTCCATGTCGAAAATTTGGATCATAAACAAAATGAAGAAACTATAAGCCCAAAGATACCCCCCCAAATGCGAGTCGGTCGTCAACCCAATCAGGTGCGGAGAAACAGCGAATCCAAGGCTGAAAAGCAGAGCTATGATGTAATTAACGGACTGCGAGAAGAGCAAGAAAAGGCAAAAGCAAACAAGCACATGCAGTGCCACATGGGTGATATCCCAATAGGGGTAGTGGTTACCGAAAAAAAAGGCCTGAATACCGATCCAGCCCATAAATAAAGGCCTGGACAAACTTTGGTCACCTTTCCAATAAAGGCGGGTATTACTATAGTCCCACCGTCCCAGTCCGGAGGCGAGCGAATAGTCCCCATTTAAATCGGCCATATAAATCATTTGGTCTTCCAGAAACGGCAGATGCCGGGCGGGAAAATAGAGCACACCGATAAAGGCCGCTAAAATGACCAGTGCCGCCATGGCTTTTCCTGGAAAACGGCCTGCGTTATTGGGAAGAAGCATTTTTAATCCGCGCCCTGAGAAATAATTTTCCTGTACATGAAGAACCCCTGCCCGCTCAGCTGGGAGGATCCAGAATAAAATAAGTCAAACTGTAGACTCCATCCCCTTCAACCGGCTTGACTAAAATTTGGTTGAATTTCTGGCCGCGCATACCCTCCGGCATCGTAAAGACTCTATGCACAGTTCCGCCCTTCGGGGGCAAAGCCGCCGGCAAAAGCAATTCCCCTTTTTTAGTCCCGTCCAAATAAAACGCCACAAGATAGACATCGTAACTGTCCGTTGAAATCTCGAACTTGCGCGCAACGCGGGGGGTTGGGGCCTTCAGCAAAATGCCGCTGTGCACATCCGGAATATTAAAAAACTCCCTCCGGTTTCCCGGGACACCATCCGGAAACCGGGCAGCAACTTTGTCCAAATCCACTTCCTGAACCCAGGACACGCCATATTGTTTTTCCAGCGTTTCCTTCTCCAAGGGGTCCAAGATCAAATAAGCCAGACAGTAATTTCCATCTCCCTCGACCGGGCGGACCAAAAGTTGATTGAATTTTTTTCCGACCATATCCGGCGGCAGGGGAAGCACCCTTTTGACGATTCCTCCCTTCGGGGGCCGCTCTGCCGGCAGTGGCATCGACCCCACCTTCTTATCATTCAGGTAAAATGTCAGCTGGTAAGTGTCCCAGCTATCCGTAGAAATCTCGATTTTTCGCGCTTCACGCGTCGTGGGACTTGTCAGCAAAATACCGCTTTGCAGATTGGCCATATTAAAAAATTCCCATTGATCTCCCGGCGTCCCATCAGCGGCACGGACCATTGTTTTTGACATATCAACTATTTTGACCGTATCGACGCCGTATTTCTTTTGGACCGATGTTGTCTCGATCCGGGAGCCGATGGCAAAACCGGCGAACAGTACCAAAAGGCAGGAGTAGTAGATATCTGTTTTAAATCTGTTTTTGAAAAGGTACGGCAATGCGGCAAAAAAAACAATATAGAGTCCAAACAAACAAGGGACAAGATAGCGCCCCTCCATCCCGAAAAAGTAACACATGACCAGGGCACAAAAAAGTGGCGACAAAAGAAGCGCTGAGCGCGCCCGCCATGCCCTCTCGCCCGGGGAAACCCAATAGAACAACCCTATGGAGACTGTCAGGAAGAGCGTGAAATAGCAAAAGACAGGCATCCAGAAGGAATACCCGCCTATGTCCGGAAGCCCCGGCCACGGGGGGTAGAAAAAAACGTCTTTAAACAGTTTAAGATTATCGATCCAAATATGGGGATTATCATGAATGCAGTTTTTAACCAGATCAAAAAAGTAAGCCCGGTCGTTAAAGGGCCGGTCCATATTAAAAATGCCAAAATCACGGTGCAAGCCATAAAAAGTGGGGTTGTTATAGCAGGCAACACCCCCATAAAGAGGGTAATGAGAGCAGGCATTTCTAACTTTGCAATATTGAAGGAAAACATTGAATCCAAAATAACCCGCAAGTCCCCGGAACTGGCCCTTTGAAATATAAAAATTTTCGACGAACAGGAAAAAAACCACGAGAAAAAAACCAAGGCTAAAAATGACGGCCCGGCGGAAGCGGGCCCACGAAACGGGTTCCGCCGCCCATAGATACAGGAAAACACAGCCTCCGATTAAGCCAAAAGCCGTCCGGATAGCCACAGCGGCTCCAAAAAGCATGCCGGCAGTAAACACCCACCCCGGAAATTTCTCCTTTCTTAGAACCAGCCACAGCATCAGTATGATCAGCGGAGTCCCTACATTCTCAGTCAGCACGAGGCCGTTAAAATACAGGATCGGATAACAAAAAGCATAGAGTAATGCCGCTCCGAAGGCGCGCCAGAATCCTCCCGTAAGCGTAACGCCAATCCCGTAAACAAGAAAAACCGACACGGTCGACAAGCCGATAAAAAAAACAAGCACGCTTTCCAATTCATACTTCGATAACCCAAAAAAAAACAGAATCTTAAAAAACTGGTCCAGAAAGATCGGAAAAAAAGGCGGGTTCGCGTGCCATTGGAACACGCCGAAATAGTCTCCATGAAACCGCGAATGAGCGCGCTCCCAGTAGAAGCCCATGTCGCTGAAAAGATGATCCGTGTATTTTGAAAGTGTGAAAACAAAATATAATTTAAAAACCAGTGAGGTCAGCAATAACAACGAAAGGAGGGACCATTTGACTTGGGCAGAGGGCGTGCTTAAAGAAACGGGGAAACGGAAAATTGACCGGCCCGCCTTTTTTTGACACTTGGGATCGAACAGCATTAAAACAGTCCTTTAGGATCGCAAATGATTTAATTCTTCCCAAAAAACTTCAGTTCCTGCACGGTTAAATAATCAGGACTGCCATGGTTGCTTAAAATCGACAGCCTGTAGCAGCGAAACTTTTTTTGCGTTTTTGGAAGATTCTGATAAATCCAGGTCCCGGTCGCAGGAAATTCCAGCGTCAATGTTGTTAAAACTTCGAGATGCTCAAAATCGGGTCCGCCATAGATCCTGACCTCTCTGGGTGCTCGAGGGGCATTACCGGCCCCGGATTGAGACTGAAATCCAATCTTGCCTAATAACACAGCCTGCCGGAATTGCACATCAACTGGAACGGGATATTGGGGGTTGGTCGGCGCATGCCAAGAATTCACATCCGTTTCAATACCGTCAATCATGAGACCAGCCCCCAAAGCTCCGGAGGGTGCTTTAATACTCTGAATCTGTTTTGTAATGTCAATACCGACACTGCCTCGATCCGTTCCGATTAATTTATAAGTCATCAGACCGATTAAAATGGTCACTAAAAGAATGCCGCCTAATTTGAACAGATTTTCTTTCATAGAACACCCCCATGAGTTAGTTGTTCTGCGTACAATGACCATTCCAATTTTTTAAAGTTAATGCAAGAGCTGTTCCGCCATGAGCTGCAGAATCGCCAGACCGTTCAAAAGAGGATTCATCTTGCGCACGCCACCGATTCTTTTGGGTTCATCCCCCGGAATTTCGGCCACCTTCAGTTTTTTTTTGGCACACCAGATCGATAAAAAGGGGTCAAAACCGGCGCGCGCAACCCCGGAAGATTTCCCGATAATTTCACGGCGCCAGGCCCGCAGCATCACCAGACTGTCGGTATAACGTGCGCCGAATAAAAGGTTGATCATGGCCGTAAACAGCCAGTTGCCAAAGGCCGTGACCGCATCATCATCTTCGCTTTTTGCACCGCTTAGATAGCGCGACGCAATGGCCATATCATAACCTTCTTTGATTTTGCCCGTCAACTGAGGGATTAATCCGGGAATAGAATTGCCATCAGGGCTAAAAGCGACCATAATGTCGCCTGAAGCCGCGGGAATCGCATCGTCGTAAGCCCCGGTCAGTCCTTTGGACTTTTGCGTCATAACGTGAACTTTCGTCCGGCCAGTATGTTCGGCGGCATATTGACGGGCATATTCGATGCTGCCGTCCGTCGATCCCCCGTCGACAAACAGGATTTCCTCGACCCAAGAGAGGTCGATTTGCGGCATCATGGCTTTCAAGCCTTCAATTTCATTCAAAACGGGAATAAAGAGCGTGGCCTTCATTCCCGCTCCTCTTGAACGCGTATGCGCCAGTAATCCAAAAGATTTTGGACCGTTTCCTGAAACCCATATTTTGGTTTCCATCCCGTGACCGCCGCAAATTTCTCAACGCAGGGAATCTGAAGTGTGACATCCGCCGGGCGGAGCAGCTGCGGTTCCACATGGCTCGGAATAGGCACCTTGCATTGCGTCTTCAGCAATTCTAAAAATTCTCGCACAGAAATGGTTGTCGTTCCACCGATATTATAACTTTCACCGGGCTGACAATGCACAACCGCCATCCAGTACGCTTCCATGGCGTCGCGAATATCAATCAGGGTACGGATCGAGTCCAAATTCCCATGGACCAGCTCTTTCTGAAGCCCCGCTTCGATCCGCGCCGCCTGCCGTGCAAAAGAAGTTGCAAACAAATCAGTCCGGCGCGGATTGATATAAGCAAACATCCGCGTCCGGATAATTTTCATTTGATAGCTCCGGAAATAGGCCAGCGCTAAAAAATCCTGCGCGGCTTTGGAAACCGCATAAGGACTGGACGGCTGTATCGGACAGTCTTCCGTAATAGGAACATTTTTGGGATCCACCTGGCCATAGACTTCCGAGGTACTGCAATGCTGGATCACCGGGTCCAGCCCAAGCTGCCGTACCGCCTCAAACAAATTACAGGCACCGAGAATATTATTGCTTAAAACGGCGTGCGGGTAGATAAAAGACGCTCTCACATTGGCATGTGCGGCCAAATTAAAAATGACGTCCGGATTGGATTTTCTTAACGCATCAAGAACGGAAGAGAAATCATTTAGATCACATTCATGAAGGACAACGCGGTCTTGTAAACTTTTAAGATTTTCACACGCCGTTGTGCTGTGCCACCGGGCAATCCCGTGAATTTCAACTTCCGAATGGTGTTCCGCAATCCATTCCGCCAAATAACTGCCGCCGGAACCGCCGATGCCTGTGATTAAAACACGCCGGATGTCTTTGGGATTCATACCTTCTCCTTCATACAAACTTCTTCTCCTGAAAAACATTATAACGTTGATTTGCCTTATCCTGGTTTTTGATATACCAATCCATCACTTCATGAATTCCCTGCCGGATTGAAATCTGTGTTTCGAATCCCATTTGGCGTGCCCGGGTGACATCCATAAGCCTTTTTTTATCTCCGGAAGGCTTCGTGGCATCCCATATCACTTGCGGTTTGTCTTTCATGTGATCAAGGATGATGTCCACAATCTCACGGATGCTCACGCCTTGACCGCTGCCGAGATTCACCGGGCCTGGCGGCGGATTTTTCATTGCGAGGATCATTCCGCGCGCAACATCCCGCGTATGAATAAAATCACGCACCGGCGACCCGTCGCCCCAAACGCGGAGGGGATTCTCACCTCCCAAAGCCCGCCGGATCAGTGATGGAATGACCATGGCATTCTCGGAATCAAAATTGTCATAAGGACCATAAACGTTTGCCGGCCGCACAATCACGACGTCATTCCACCCATACTCAATCCGGTAGGCCTCCGCTTGAAGCTCCCCCATGCGTTTGGCCCAGCCCGCAAACCGGTCATTCTCCGAAGGAAAGGTTTTCCACACATCGTCTTCCCTGAAAATTTCCGCCGGCGCGTAAACCCCAATCGTACTTGTATAAAGAAACCGTTTCACACTCTGCTGACGTGCTGCTTCCATCATGTTCGTGTTAAAGCTGAGGGTCGGCACAAAAAAACTGGCCGGCTTGCGGGCCGTCATGGCCGGGGAGCCCTTCACGCCGGCCAGGTGGAAAACAAAATCCATGCCTTTGCAGGCTTTCATGCAGTTGTCAAAATGCATCAAGTTAACGCGCATAAATTCTGCGCGCGGGTCCGCGCGGGAAGCGTCATCCAGCGAGGCGATCCGCACCCTTGCTTTCTGTTCCAGCAGCATTTCCACAAGCGGGCGTCCGATCATCCCGGTGCCGCCCGTGACGAGAACGTTTTTGCCGTTAAATTCCGAAGTCATTTTAAAAAGGCCCTTTAAATTTTTCTTCCCAGGAATAAAAAGTCTCCTTGGATAAATCTGTCTCATCGAGCTTGAGCATTTTTTCCACCGTACGGATAATGGAGACTGCCGAAGGGTAAAAAAGGTCCTCCAACGGCCGGGTAGTGGGACAGGGTACCGGCGCAAAACCCAAGCGCTCGACCGGATGGTCGAGCTGGCCAAAACACTCGCTGGAGATCCGTGCCGCAATTTCGGCGCTCACGCCGCAATTTAACCAATCATAATCTGCCACAATAGCGCGGCGCGTTTTCCGGACAGAATCCGCCAGCATTGCGGTATCTAAGGGTGAGACCGTGCGAACGTCGATAATTTCAAGCTCAATCCCCCGCCGGCTCAAAATATCCGCCGCTTTCAGCGCTTCTACAGTCATCCAGGAAGTGCAAATCAATGTGACGTGGCGACCCTGTCGCAACACTCCCGCTTTTCCCAGCGGAATTTTTAAATCCGTATCGACATCGCCCGGAACGTCATAAAGCCAGCGGTGTTCCAGGAAAATCACGGGATGATCGTCCCGAATTGAAGCGCGCAGTAAACTGTAGGCGTCTTGCGGTGTGGCGGGCATGACCACCTTAAGCCCCGGAATATGCGCAAAAACGCTTTGCATGGTCTTGCTGTGCTGGGCGCCCTGCCCCCATCCACGGCCAATCACCGCGCGAATCACTAAGGGAACTTTGAGCTTACCACCGCTCACATAGGAGGCACAAGAGACCATATTGGCGATTTGGTTCATGGCAAGAAGCATAAAATCCACACGGATATGGACATGGACGGGCCTTAAACCGCTTAAAGCCGCACCGAGGGCAACGCCGGTCATCGCATCTTCCGACAACGGAGTGCCGAAGCAGCGTTTGGGCCCAAAAGCCTCAACTAGCCCCAGCGTGCTTCCAAAAATCCGCTTATGGTCCGGCACATCCAGCCCAAAAACAAAGACGGAGGGATCTTCGCGCATTTCATCATGCTGCGCAAGATTCAGCGCTTCTTTGAAAAGCATCGTTTTCTTCATTTTATGATCAGCCCCCTAAAAATATCTTAAAAAAACCCTATGTCATTCCCGCGAACGCGGGAATCCTAAACGCAGATCCTCCGGTCAAGCCGGAGGATGACAGTTTTGTTAAAGTTCTCTGTACCTGTCCCCAACTCCTCTTATTCAACAACATTCAACAACCGGCAAAGCGCTTTTATTTTTTCAGGTTTCAAATCAGGATAATTCCCGATATAAAAACCGCAGAAGTGTACGTGTTCCGTATTCGGAAATTTCTTATAAGCGTCCTTAAATAACTTTCTCAGATAGGGCTGTCGGAGTTGATTGCCCCCTCCGGAAGTGCCTCTCCGGAATTCAATGCCGTATCGTTTCAAAGTTTCAGCGACTTTGCCGGCCAGGTTTTTCGCGCCCGGCTGCAAAATAAGCGTGAAAGCATAGTTACTGCATCCCCGGGTTTCAAAGTCCGTAATGTATTTTTCAGAATCCAGATTTTCAAGAAAGATCTTAAAATTCCGGTTTCGTTTGCGGATATTTTCATCCAGCCGCTTTAGCTGGCTGAGCCCCAACACCGCATTGATTTCGGTACTACGGACGTTATACGCCGGAAAAGCAAAGATAAATTCTGGATCCAAATCCGGCCGTGCTTTCGCATAGCGGGACCTCATTCTCAGATCGGTCGCTTCGCGGACAAGACCATGCGCCCGGAACATTCGTACCGTCTGATAAAAAACCGGGTCGTTGGTACACACCATGCCGCCTTCGATCGTGCTCAAATGGTGCGCATAATAAAATGAAAAATTGGACGCGTAGCCCCATGCCCCCGCTTTTTTGCCCTCAAAAACGGCACCATGGGACTCGCAGGCATCTTCAATCAGAGGAATCGCTCTTTGTTTTAGCACGGTCAGAAGTTTTCTCGAAAGCGCGTTATAGCCGAGGATATGCGTCAGGAAAACCGCTTTGGTTTTTGGTCCGATTTTGCGGATAATTTCTCCGCTGTCCATGCCAAAGGTCCGCGGATTAATATCCACAAAAACCGGCTTAAAACCGCAGTGGAGAACAGCTGCAATATCCGAAACCCAGGTCAATGTTGGAACAATCACTTCACCGGTTCCAACCAACTCCCGCAGAGCAGCCAGCGTAATCAGGTTTGCCGAAGAACCGGAATTGACAAAAACACTGTACTTCACACCGATCCAATCCGACCAAGCTTCTTCAAACCGGCGGACTTGATTCGATTGTGTCAGGCGGGGTATTTTTTTTAAAAACCGTATCACGGCATTCAAATCTTCGCGCAAAATATTATTCTGCATGAGCCGCCATTGAAGATTTTTTACCGTCATAAAAACTCCTTGAAGCGGTTTCATAAGTCCTTCTAAGTGTAGAAACTGCCTACAACTCCCTCGTCATTGCGAGCGGAGCGAAGCAATCTCACAGGGCTTTACCACCCTCGAAATTGCCGCGTCATCCCGCGAAAAGCCGCGGGATTCCTCGCAATGACGAAGCGGTAGTTAGAGTTACGATAACTTATGAAACCGGCTCCTTATCAAACAACATGCTTTTTTCAGGGAAAGGGGCTTTTTTGGCTTTTTCAACGCTTTTGGTGATTTGTTGATCAATCCTGTGTCGGGCAGACCCCAGCTCTTTTAATGCCGCCCCGCTGCTCGATGCTAAACGCTCCGCGTTTAAAAGCGGGTCCATATTGCTAAGCTCTGCGTCGCCCGGCTTTGCCCGGTATCCCGAATGAAAGTCTTCGTTGACACCCACATGCTCAAGAAAACGCAAATAAGGCGCGTAAAGGAATCCCGGCATAGGCGCCGATGCTTCGTTCATGAGCTTTAGCAGTGACTGTGTTCCTTTGACAACATCCCCGGCATCCTGGCCTTTCACAACAGCCACATGGCACTTAAAAGAACCCATCACTTCAGGGATTGAACGGAATCCCTGCCGCTGGCAAGCCGGAGTATGGATGGCGAGCCCATTATCTTCACAAACAAATAAAATCCGCAAACGATGAAGACAGGCGAAATTGATACTTTCCCAAAATGATCCCTCTTCAAAAGCCCCGTCCCCAAAAAAAACGGCGACAACGCCTGGATCCCCCCGATAAGCATTCGCAAACGCAGCTCCGACCGCAACGGAGATGGTTGTTGCGACCACCGCCGAGGTCATGATCAGCCCTTTTTCAGGGAACGCCATATGCATGGAGCCCGCCCGGCCCCCCGCACAGCCTGTTGCTTTGCCGTATAGCTCGGCAAAAAATCCGTCCGTATCACCGGTCTGCGCGAGATAAATTCCATGATTGCGGTAAGTTCCAAAAACTTTTGTGCTGGTTGGCAAGCTGCCAATTACGCCAGCATGGATCGCTTCCGCGCCGATGCAAAGATGCACCGGCGTCTTCATTTGATCCTGTTTGTATTCTTCACGGATCTTGTTCTCACACTGGCGGATGAGGTAGATCGTCTCGTAAAGTTTGACGGCGCCCATAGGGGACAGGTCGGAATTCACGACCTGTCCCCTATGAAAAACACGCGCAAAATGAATATTTTTCAAAGGTTTAATTTCAAGATTTTTTTAGGCATTATTGAAAATTATTGGGTTCGTAGATCACGATTTTACTGCCGGTATAATCAATCCTGAAATTCACGCAGACCAAACGCCGGAGGTGTTCCCTGACACGCGCCTGCATTTCCGGCTTCACAAAAAAAAGCATAAAGCCCCCGCCGCCCGCGCCGAGCAATTTCCCTCCGAGGGCGCCCGCATCCAAACCCGCCTGATAAATTTCATCAATATCAGGGGTCGTCACCTTATCGGAGAGCCCCCGTTTGAATTCCCAATACTTCTTCAAAAGCCCGCCAAACTCTTCGATCGGCGCCTTGCTTTGGAGAATCGAAATGGCTTGGTCCACCATGCCATTCATCGCCAGCATCTCTTTCTTCTTGCGTTCTAAATTGACAATATGGGTTTTGGCAATCTCCGAGGCAATCCTGGAAAAACCGGTAAAAAAAAGCATCATGTGATTCTGGAATTCTGCGACCCGTTCTTTGCTGAGAATAATGGGAGTGACTACAAAAGAATCGTCCCGCAGAAAATCGATTTTGTTGAATCCCCCATACGTGGTCAACACCTGGTCTTGGGATCCGACATGCTCTTTCAGCACCTCCTGTTCAATATGGATCGCTTGGGAGGCCAAATCCCGTTTCGCTAGGATATTTCCTTTTAAAGCCGTCAAAGCATGAATTAAACCTACGGTAAACGAGGAGCTGGAACCAAGCCCCGACCTTGCCGGCAAATCACCATCGTGATGAATTTCAAGACCTTCGGGCGCACCCATCGTCTGGAGCACCGCGCGCACCGCAGGGTGCTTAATTTCGGACAATTCTTTAATCAACTCAACGTGGGAATAGACGAGACGGTGTTTGTATTCAAAAAAAGGAGGAAGGTGCCGGCAACTGATATAGCAATATTTGTCGATGGTCGTTCCCAGCACACTCCCCCCGTACTGCCGGTACCAGACAGGGTAATCGGTGCCGCCCCCAAAAAAAGAGACCCTGAACGGGGTTCGTACAATGATCATAAAATCTTCCCTTTAGCTTAAATAGGACCTAAATTAAGGGTAAAAGACCTCGTAAAGATATCGGCAATATCGGGGGAAAAATACAGCCGGAAATTTGCAGAGTTTAATGCGAAATACGGAGAGTGACGAATAGGGGACAGGTCCGCTTTTGGACCTGTTCCCTATTTTGCGGCATATCAATCTGAAAACATCTGATCAATTTCATTGGCCGTCAGATAATCGACCCGTTTTTTTCCTTAATCCCCTTAATCACACGGATATCCTGGAGATCCTCCAGTTTCTCAGCAAACAATGCCTTAACGCATTCCGAGAAATCAGCATTCGGTTTTCACTACCATCGGTTGTAAATCTCGATTAACCTACGCTGCGTAATCGCGGAGATCAACACGCACACCCGCACGCGCAGCATCTTCCGCAGTTTTCAGAAGGCGGCTTGTCGTTTTTTCATCCATATAGATCTCGCCGCAATTTTCACAAACACGGGCAGGAACCAGCTTCACCACTAAGGTTGCATTGTCCCTTTCCAGAGTAACTGTCGAAGTGCCTGATCGAGTCTCACCTTTCCTACAAATGACACACTTCATTTTCGCTTCCTCCTAATTACGCCTCCAATTCCCTTAGGCTCTGCGAAACAATAAGTGATCCATTTGGCCGAGGGGATTTTGAGCCGAATCGAAGCCGAATTTTTCGACGCGAGTGCGTAGACACGTTAGATAAATTTGGCAAAGATG
>OBEQ011645097.1_pt1 | contig 15122 bp, 8 predicted proteins | sample 1670901 | NCBI WGS metagenome assembly OBEQ01 (sample SAMEA104232315, study PRJEB22302) | groundwater metagenome | biome: forest; feature: aquifer; material: groundwater | place: USA | collected 2011-08-07 | depth 5.4 m | reverse complement strand
TATCGGCAGGTAAGCGGGCTGTTTGCGGCGCAAGCAGTTTTGGAAAACAAAGATAAATTTGGTACCGTGCACGGATTGGTGGCCGAATTAGGGCAAGTGGAAGAAAAATATAAGTTAGCCCTGGAAGTGGCGGCCGGTTCGTATTTGTCGGCGCTGGTTGTGGCCAGTGACGAAGTGGCCAAATCGGCCATTGAATTTTTGCGGAACAATCGTTTGGGGTTTGCTACTTTTTTACCTTTGAATAAAATTAATCCCAGACCGGCGGAGCAAGGTATAGATAAAATTTTATCTACGTCGGGAGTGCTGGGCTTGGCCGCAGATATTATTAAACACGAAGACAAGTTTGATAATATTTTTTCTTTTGTTTTTGGGCAAACTGTGGTGGTGGAAGATTTATCCGTGGCTCAAAAAATAGGGATTGGCCGGGCGCGTATGGTAACTTTGGCCGGGGATATGGTAGAAAAAACCGGTGTCATGAAGGGGGGATATAAACAGATAAAAAAAGACGGGCTAGGATTTTCCAGCCGGGTAGCTTGGAGCAAAGACAGGTTGGCCGAGTATCAGGGGCAGATAAATCTGGAAAAAGAAAAAATTATTGGGCTGGACGCCCACTACGAAGAAGCTAAGGAAAAAGTTTTGGAACTGGAATCAAAAAGAGAAGCGACTAATTCCAAAACAAAATTGCTCAAAGCTTTTTCTTTGCAGGAGACTATGCAAAAAAAGCAGAACGCTTTAAATGAAATTTTGGGCAGAAGAAATGATTTAAAAATTCAGGCCGCCAAATTGGAAACAAAACGAGAAACCGTCGTTCAAGAAGTTAGAGCTGAACTTAGTAGTGATATTGAATCTATTGTGGGGCGGGTTGTCCCGCCACAAGGGCGGGACGCTCTAGTTTCTAACCAAATCCAAGATTTGGAGAAACTAGGCGAAATACAAAAATTAAAATATCAACTTAGTTTGATTGGCGGCATAGATACGGAAGTCGTGGCTGAATACGAGCAAACCAAAGAAAGATTTGATTTTCTTTCCGAGCAAATTGCCGATTTACGCGCGGCGATGGCCGATTTGGAAAAAATGATTCTGGAACTGGACGACATAATGAAGAAAAAACGCGCCGCTTCTTTTAAAAAAATTAGAAAAGAATTTGACCGTTATGTAAAAATATTGTTTGGCGGTGGCGATGGTGATATTCACGAAATTTATGGAGAGCCGGAAGACGAAGAGGGTATCGTATCCCCCTCTTTCCAAGAGGGGGAAGGGGGAGTTGCCGAGGAAAAGGCTGTCAAAAACAAAGAAAAAATCTTAACCGGCATAGATATCTCTATCAATCCTCCGGGCAAGAAAATTAAAAATATCAGCAGTCTTTCCGGTGGTGAGCGCACCTTAACCTCCATTGCTTTAATCTGCGCAATTTTGAGTTATAACCCATCACCGTTTGTAGTTTTGGACGAAGTAGAGGCGGCATTGGATGAGTCTAATACTCGCCGGTTTGCCGAAATCGTCGCCGAGCTGTCCGCGCAGTCTCAATTTATCATTATTACCCACAATCGCGTGACTATGCATGCGGCTGATGCTTTGTATGGCGTGGTAATGGGAAATGAAGGCATTTCCAAGCTACTAAGCGTAAAACTGGAAGAAGTGCCTAAGTTTGAAGAAACTAAAGCGTAGGGTTGTTATCTCCCTCTTTCCAAGAGGGGGCGAGACCTGCCCGCAACGCTCTCGCTTGCGAGGCGGGCGGGGGAGTTGTCGAGGTAGGGCTGCTATTGACAAAACCCCTATTTTGTGCTATACTATGTTGTTCTTTCGCATTTTGTCCCAACTTTCTTTTGGCTCTGTTTAGAGCAGGTTCAAAAGAAGGCTGGGAACGGTTCCCAGACCCCAACATTGCCTGCCAGGTGAATCAGTTAACGTGTCTTGCGAGTGCGGATGCGTAGCTGTTGCCTACAGGTGAGAAAGAGCTTGCGTCATGAGCAACATCACGAAGGATCAGATCGCAGAGTTGTTGAATCAGGACAAGAAGGGGCGCATCAGTCGGGCCATGTTCCAGGCATTCCTGGACAACCCCGACCAGGTCGTCGTCAGCTTCCCGACGACCGTCGACAACACCCTCGGACTGACTCTGCTCGTTCAGAGGGCGGTCGGTCCGAACAACCTCAAGTACATCAACCCGAACATCACCCCCGAGAACTTCAAGATCGGTGAGGGTGTGCGCAAGGTAAGCCTGGAGTTGGCACCGTTCCTCGATGGCGAGACTGGTGAGCAGGCTGCCAAGCGGTTGGTGGCCGAAGGCTACCTCCTCGAGGGTACCGGCGAGCTGGCGCAGTTCCTGTTCGATAACCCGAAAGAGGTTGAGAAGTACGGCTGGGTCGTCGCGCTCAGTGAGGCATCTCGGTGGACGCCTCCGAGCGGCAACGTCTTCGTGCCCTACGCCGGCGTGGATGGCGCGAATCGCGACTTCAGCCTCCGCTGGTTCGGCCACAGGTTCTACTCGTTCAACCGCGTCCTCGTCTCCCGTCCCAGCAAGTAAGCCCTGGGATCCTTGGGACCTCGGAACTTTCCGCGGTCACTTGGTCCCTTCGGTCGTCTCGAGTCCGCACTGTGTGCGGGCTCGTTTTTTTAGAAGCAAAGCTTTGCAATTTCGTCGGGCTTCGAAAAACAGAAAATGTATTTTCTGTTTTTACTCACCCCTAGAAATTGTGCTATACTATTTTTGGATAGTAAACGAAACAGTCCACGGTCAAGGCTTTGGGCGGTTGTTATATCCCTCTTACCAAGAGGGATTGAGAGGGAGTTGCCAGAGTGTCGACCTGTCTCGATTCGAGTCGTTCAAATCCTCCTCTTTCCAAGAGGAGGCAGGAGGAGTTGCCGAAGTTATGACCAAAATATACAACAAACGAAAATTTCAAGAATTCAGATCTGAATTAAGAGGTAGAATGACCAAAAGTGAAGCTCTGCTCTGGAAATATATTAAAAATGACAGTCTCGGATTTAGGTTTCGTAGGCAACACGGTATAGGCAATTATATCGTGGATTTTTATTGTCCAAAATTAAAATTAGTCATAGAAGTAGACGGACTAACCCACGCGGAAGAAGAAGTGTTTGAAAAAGATCAAAGAAAAGAGAGGTTTATAAACGAAAATAATATAACTTTAAAAAGATATAGCGACAACCAAATATTTAATGACCTAGATAATACTTTAATGGACATTGAAAATACCTGCAAAGAAATAGCCGCAGCTTTGGCAACTCCCCCTTCCCCCTCTTACCAAGAGGGGGAAGTGGACCACACCGTAAGTTGACCTTGTTAAATCCGGCTAAAAGCCGGTCTGCCATAGGCAGATTTAACGGGGTTGACAAGGCGGCCTAGATATAGTAAAATGCCAGCGCTCTTACATTCGTCACTTTTAAATAAAATTCACGATTCACGCATCGCGATTCAGTTGTGTTTTGCTGTGTGTATCATGTATCATGATTAATTATGTTAACTATTCGCCTACAAAGAATTGGAAAAAAGAACTCACCAACTTATCGTTTGGTTATTTCCGAAAAAGCCAGAGATACTCAGGGCAGAAGTTTGGAAATTTTGGGAAGCTTTAATCCGCACGCGGTAGAAAACGGTTTAATTCCAAATACCGACCGTATTAAATATTGGTTGTCAAAAGGCGCGCAGACTTCAAGTACTGTGCATAACTTGTTTTTGAAAGCCGGTATTATTGGCGGTGAAAAGAAAAAGAAATCTGTTTATATTTCTACAGACCGCGCTGCCAAACTTACCGAAAAATCCACTGCCGCAGCCGCAAAAGCAGTAGAGGCAAAAGCCAAAGCCGAGGCAGCAAAAGCAGCAGAGGCCGAAGCAGCCGCAGCCGCAAAGGCAGAAAAAGAAGCAGCAGCCGCTGTTCCGGAAGTTGTTGAAACTCCTGTCGCAGAAACTGTTGCCGAAGTTGCTCCGGAAGCTCCAGCCGCAGAGGCCACTACCGAAGTTGCCGCAGAAACCGCAGCTCCAGCAGAAGAACCAAAAGTATAGGTTGACTGAGATTTTAAGATTTGATATTATTGTTAGTAAGATGCAGAACTGGCAAATTTGATAGGTCGACAGTCTGCGAAAATTTAGAAATTGAAGAATGAAATTCATATGGAAGCTGATCAACAGTTTGTAGAGGCACTCGTGAGAGCGATTGTCAATAATCCCGACGACGTAAAAACAACACGCACGATAGATGAAAGAGGAGTTTTGATTACTTTGGACGTCAATCCAACCGATATGGGTTATGTGATTGGTCGTGAAGGTCAAACCGCTCGCTCTATGCGCACCTTGCTCAAGATCGTTGGCGCAAAGCATAATGCCCGCGTTAACCTAAAGATCAATGAGCCGGTTGGCGGGAGAGCCCCTCGCGTTAACCAAGTTGCAACCCCAGTGGTTGATAACAGTATGGTTGATACCAGCGCTATAGACAACTTAGACCTCTAGACACAGATTTAGACAGATTATAAATTGATTACACAGATTAAAAAGTCGCTCTTGGAGAAATCCGGGGGCGGTTTTTTTGTGCACAGTTTTTTACGTATTTTAGCTTTAATCATCATATGATTTAAGGTATAATATTAAGGTAAAGAGAGAAGTCGAATTGGTATGGTAAAAATCATCAGAAAGCATTGGTCTATTTTTTCAAAAATATGTTTTTTGGTATTCTTTTTTGTTGTCATAATTTTTAGTTCAAAGTTTTTTTATTCTAACCCATTACCGGCAAAAGGTTCCTGGTTGGCAACTTCAACTTGGATTGGTGGCGTAACGGGGAATTGGCAAAATGCCGCCAACTGGAGTAATGGAATTCCTATCAGTACAATGCTTGCCGATATTTCTAGTAGCACCTCTGTTACTATTACCGCTACCGGCACAATTGATTTTGATACTCTTCGGGTAGGTGGAGGTACAGCATCCTCAACCTTAATTTTAGTGGGTAATATCGGCGCGGGTATAGATATAGATATTAAAAATAATGGAAAAATTACCCAAAGCAGTACTGTTCAACAAACAATTTCCGGTACCATGCTTATTGAAAGTGGCGGCACACTTAACCATTCAACCAACACCATTGCTCAGGCTCGTGTTATAAATTTTAATGCAAACACCATCACGCTAAATTCCGGTGGTTTTATCTCTGCCAGTGGAACTGGTTATGCCGGCGGCGCTACTAGTAATGGAGCCGGACAAGGGCCCGGAGGCGGTGCGAGCGCTGCTAACAATACAGGCGCGGGTGGAGCCCACGGAGGAAATGGCGGCGACAACACTACAAGTGTTGGTGGTCAGGGATACTGCGATGTGACTAGTTTAAATACAATTGGTTCGGGAGGAGCCGGATCTCAATCAGCGGCCGGTGGTGCCGGCGGCGGTTTAATTATCTTAACCGCAACCGGAACAATCACATTAAACGGCGCTATTTCAGCCAACGGCAATTCTGCGGGAAATACTTCTGCCGGTGCCGGCGCTGGTGGGGCGATAAAAATTACAGCTGATATTATTAGTGGTACGCCAACTAGTTTTACTGCTATAGGTGGAAGCGGCGCCGGTGGTGGTAGTACGGGTGCCGGTGGCGGTGGGTGTGTAGATTTATTTTATACGACATCCAACACGATTACCCCAACCTCGTCTTATTTTTTTATTAACGGAGGCGCTGGAACTGTTAGTGGTGTTGTGGGGAACAGAGGTTCTGGTGGTATTGCACTTGTAAAACAGACCGGTGTTAATAATGGCGGTTTGTACCTTTTAAATAGCGGTTCCGCTACAGCCGTCACCCAACCAAGTTCAACAGTCTCAGCCATTACTGCTGATTTTATTTATGTCAGCAGCACTATTTTTCAAGTTACTTCCAGTAAAACATTTACCTTGGTAAACAGCGATCCTTTTTTCGGAAACGGATTAGGGGAAATTAGGGTATATGGGAGTATGGTAAAGTCAGCGGGTGTTTTTGATAATGTCCATGATACTGTTCTTACTATAGAGTCCGGCGCAAGCGTAACTGTTTCCTCTACTTTTACAGCCAGCTCCTCATTAAATTTATACAAAGGTTTTGGAGGTATTGCCACCGATACGTTTACAAATCTTATTATACAGTCTGGTACAACTACAGTTTACAATTACACCGCATCTGCCTCTGTAGTTCTTTCTAGTTTAACAATCAACGGAGGTTTTCTTACTCACGGCGATAACTCAACAGCTCAAACCAGTGTTTTAAATATTTCTGCGACCGGCAATATTACTGTTAATTCCGGCGGTACGGTAATTGTTACGGGTGTGGGCTATGATGGTGGAAATTCTAGCGCCGGCGAAGGGCCCGGGGGTGGAACAGATACAATTTATGCCGGTGGTGGACATGGGGGAGATGGGGGCGGTGGCACGGATGGTACTTTGGGTGGTCGTGGTTATTGCGACATAACTAATGTAAGCACAATTGGTTCCGGTGGTGGTCAAGCCAGCGTTAGCGGCAACCGTAGTTCCGGTGCCGGTTTGATTATACTTTCCGCTACCGGCACAATTACTATTAACGGCGCTATTAATGCCAATGGAATTGCCGGCGCAGGTGCTGCGGGTGGTGGCGCGGGTGGAGGGATAAAAATCACAGCTAATATTATTAGTGGTACGCCAACTAGTTTTACCGCCACAGGCGGAACCGGCGGTAGCGCTACCACCGGTGGCGGCGGTGGTGGGTGTGTAGATTTATTTTATACTACCTCTAATACTATTATTCCAACATCAACTTATTTTTCTATCGGTGGGGGCAACCCTTCTTCCGGTACTCGTGGTGGCGGTGGTATGGCGCTGGTAAAACAATCTAGCGCCAATGGTGGTCTGTATCTTTTAAATAGTGGTTCGGCTACAGCCATTACCCAACCAAGCTCTACGGTTCCGGCCATCACCGCTGATTTTATTTATGTCAGCAGCAGTATTTTTCAAGTTACTTCGAGTAAAACATTTACCTTGGTAAACAGCGATCCGTTTTCCGGAAACGGATTAGGAGAAATTAGGGTATATGGAATTCTTTTTAAATCCGCCGGATTTAATAGTATTCATGATATTGCTTTAACGGTGGAGTCTGGCGCAAGCGTATCCGTTTCTTCTACATTTACAGCCAGTTCTTCGTTAAATTTGTATAGAGGTTTTATTGGTATTGCCGCAAACACATTTACAAATCTTATTATACAGTCTGGCACAACAACAGTTTATGATTTTAATATCACCACAGTACCTTTATCATTAACAACTCTAACAATGAATAGTAGTAGCGCTCTAACTGCCGCTACTAACACAGCAGCTCAGTCAAATATTCTTTATGTAGTCGCGAGTAGTACAATCACCATTAATGCCGGTGCTACCGTTTTAGTTAATGCCGGGGGGTATGCCAGCGGCGGTACAACCGCAACCGGTAGTGGCCCAGGTGGCGGTGGGGCGCCAACTACAAGCGCTAAAGGCGGCGGCGGTGGTGCCCATGGCGGCAATGGTGGCGCCGGTTCTTTTAATAGTGGAATCGGAGGTACGGCTTATTGTAGTAGTACTAACCCGACTACGATTGGTTCCGGAGGTGGGGGTGGTTCGGCGGTAGGTGGAACTGGGGCTGGTTTAATTATACTTTCAACAGTTAGTAGTACGATCACCATTAATGGGAGTATTAAAGCCAACGGAAATAATGGTGTTGGTAATACTGGTGGTGGCGGCGCCGGTGGTGGAATAAAATTAATTGCCACAGCTATTGCCGGCACTCCGCAAAGTTTTACTGCCAACGGAGGTAATGGTCTTACAACCGGCGGAGGTGGCGGAGGAGGCTGTATTTATATTCAATATATTACTTCCAATAGTGTTACCAGTACTGTGGCTACTTCCACGGGCGGAACTTCCGGTACCGGAACCGCGGGTTCTGCGGGTACTTTTCAAATTACGCAAATAAATAATGTTCCTACCGTCGTGAATATTTTTCCTCGGCAAACTTCGGTTGGGATTGTAACTGTTACCACCACAATCTCAGATGCTGATTTAAACACGACAACACTTTCTGTTTTTTATTCTACTGACGGCATCACCTGGGTCTCTTCTACTATTGCCAACGTAACCGAAGGCGGTGTTGGTGACGGTGTGGCAACAGCTACTCCCACAGGCATCATTACCGGCATAGACACAAATGTAAATGGTACCATCAACCTTACTTTTGAATGGAATGTTGGCGCTAATCTTGCCAATACCGAAGATGCTTCGGTGTATATAAAAATTACCCCCAATGATGGAGTTGGTAATGGTACGGTTGTTTCTTCTACTGCCTTTGCTATAGATACAAAAGCGCCAACCGCGCCCGGTAATCTTGTTTTATTTAATACTTCTACCCAATTGGCAACTCTTACATTTGGTTCGGCATCAGTGGAAGGAAATTTTTTACAATATATTATTTATTACAAAACCGGGTCATCGGTAGTAGCTATTACTGACAGTGCCTTTACTTCGTCCAGCAATCTTAATCTTGGTTTTATTAATTATAATACCGCAACAAGCACTACGGTATCAGGTTTAGCTACTTCAACTCAGTACGTCATGAATATCTGGGCTTATGATGGTTTTAGCAATACCCCGGCGGCTTCGGAAATAACTTTTTATACTTTAGCCAACACTCCGTCTGCGCCAACTTTGTCCGGTCAAACAACAACTACTTTAAATATCGCCATTACTTCCGGTGATACAAACCCAGCTACTGTTGAGTATGCAATCCAAGAAACCTCATCTACCAACTATTTGCAGACAGATGGGACTTTCGGCGCCTCTGCGGCTTGGGCAACCAAATCTTCTTGGGGGACAAAAACTGTAATCGGCTTAAGCGCTAACACGGCTTATACATTTAAAGTAAAAGCCAGAAATGGAAATAATGTGGAGACGGCATTTTCGGCTACAAGTTCAGTTACATCTCTGGCTAATAATGTAACAACGCTAGTGGCCACCAACTCCACCATTACTTCTACATATCGGATGGATCTTTCTTGGACAAATTCGGGACAGACCGGCATGAAGTTGGAACGGGACAATGCTTGTGATGGCAGTTATGATGTGACATTGTATGATAATGTTTCTGTAAATGAGTCGTCGCCGACCACCACTTTGTCCAGTTTGTTGGCGAATACTTGTTATAGATTTAGAATTTCCAGTTATAACACTGCCGGCACTTTAAATTCCACCAATGTTGCCGTCTCCAACGATATCACCATGCCGCCTGCGGCGCCCACAAATCTTACGGCATCAACTATTACCACCAGCACAATTACCTGGAGTTGGGACGCGGTAACCGGCGCGACAACTTATTATGTTTATAATACAAATTCTGTATTAATAGACACTGTTTCGGTTACATCTTCGGTGCAAACCGGACTTACCGTCAGTACCAGTTATTCTGTTTTTGTGCGAGCCGCGAATTCAAATGGTACAGGTGTTTCTTCTTCAATCGCCACTGCTATTACCGGGCCGCTGGCTCCGACCGGTTTACAAGCGGCCAGCCGGACAATATCAACTATTACCTGGAACTGGACCAATGATGGTCAGTATCAATTTTACGCGCAAGATAAAAATAATAATTCCAATAATTCCGGTTGGGTCGCTACCACAACTTGGTTGCAAAGTGGTTTGACCGCCAACACCGCGTACACTTTGCAGGTAAAAGCCAGAGATGTGGGAAGTATAGAATCCGGATTCACCGAAATAACCAGATACACTTCGCAAAATTTCCCTACCGGTATTACTTTTATTACTACCACCGCCAGTTCTATCACCCTGGCAATTAACGGCAGTTTTATAAATCTTGGTTCCGGTTCATCGCTAATTCATATTGATAATGGTGTTGGAGTTACCCAAGATTTAACCAGCACCAGCACTTGGCAAAATACGGGGTTAAATGCCGGAGCGCAATATACCTACACCACTTATGCGGTTAACGGCGACGGACTTTTAACAGCTTCTACCACCGGATCAAAATATACTTTGGCTGCCACGCCTAGCGCTCCCACGGTCTTTGGACCATCTGTCAGCACACTTAGTATTACAGTGACTGCCGGTGATTCTAATTCTGCCGGTGTGGAGTATGCAATTTTAGAAACCGGTTCGGGAAATTATGTCCAATCAAACGGCTCATTGGGAGCTTCCGCATTTTGGGCATCTACCAGCACGTGGGGGAATAAAACCGTAACCGGTTTGTCTGTAAATACGCAATATATATTTAAAGTTAAAGCCAGAAATGGAGAAAATACAGAAACTTCATTCGGGTCAACAGCTAGTTTGTATACGTTTGCCAACGTGCCTGGGGCACCTTCATTAGGAAACGCGGCGACTTCGTCGCTTTCAGTCACAATTAATACAAACAACAATCCAACCTACACAACTTATTCTATATATAATAATACGGCGAGCAATTATGGGGCGGCCAACGGTTCGCCGACATCTAGTCCTGTTTGGCAAACGACTTCTACCTGGGGTTCAAATTATTTTGCTACCGGTCTTTCGCCAAATACAAGTTATAACTTTAGCGTCATTGCCAGAAATGGAGATAATGCGCCAACAGCAACCTCAACTTCCAGTTCTGCAAAATACACTCTTGCTTCTATTCCTTCGTCGGTTTTGGCCACAGCGGACAGCAAAACTCAAATAACTTTAACCTGGGTTGGAGACGCGACCACGTCTTATGCCGAAAACGTAACTGCGGGTACAAATTCCGGTTGGATTTCCGGTACGTCATATGTGTTTATATATTTAACTTGCGCCACCCCTTATTCATTTAGAGTTAAAGCGATAAATGCCGAAGGTATAGAAACTTCTTTTTCATCTTCTGTAACAGCTCAAACAGCTGCTTGTAATGCCGCAAGTGCCGGAGGCGGTACAGCATTTCCGGTAACAGTTTCTCCGCCGGTAGTGGTTCCGCCAATTCCACCTGTTGAGCCCGAACCGGAAATCCCTCCGGTAATAACTACCACCACAGTAATTATTCCGCCAAAGGTTTTACCGCCAAAACAAATTCCGGCCATAGTTGTCGCTACCGGTACAATTAAAACAATAACAAAAAATGTTACCACCACTCTCGAGCAAATTGTTTTTCTTCCGGTAAGAATAATAATAGGCAAAGTTGTTAATGGGCCTCAACAAATTATATTCCTTCCTGTCAGAACAGCTGTAAATAATGTGTTTAACGGTCCCCAACAAATCGCTTTCCTTCCCGTCAGAATAGTTGTTGGCACTGTGGTTAATGGACCTCAACAAGTTGTAATTAGTCCGGCGCCAACAAGTGTGGTGGTTGTGCCCGAGGAACAGTTGGTAGCAACAACGACACCGATTTCTCTTAGGGGAGAATGGGCGTATATTGATCCCGCAATGCTTAATAGGTTTGTTTTTGCGCCGCTGCCAAAAGACTTTTTGGCAATTGGGATTAAGTTTCCTAAAATACAAAACGTGCTGTCACAAATCGGCGTGAACCGGTTTAGCGATATTGAAAAATTAAAATCAACCAACATATATTTGCCCGGGCTTAACAACACGATGGGATTGAATCAGGCAACATTGCCGGTTAACCAGTTGGGGGTTGTGGCAGCTATTCCTTTGGATAAGATTTCTATTTTATTAAAAAACAAAATTCCCGCCAACATTATATTTGCGCAAACTGCCGGGCGCTTAGTAGATCTTAAAACATCCTTGTCTGTAAATGAAAAATCTCATCCGGAACAAACGATAAATACTATTTCCGGCAAGCCGTTGGGGTTAACTATCAAGCCAGACCATCCTGTTTCGCGGGTAAGAGGCTATTTGCTTTATATTCCAAAAGTAACCCAAGTTAACCCGGCGCCAACAATTGCTTTTTCGGCAAAAAATTTATTATTTGGCCAACCGGCCGTAGCTTCTACGGGTCAGGCGCCTACAGAAAAAGAATTAGTGCTTTTGGAATTTGAGTACACCGATCCGGACAAGGATGGAATTTATACGGCCAACATAGAAGCGCCGGTTCCGGCGGGGCAGTACAAGATTTTGACTATTATGGATTATGAAGATCCCAATTTGGGTTCAAGGTCAGTGGAATTAATAGCGGTCGTGGATCCGGAGGGGCGGGTTTATGAAAAAGTTAGTAACCGACAGTTGATTGTGTCCGGCGCCACAGTTACTATTTTTTATCTAAATCCGGATACGCAAAAATACGAATTTTGGCGGGCAAAAGATTTCTTGCAATCTAATCCTTTGATTACAGACGCAAAGGGTGTTTATTCTTTCCTGGTTCCGGAAGGCAAGTATTATCTAAAAGTTGAGGCGCCCGGGTATTTGGTCTATGAAGGTCAGCCTTTTACGGTTGAGCAGGGCGGGGGAATACATACGGATATAGAATTAAAACCAAAATATTGGGGTTTAAAGATTTTGGATTGGAGAACAATAGCGGTTCTTATGCTCGCGGTATTTCTGGGTTACTTCGTCTACAAAGAGAAAAAACTAGAAAAGAAAGAAAAGGTGTTGGAAGATTTACTGGAGAAAAGATAGATTTTGTTGCCAAAAGCCACTTCGAGAAATTGGGGTGGCTTTTGTATTGACAAAGTCGCTAATATATGGTACATTTCACCGTTCTTTTTATGCTGGTTGGGTAAAAATTGTGGTTAGGAAAACCATAGTTTCAGCCCAATCAAACAACAACCGGGCGAGGAGGTTCTTGTGAAGGAATTCAAGCTGAGCATCGAGGATATCATCAAAATGGCTCAGCGGATCATGGAGGGTAGGTCTCCTGACTACGAGAATCTGCCGAGTCACGGGCTGCGTGTTCAGCTCACGAGCGAAGACGATGGTTCGGTCTACTCTCGTACCTCCTGTTTCAAGGGGGTGTGGCAGGATAGCCACTACCACGCAGGCATGCGGGAGATCATCGCCGTCCAGGAGGGCTGGATTGCTTTCGCCGATCTGTTTGGAGCCAAGGGTCTCGCAAACGTGCGTATCTTGCGCAAGGGTGAGTCGGTCACCGTTCAGCCGTGCATGTCGCACAGCATCTACATGCCTGCCGGCGCTGTCATCCACAGCTTGCAGTTTGGTGACACTGTCGTCGGGAATGCGGATGGTCAGAAGAACTGGCACGTCAGTCCGGAGCTCGACAAGCACATCAAGCACCTCGACGAAGAGCAGATCGCGATCTACGGCAACAGGAACCGGCGGTAGGTTCGTTCGGATTCTTTCCGAGCCACCTCATATTGTCCAGGCCTGCCGCGCACACGGCGGGTTTTTATTTTTTTTAATAATTTAGTTAATACAGGGTTTTGACACCGCCCTGTTTTTTTGTTATTATCGTGTGTAGAAAGAGAGGAAACAATGACGACCAAGAGAGACCCGTTGATTGTGACCATGCCCGACACTCGCCCCGCTCGCGAGGAGAGGTTGAAGATGTTGTGGGAGCAAATGCTTTCGCAGAATCCTGCTAACAAGGATTTCATCGAAGTAATTCTCACAATGAAATCATTCGCAACTGCAGCCTATGATGAGTTGCTCAAACGCGCACCGTCAAATACAGAGCTGAGAAGGTGTTTGTTGTGTAAAGATGGCAGCGTGTCTGTAAAAGCAGGCAAGCGAATCCTCGCCAATGATCCTACCAACAATGATTTGGCGCAATTGGTAAATTGGGGCGATGACAATACTTCAGACAAAGCCTGGCAAGAATTGCTGCGGCGTAACAAACAAAGCGCAGTAGCAAACGAAACTCTCAAAGAGATTATTACGAGCTCCTGTCATAATGTTGCCGAGTATCGGGACAAAAAGAAATTCCGTGAGTTGGCAGCCAAGTTGTTATTGGTCCAATCTCCCGGTAAATCAGACCTGATTTGCATTATGGAGCATTGCAGCGAAAAATTGGCAGGGCAAGCAATGGAAGAGTTTGTTGGGCAAAATCCTACCAATGAAGATTTGTGTAATGTGCTTAAGAGGGTTCGGCACGGCCGTATCGCCATAATGGCGATGGGCAGATTGGTTTATACAAGATTTCTCAGCAATGACGCACTTATTCTGATTATTACCACACAGGTCAGTCTCGGTGATAATGCGTATGAGTGGCGGAGACAAGCCTTGGTAAAACTGGTGTTACAGAACCCTACTCAAGAGCAGCTGGTTGAATTAGTTAAGCGAGTGCCAAAGGAGTTTGAGAATCAGGTTTGGGAACTTTTCTTGTATACAAACCCTTCGGAAGAGATGTTGCTGTCGCTGATGGAGATTAACGCCGTGGCAGAAATCTTGCGGCGTCCTAATCCCAGCCGCAAAGCGCTACGCAAGATTTTGGAGTGGAGCGAAGAAGGGTTTGAAGAGTATAAAGAAAAAGCAGCACGGATGCTTTTGGAAAACGGCGCCAATCATGGCGATCTCGTATTAATCGAAGGAAACGTGAGTTCTCTGGCCGCCGAAGCGCGAAAGCGTTTACCGCCAAAGTCGGTGAAAGAAATTATCCAGCAGATGCGGAATATCGGAGCGTAATCGTAATCAGTTCTTAAATACCGGCAGACGGCCAAGTTCGTCTGCCCAATTTCCAAGCAACGAATAAGTATTAGTTTATTGGATATTGCTCACTATGAAATTTAATGTCCTAACAATTTTTCCGGAAATAATAAATGACTACTCTAACCAGAGTATTTTGGGTCGCGCGCAAAAAGCGGGGATTATTAAAATTGAAGCGACTGATTTTCGTAAATTTACTACCGATAAACGCGGCCATGTGGATGATAGTCCGTATGGCGGCGGGCCGGGGATGGTGCTGCAGGTACAACCTATTTATGACTGTTTAAAAAGTTTGGGATTTGCCAAAGGCGGCAAAAAATCCAAAATTATTATCATGGATCCGGCTGGCAAAAAGTTTGATCAAAAAATGGCAAAACAGTTTTCTAAATTAGATAACCTAGTTTTAATTGCCGGCCGATACGAAGGGTTTGATGCCCGGATATATAAATTTGTAGATGAACGAGTTTCGGTGGGTGATTATGTTTTGGCCGGTGGCGAACTGCCGGCGCTGACAATTGTAGAGGCGACTTCCAGAATGATACCTGGCGTCCTCGGCAATGCCGAATAATTAAAAGAAGAAACATTTAACGAAGTCGGTGATTTA
>OBEQ012315778.1_pt1 | contig 15126 bp, 14 predicted proteins | sample 1670901 | NCBI WGS metagenome assembly OBEQ01 (sample SAMEA104232315, study PRJEB22302) | groundwater metagenome | biome: forest; feature: aquifer; material: groundwater | place: USA | collected 2011-08-07 | depth 5.4 m | reverse complement strand
TGCCGATGGTGCGCTCGACCGCGGCCTCCAAGCCCCACAGCGCGCAAGCTTCGAGCAGGACCTCGGTATCGGAATCGCTGCGCATCCGGCGGCCAGCGGCTTCGAGCTCGCGTCGAATTTCGCGATAATTGTAAATTTCGCCATTGAACACGATGACGAAGCGTTTGTCGGCCGAATGCATCGGCTGCGCGCCGCCGGGGCTGAGATCGATGATGGCGAGACGCCGCTGCGCCAGCACCGCGCCGCCTTCGGCCTCGGCCCAGACGCCGCCGCCATCGGGACCGCGGTGGCGCAGCGTCTCGTTCATCGCCTCGCCGTAGGTGCGCAAGGCGTCGGCCGAGGTCGCGGTCCGCCAATCGACCATTCCAGCGATGCCGCACATCCGAACGCCGTCTCCAAGTCTGTCGTGACCGAACCTGAATGCCCGACCGATCGCAATTTTACCAGCCCTTACGTCACAAGGGGGTTGATCGCGCGAGCTTGTTGGCCAGTATGGCGGTCCCGAGGAGAGGCCCGCATGTTTCCAGCCAAGGTCGCCCGCGCCGCCGGAAGCGGCGCCAGCGTGCCGGTTGAATGCTGTCAGATCTGCGGCAACGAGCACCTCGAGACCGTGCTGTCGCTGGGTTACATGCCGCCGGTGAACCAGATGGTTCCGGTCGGGAAAGTGCCACTGCAGTTGCCCTGGTTTCCGACCACCCTGCTCTATTGTGGACGCTGCGAGCTGGTGCAACTCGGCACCGTGGTCGATCCGGTCATCATTTTTCCGCCCGACTATCCTTACACCAGCGGCATGACGCGGATCTTGCGCGACAATTTCGCCGAGCTTTACGCCGAAGCCGCCCAGACGCTCGCGCTTGGCAAGGATGATTTCATCGTCGACATCGGGTCAAATGACGGTACGCTGATCGCGAATTTCCAGAACGGCGGCCACCGCATCCTCGGCATCGAGCCGACCAATGTCGCCAAGATCGCCAGTCAACGCGGCATTCCGACGTTGCAGAGCTACTTCTCCAGGCAAATCGCGGCCGACGTCAAAGCCAAACACGGCGCCGCCAAGGTCGTCACCGCGGCCAATTGCTTTGCGCATATCGAGGACATCCACGCCATCGTCGAAGGCATCGTGGAGCTGCTCGCACCCGACGGCGTGTTCATTTCGGAATCGCACTATTTGATCGGTCTGCTCGACCGGCTGCAATACGACACGATCTATCACGAGCATTTGCGCTACTACTCGGTCGGCAGCTTGGCGCATCTCCTCGGCATGCACGGTCTCGAGGTGTTCCATGCGCGGCCGATCCCGACCCATGGCGGCTCGATCCGGGTCTACGCGGCCCGCAAGGGCACGCGGTCGATCGCACCCGGCGTCCAGCGCATGCTCGACGCCGAACCGCGTGGCGACGCCATGCGCGCGCGTTTGGCAAAATTCCGTGAGGAGGTCACGCTCACCAAATTGCGCCTGCATTCGCTTATCCGGGACATCAAAGAAAAAGGCGGCCGCATCGTCGGCATCAGCGCGCCGTCGCGCGCCTCGACGCTGGTGAACTATGTCGGGCTCGACGAAGGGATCATCGATTATGTCTGCGAGATCGAAGGCTCGCTCAAGCTTGGTAAGTACATGCCCGGCACACGCATCCCCGTGGTCGAGGAAAGCCGTATGTTCGCCGACCAGCCCGATTGTGCGATTATTTTTTCCTGGCACATCGCCGACGAACTGGCGCCGAAATTACGCCAGAAAGGCTATCGCGGCATGTTGGTGACGCCGCTGCCGACGCCCCGCGCGCTATGAGATCGACGTCGACGTAAAGGTCTCATAGAGCTCGGCAAAGCGTTGGCGCGACCGCGCCTCGGGATAATTGTCGACAATGCGGGCCCGCGCGCGAGCCGAGCGGTCGGCGCGCTGTGAACTTGATTCCGCAGCCAGCGTCCTGATCGCCGCAGCGAGCGCGCGGGGTTGTCGCGGCGGCACAATCAATCCCGTGTCGCCAATGATGACTGCCGCATCGCCCACGTCAGTGGCGACCGCCGGCAACCCGCAGGCCATGCCCTCCGCGATGACATTCGAAAACCCTTCGCCGAACGCCGAGCTCGAGACGACAAAGTCGCCCGCCGCATAGAGACGCGGCAGGTCAAATCGCACACCGAGGCAGTGCACATTCGTAAGCCGCGACAGATTTTCGGTGTCCTCGCCAACCATGATCGCGTCGACTTCGGGCAATTCGGCCATGGCGGTCAGGAACCCCTGATGATCCTTCATCGGATCGACCCGGCCGACGTGGATCGCGACTGTTGCGTCCAACGAGATGCCGAGGGTCTTGCGCACCTCAGCTCGCAGGTTCGGGTCGGGTCGGAACGCGTCGATATCGATGCCGTTCTCGATCACTGTGGATCGTCGCGGCCGATAGCCGATTTCGAGATGGACCTTCATTCCCGCTAGCGAATTGGCGATCACGATGTCAGGCCGACGCGACAGCTTGCGGCAAAGCGCGACCGCCAGCCGCAGCCGCGGCTGGTAGCGATCAAGCTCCATGGCCGAGCAGCGTATGGTCCAGATCAATCGTGACTTTCGCTGCCAGCGCGCCAGCATGCGCGTCAACCAAGCGGCGAAGTCGCCGTAATAGAGCCATCCCTGCACGACGCTAGGCTGGCGCTTCCGAATCAGGCCAATCAATTTGAACAGGCCCGCCGCAATGCCGGTCAGGGTCCGGCAATCAAGCGCGACGACCTCGATGCCCGCGGCACGCAAGCGTTCGGAATAAATGCCCCCCGGCAACAAGCTGACCACGATCGATTCATAGCGCTGCGTCAGCTCCTTGGCAGTCACGAGCTGCGTCAGCATCTTTTCTGCGCCGCCGACGCCAAGATCGGGGATGATATGAACGACCCGCGGGCGCGTCGTTTCGAAATACTGATCTTGTTGTGTGAGTAAATTCAAAGACGGACCGTCGATGATCTGCCGAATGGTGCTGCGGTCGGATTTCGCGCAATATTGTCGAGCGCTGCTTCAACCGGCTTAAGCAATTCCGACGCTTCGCCACTCGCCACGACTGCTGCGCCAGCTTCTTCCCGGCATTTAATTACCTTGCCGGTCCAATGCTTTGTCTGGCAAATGTTGATTCAGCCTAGTCGTCCCGGTGCGCAATTGCCAGCCCCCTCTCCAACGGCGTGAAGCTAAAATCTGGAAAGGACCGGTGCACGGCCGCGACATCGAATGCGCGATAGGTGATGGGATTCTGCCGTGGCGTCGCTGTGACCTCGATGGGATCGGGAAACAACCGTGCCACCATCCTCGCCAAGTCCGCATACGAGATCGAGCGGCCGGTCGCCAGGTTGAGCGTCCCGGCACTGCGATGCCGAACAACGAGATCGATCAGCGCCACGACATCGTCGATAGCGATGTGATCCCGCGTTTCCTCGCCTTCGCCGAACAGCGTGATGTGCCTGTCTTTGCGCGCCATACGTCGAAACCGGTTCGGGCCGTAGGAATTGTGCGTATCGCCGGCGCCATAGATCAACGTAGGTCGAAGAATTGCGAGTGGCGCCTTGGTCGCTTGCTTGACCATGATCTCGCGCGACAGATGCATCGCACCGTATAGATCGACCGGTTCGGTCGGCGTTTCCTCATCAACCAAGCCGGAGCGAAACGGATAGACCGCGTCGGAACTGACATAGACCACGTGCGCCGGCTGATTGCGTTCGATAGCGGTGCAGACCGCAGCTGCCATCTGCAGATTCGCCAGGAACGGCGGAACACCGCGGCCTCTGTCCGGAGTGAGTGCGGAGAGAAAGACCAGCGCATCGTCCGGCTTGAGCGCCGCTGCAAGCCGGTCCGCCGCGGAAGCGGATGAAAGGTCGATCTGCTCGCTGCCAATCGCCTGGACCGCGACGCCAGCTTTGACCAGTCGCTCGACCAGCCTGCGGGCGATAAAACCCTTTGCCCCAAGCAACACAACACGTGCCGGGGGTCTGGGGCTGGTCTGGTGATGCGTCAACACGGCCGGCCGCCGCTCAAGACGCCCTGCCGAGCGCAAAATGGGAGAGCCCGACCGCGCGGCAGGTTTTGTGATCGAGACATTCGAATGGATCGATGACGAGCTTGCCCTTCAGCCGGCCAGCAATGTCAGCAGGCTTGAGCGTTCTGAATTCAGGCCACGGAGTCATGACGATCAAGGCGTCCGCGCCGGCGCAGGCATCGAGGGCATCAGCAGCACGTCGCAGACGCGGGTGCCACTGCGGCTCCGGCACCACAACCGGATCGTAGGCGCTGACCGCGAAGGTCGATAGCGACATTAGCAGCGCCAGCGACGGCGAGTTCTTGGTCGAATGGGTATTTTCTTTGTAGGCCAGTCCGAGCAGCGCCAGTGTCGCCTCTCCGGCAATCAGCCCGCCACGGTGGATAAGACGAAGCGCCCAGTCGCGCCGGTGCCGACTGTTGGTCCGCCAAGCGCGCACGATGCCTACATCCGTGCCCTGTGCATCCCCGATTGCGGCGATGGTCGCTAGGTCGCGTTCGAGATTGCCGCCCGCGATGCCAAGGCCGGGCGCCAGATAGGCGTGTTCGCCGATACGACGGTCAAGCCGCAGCGCGGGGGCGATTTCGCCCCAATCGGCTCCGATCGCCTCGCAGATCTCGGCGAGCGTATTGGTGGTTGAAACTGACGACACCAGAAACATGTTGATCGCGATCTTGCAAAGCTCCGCGCTCTCATAGCGCATGGTGAGGATCGGGCACCCATAGGCTTCGAGCAACGCGCGATAGGGCGTCGGCAGCGCGCGACTGGGATCAGCGCAGCCCACCATATAGCGCTCCGGCTTCAGCGCGCGCTCGACCGCACGCCCGAAGATAAGCGTCTCGACCTGGTAGAACGTGCGCGCCGGGTCGCGCCGAAGGCCACGGCAGAAGCCCGGTGGAACCTGGCTCAGCACGACCAAGCTCGCGTCGGCCTTGAGCGCCGGTCCGACGCAATCGATAAGCGCCCGCACGGGAGCAAGATCGCTCGCGCCCTTGTCGTCGGTCGGCACATCCGGAGACACGTAAACGACGTCACACGCTGCAAGGTCCGCGACCGTGTTGCTGAATTTCAGCCGGCCGGCATTGCGCATGATCATCTCGTCAAGGCCGGGCTCGGACACCGTCATCTTGCCGGCCGCAAGCGCCGCGATCGTGCCCGCGTTCTGATCGAAGCAGATGGTGCGAAAGCCCCGCTCCACGGCCGCGGCCGCGGAATTGAGACCGAGGTGGGTCATGCCGGCAAAGCCAACCGTCACCGCGTTCATGTCCGCTCTCCCAACGCCTGGGCGGCGATGCGATTGAGTACACCATTGATCCAGATGTCGGCGTCGATATTGGAGCCGCCGCGTTCGCACAAAGATTTGAAATGCTCATATTCGAGCGCCCAAGTCGGGTCGGCTTGCTCGATCACGACGTTGTCTTCGCTCGGCCGCCCACTTGGCAACACCCGCCGGCGCAACGTGAATATGCTCGGTCCCCATTTGCAGAGCGAAGAAATGTGCGCGCTGCCACGCTCGGCCAGAACATCAGCATAGAAATGATTGCGCCAGCTCAACAAAGTCATTTCGAGCTGGATCAGTGGTTTGCCGGTCGCGCCGAACGCGATGTGGTCGAACGCCCGGTTCTCAAAGCGATTGGCGGACCACAGCGTGAACTCCGCATCGATATCGCCAAGCCAGAAGCTGAGCGTGTCGAGCAGATGCGAACCGAGATCGGGCAGCACGCCCGCGCCCTGGTCGCGCCAGGGGGAATTTCGCACGAGACGCGCCGTGCCGTTGCCATAAAACATGCGGACGGAATAAATCTCGCCGAGCTCACCCGATTGAATGACGTCGCGCATTCGAACGAAATGCGGTTCGAATCTGTGGTTGTAAGCGGTGTAGCAGACGATGCCGCTTGCTTTCACGGCGCCGGCCAATTTCTCCAACTGGGCTTCATCCTCACCCAGCAGAGGTTTCTCCACCAGCAGCGATTTGCGGTGTTGGGCGAGATAGCTGATGAGTGCGTGCTTGGCGTTATCGGGCACGCACAGTAGCGCCGCGTCATATCGCGACACTGGAACGTCCTCGATTGCCTTGAAGTCGGCGTCAGGATGCACGGGATCGACCGTCGCGACGACGTCGGTCCTGGCGACCGCCTTGCGCTTTTGCCCTTGAACACCGAGATCGACACCAATGGCGCGCATATCGAACACCCGGCCGGATCAGGAGAAGATGGCGCGGCGCTCGAACTTCTGGATCTTGTTTCGTACGTCCTCGGGACCGACCGGAACGTTGCCATCGACCTCGCATTCGCAAGCCGCGGCCATGGCCCCCAGCACCGAGGCGATGACAGGATTCCCCGAGGTTGCCATCACCATCGTGGCATAGGCGAGCAACGCATCTCCTGCTCCCACCGCGTCCACGACATTGCCGGCGAAGCTGTCCACGACAAAGAACGCACGCACATCATCGTAGTCCTTGGGTACCGTCCGATACGTGATCAGCCCGCGCTCGCCAAGCTTGAGTATGAGCGTCTTGCACCTTGCCTCGCGATAGAGCTTCAGCGCGAGCGGACGAACCACGGAGTCCTGATCGCCAAGCGCAAACCGCGCCTCGCGCTCGTTCGGCGTCAGCAGGTCGAAATCCGGGAAATCGAGAATGTTGCCCCAGCGGCTGGCGACCTGACTGTCCGCGATCTTGTAACTGCTGTTGCGGATTGCCTTCATCAGCGGCGGGATCGTTTCGGGATTGAAGATGCCGTGCCGGAAATCGCTGAATACGATGGCGTCGCAGTCAGTGTCGCCAATATATTCTCTGAACTGCTCGAGCACGCGGCCGCCAATGCCGCGATTGTCGAGCGTATCGACCTTGAGCAGACGATAGCCGCCGGCGATGAATGCGTTCTTGTTAATGGTCGGACGCGTTCGGTCGACGACGGCGTTGACTTTCACGCCGGCCTCCTTCAGATCGGCAAGCGCGAAGTCCTTTAGCGGATCGTCTCCGAGGACGGTGGTCAGCGTGACATCGCCGCCCGCGGCGCGTAGATGCTTGGCTACGATTCCGGCACCGCCGACGTAATCCGTGCGCTGCTCGTGGCGGACCGAGAACGTCGGCGTCTTGGTATTGCCGCCGATCAAGGTGGTATACGTATAGCTGTCGATGATCGTGTCGCCGACAACGTGAACCTTCAGTCCGCGCAGTTTTTCGATCGCTCCGCGCAAATCCGTGAAACTCAATTTCTCGCCTTCGAGCAGAACAAGAAGCTTCTCGGAAGCAAGGTCAGGCGGCTGGGTCTCGATGATATTCGAAGACGAATACACCACGTCGCCCGGCGTGAATATGAACTCGCCGCCGAAGCCGTTGAGGACGTCGATCTCCTCCTGCGTGCGCGGATCGACCTGCCCGGCCACATATTCGTAGCCCTTGGCGAAATAGTCGGGCTGCAGGGCGCGCAGATTGTCGAGCGGCTTCGGCTGCCGGTCGATAATCACGAAATCGACCATCTCAAGCGCAGCGAGGTTGAGCGCACGGAGATTGTCCGGGACATAGGGTCGAAAGTTTGCCTTCATGATGTGCTCGTCGGCCGTCACGCTAACGACGAGAACATCGGCCTTGCTCTTGGCATACATTAGATGGCGAATGTGCCCCGGATGCACGATGTCGAACGTGCCGTGACACATGATGACCTTCTTGGCACGCGGACGCGGCCCGAGGGTGGCTTTCAACTCCGCGACAGACTTAATCTTTCCACGAAGGATTTCCTCGATCATAGGGGGGCGTTCCTTTGCGGAGTCAGAAACTCGAACCACGTCTTGGTCGCCTTCTCGATGGACGCGGGGTCCCACAGCGGCGCTTCGCGCCAGTATTCGATATTGGCGAGAATGCGACCGACGCCGTCCTCGAAGGTGAGCTCCGGGGCCCAGCCAAGATCGAGACGAATCTTGCCGATATCGGCCCAGGTGCAATCGGGCTCGCCCGGCCGTTTCGGAATCCGGATGACCGGACCACCAAGCAGTTCCACCAATCGATTGATCGACTGCGGATTGCCAGCGCCGAGGTTCCAGATCTCGCCAACACGATCGGTCTCGGCTGCCGCCAGGAACGCTCTTGCCACATCGGTCACATAGAGGAAGTCGCGTCGTTGCGTGCCGTCGCCGACGACCGTGTAGGGCTTAGCCGCAAGCTTCTGTCGCAGAAACACACCAAACACCGCACCGTAAGCACCGGACGTGCGTGAGCGCGTGCCGTAGGCATTGAAGATGCGGATCGAGTTCACCGGCAGGCGATAGACTTTATGCCAATGAAACGCCGCCTGCTCGCCCTGGTACTTGCTGAGCGCATAAGGATATTGCGGCGCAATCGGATGATCCTCGCGCGTCGGCGTCTGCGCCAAGCCATAGCACGACGAGGAGGCGGCATAGACGAACTTACTCACACCGCGCCCGCCATTCGCCATGCGCGCGCAATCGAGCATGTGGGCGGTTCCTTGAACGTTGGTCGATATGTATTCCAACGGCCGCTCAATCGAGGGCACGATGTCGCCGATGCCAGCAAAGTGAAATACGTAGCGCACATCGTCAAAAAATGGATCGCCCGGCCGAAATTCGCGAATGTCGGCGCGCCGGAACTGCACGTCCTTGGCGGCGTGGTGAGCGAGATTAGCCTCGCGGCCGCCCACCAGATTGTCGATCACACGTACCTTGAAGCCCCGCGCGACCAGGACATCAACCATGTGACTACCAATAAACCCAGCTCCACCGGTGACGATGGCAAGCGGCCGATCGCTCATTTCGCCCCGATCTTCTTCATAGTACGCACGTTATAATACCAGTCGTCCTCGAAACTGTTTGGTAGCAAGTGGTTCCGGAAGGCGCGCGCCAGATCGCGCACCGCGTCCTCGATCGTGCGCTTGGGCGCGAAACCGAGCGTCCGCCAGATCTTGTCCGAATTGACGTGATAGGAGCGGTTGTCGTCCGAGGGCGTGGTCACAATGTTGATCGAGTTCCGCCCGGGAAACTCCTCCTCGACCACCTTCTTCGCCATCTGTGCGATGTTGGCGATGGAGTGATTCTGAAAGCCGATGTTGAAGGTCTCTCGATGAATCTTCTCGTGCGGCGCAGCCAGCATCAACTCATAGGCGTCCACCATGTCCTCGACATGGAGGTTCGGTCGCATCTGGGTCCCGCCGAACACCGTGATGGTACCTTTGTTCACGGCGTGGTTGGTGAGGATGTTGACCGACAGATCGAGCCGCGTGCGCGGGCTATAGCCACAGATCGTCGCCGGACGGATCACGACACTGGTGAAATCGTCCGAGTTGTATTTCCACAGTAGCGGCTCACACAGGCCCTTATACTTGTTGTAGAGCGTGAGGGGCACCAACGGATGTTCCTCAGTGACGTCAGGTGAATCGCTCACGCCATAGACGGAGCTCGAAGAGGCGTAGACGAAACGCTTCACCCCGGCGTTCTTGCACGCGAGCACCAGCGGCTCGAAGCAATCGTAGTTGATGGTCTTCGACAAGTTCTCGTCGAGCTCGAAGCTTGCATCATTGGAGATGCAGGCGAGATGCAGGACCGCGTCGTGCCCTTGCACCGCGGCGGCCAGCTTGGCGGTCTCGCGGATGTCGCCTTTAACGACTGTCAAATTCGGGGAATTTGGAAATCGAGCGCCGAAAAAGAGCGTGTCGTATACGGTGACTTTGTGGCCGGACGACAAAAGACGTGGCACCAGAACATGACCGACGTAACCGGCGCCGCCGGTAACGAACACTTTCTCGAACAACGGAAAATCCCCTCTTTGTCGGTCGGCGGCGCTGCCGCCTGCCGGTCGCATTGGAGGGCTTCTTTTAGCTTCCCGCCGCTAGGCTTGCAATCGCCAATCGCCTCCGCAATCGAAGTACCCCGGATGCAAAAATCGCCTTATTTTGCAGTCGCATGGACCGCGATCGTGAACCCGGCCGCGCGCGCGTCATTGTAGAACATCTTCACCGTTTCCAGCGAATAGACGTCCTGATCCTTGCCGACCAGCGACAACTTTTTCAGCACATCGTTAGTCACCGTGATGATCCCGCAGCCGACCTCGTCAGCTTGGAAAATATTCAGCAGTTCGCGCGGGCTGGCCCATAACAAATCAGCCTTCGGTCGGACCTTAAGGATGCTCGCCGCTTCTCGCATCAGCGGAACCGGGTCGATCCCGCTGTCGGCGATGCGCCCCGCGAAGACCGACACGATGGCCGGGGTATCCGGATGCAGCGCATCCGCGATCTTGCGCACTTGATCGAGCGTAAAGACGGCTGTGACGTTCACGATCACGCCGCGTTTGGAGAGCCGGTCGATCAACGGCCCGGCGAACTGGCTCCTGGTGTTGGTCACTGGAATCTTGACGTTGACGTTACGGCCCCATGACGCGATCTCAAGCGCCTGGCGCTCCATTTCGTCGAACTCGTCGGCGAAGACTTCGAACGACACCGGGCGATCCGGAATAGCGGCAAGCACTTTGCGGGCAAAATCGGCGTAGTCGGTCACCCCAGCCGCCTTCATCAGCGTCGGATTCGTGGTGAAGCCTTTGATCACGGGATTGGCGTACATCGCCTTCATCCCCTGCAGGTCCGCGCCATCGGCGAAGATCTTGATTTTGAGCGATTTGAGATCCGCCATGGTTTGACCCTTTCTACTTCAAGCCCCGCTGCCCGAGGATGAATGGCACGGCTTCGGCGAGCGAGCGGACGACCACGTCGGGGTTCTCAGGTCGCGGTTCGCCGCCGTAATCATAGTTCACAAACACAGTGCGGCAACCCGCCGCGCGCCCTGCGTCCACGTCCCGCCAACGATCCCCGATCATCCAGCTTTGCGGCAGAGCGATGCCATGCTTCCGCGCGGCCCGCAAGAGCAGGCCCGGCTTAGGCTTGCGGCACGAGCAGTTATCCGCATCCACGTGAGGGCAGATTTCGATGTCATCGATGGCAATCTCCCGCCGCATTCGCTCGTGCATGGCGGCGATCAGCTCGGCTGGTTGCTGCCCGGTGGCCAGATCCGGCTGGTTGGTCGCGACGATGATTAGATAGCCGGCATCGCGGAAGGCCTACACCGCCTCGCGCACCCCAGGGAAGATGACGAAATCCTCAAGCTTTTGAGGCGCGTACGGCCGGCCATTGCGGACCACGTTACGATTGATCACCCCGTCCCGATCGAGAAAAACGGCCGCTCTCACGCTCATCGGAACAGTTCCTCGCTCGCGGCTAACCTTTCAGGCTGTCGTCGATCTCCAGGATGGTCCACCAATAGTATCCGGAAAACCCTGCGGCGGCGAACATCTGCAGCCAGCCGAGCGGTGTATCAACCGTCTTGCAGGTCAGCATCCAGTCGAGAAAAACGTCCCGTTCGTGTTCGGTGCGGTAGGCGTCCACCTGAACGAAGCCGCGGCGGGGGCACACGCGTTCGATCTCGCGCAGCGCTCGCATTGAGCCGGCGCGATCGAGATTGTGGATGGAATTCACGGCGAACGCCGCTGCAAACGAGTTGTCTTCAAACGGCAGGTCGTCGCAGCTGGCCTTGAACAAGTGGGGCTTGGCGTCGGGATGGGCATTCTCGAGCGCATAGTCCGAAACGTCGACGCCGATGACTTCGAGGCCTGGTAGCGCATCTCGCAGATCTTTAACGAAAAACCCCTTGGCGCAGCCGATATCCAACACTCGGTCACCGGGCTTCAATTGCCAGTGTTCGATCGCACGCTTGGCGACCGACTTCCATCGGCCGTCGTAATGATATCCGCCGTAGCCCTGCTCCCGCGCTCCGTCGAAATACTCACGCCCGAACTGTAACGCGAGCCGGCGGTTCTCCTCCTTGCTTTCTCGTCGCGCGCCTATATCGCGAACGGAGCGTGGCATGGCCCCCAGGAGATTGAACTCTTGCATTCCCTGACCTCTTGCGATCGACCTAGCACTTGCCTGATCGAAAGCCTTCCTTATGTGGCCAACACGCGTCGTGAAACCCGCCTGATCGCACGACGAATTGCGGTGGGATGGCTTAGTCCCAAAATGCGATTTGTAGCGATCGTCCGCAATAAATGTACGATGTTGACACCCCGGACGCCATTTGATACGCGCCGGAGATGCGATGGGATTTAGACTTCCCTCAACCCCTAATCGCCATCAGTACGGGCCGTTTTCATGTCCCACGCTGCCGTCTACCTCCAGGAGGTTTGCGAGATCGCGAAGCGCATTCCACCTGAGGGAGTCGAAGCCCTTTGCGACGAAATGATCAAGCTGCGCGAGCGTGGCGGACGTTTGTTCATCTTGGGCGTGGGTGGAAGCGCAGGGAACTGCAGCCATGCCGTCAATGATTTTCGCAAGCTATGCGGTATCGAGGCTTACGCGCCAACGGACAACGTCTCCGAGCTGACGGCGCGCACCAACGACGAAGGCTGGCACACGGTCTTCTCCGAGTGGCTCAAGGTCAGCCGCGCCAACGCCAAGGACGCCATATTCATCTTCTCGGTTGGCGGCGGCAACATGGAGAAGAACGTTAGCCCCAATCTCGTGTCCGCGATTCAGGAATCCAAGAAACGCAGTATGCGCGTCCTCGGCATTGTAGGACGTGATGGCGGCTACACCAAGCAAGCGGGGGACACTGTGGTCGTGATCCCGACCGTCGAGGCTTCGCGGGTCACACCTCACGCCGAGGCTTTCCAGGCAGTCATCTGGCACTGTTTGGTGTCGAATCCGAAGCTGCAACAGAACGCTACGAAGTGGTGAAATGAGCTTCGCACTTCGCGTATCGATCGCTTCAGCCGACAAATATGTTCGGCTGCTGCCAAAATCGTTTCAGATGCTCGTGGCCGCGCCCCTGCAAAACATCCCGCAATGGACCGGCATTGCCTGGATGGAAACGGTCCAAAACTATCGCCGAACCATCCTTGGCCCATTTTGGATCACGCTCAACCTGGTCATTTTTACGGTGGCGATGACCCTGATTTACGGGGCCCTGTTCGCTATGCCGACGAGCGAGTACGCCGCGTTTCTGACAAGCGGCATGATTGCCTGGTCCTGGAACAGCGCCCTCCTTGTCGAAATCGGCGGCACGTTCATCAACTACGGTGCGTTCGTCAAAGGCATGCCCATCAACAAGGCGATTTTCATCTGGATTGCGATCTACAAGCTGGTGATAGCTTTTTTCCACCACATGCTCTTCTACGTGGCGCTCGTGATCCTGGGAATCATGCCAATAAGCCTGTGGACACTGTTGCTTGTGCCGGCGGTGATTGTGATGTTCCTCATTTCAATTCCGATCGCAGCGATCATGGCCATTTTGTTCACGCGCTATCGCGATTTGCAGCGGCTGGTTTCGAGCACCATGATTGTGTTCCTGATGATCACGCCAATATTCTGGCAGACGCACATGGTCACAGGCTGGCGCAAGGCACTCTACATTCTCAATCCGTTCTATTATTTCGTCGAATTCATGCGCGCTCCGCTGCTGGGCAAGCCACCGGATCTTTTGGTGCTCGGTGTTGTGATGGGGTTATTTGTCTTGTTGTGGTGCCTTGGCGCATACTTTTACCGGCGCTACGAAAAGTACGTCGTGTTCTGGCTTTAGGTGCAAACCATGGCCGAATGCAAGGTAACGCTAAAGGATGTGCATCTGCACATTCCGGTGTTCGCCCCAAACCAGCTCCGGCTTATTCGCAAGTCGCTCTTTTCGTCGGCGATTGGCGGCAATATCGGTGAGCAAAACGGCAAGGTTCATGTTCACGCCTTGCAGGGCGTTTCGTTCGAATTGAAGCAAGGCGAGCACTTGGCACTGATCGGCCGCAATGGTTCGGGCAAGACGACATTACTGAAGCTCATTGCCGGAATTTATCCGGCAACGTCCGGCGACGTCATGACTCAAGGGTCGCTGGGATGCTTGATCGATTTGGAGGCCGGAATTACGCCGGAAATGACCGGATACGAATGCATTCAGTTTCAGCACTTGATGCTCGGCGATCCCAACGAAGACTGGCACAAGACGGCTGAGGAGGTGGCCGATTTTACCGAACTTGGCGGCTTTCTCGAATTGCCGGTGCGGACCTATTCGGCGGGCATGCGAGCCCGACTGACGGCCGCGATCGCGACCGCCTGGCCTCGCGATATCCTTTTGATCGATGAAGGCATCGGGGCAGGCGACAGTGCCTTCCAAGACAAGTTCCAGGCCAGGGTCAATAACCTGCTAGAAAAGGCGGGCTTGCTTCTGATCGCCTCGCATAGCCCGGACTTGCTGCGAAAATATTGCTCACTGGGGCTCGTGCTCCTGCACGGCGAGGTCCGTATGCTAGACAATCTTGAGACGGCGCTCGACTATTATATGCAGAACCAATGAAGTCGCGGCGCTCGTGGCTCAGAGGGCTCGCAACGAATGTGCCCGTCTTCTGGATAGACGCGCCACTCGCAATAAAAAACGTTTCTTCGATGGCAATTGAGAATATGTTAGTACCATTCGCACATGGGTGTGTCCTGGGGTTACAATGACCGAGCCTGCTCCAGTCGTAAGCGTCCTGATCACCACTTACAATCGTAGCCGCTTGCTGAAGCGGGCGATCGAGTCGGTGCTGATGCAGGATTTCCGGGATTTTGAACTGGTGGTGATCGACGATTGTTCGCCGGATGATACGTCGGCGGTAGTCGCTTCCTTCAACGAGCCGCGGATTCGCTACATCCGCAACGAAACGAATGTCGGTTCCAAGCTTGGCGATCGCGCCATCTTGCGTCACTTCGTCTACGACCTAATGCGCGGCAAGTACTGGGTCTATCTTTGCGACGATGACTATTGGCTGTATCCCGACTTGCTCCGGCGCCAGGTCGATGCCTTCAATGCCTATGACAATGTGGCGATGGTAGTCGGAGGCCAGCTGTCCCATTTCCTTACGACGCCAGAATCCCATCTCGGGCTGGCGCCCAATGAAGGGCTCAAACTGGAAAATATCGATGCGTTTTTCGATCGGTCGACTCTGACGCCGAAGACGCCGCATCTTTATTTTATGCGGTCCTCCGAACAGCGACCTTTGTTTTCGAAAACTTGCATGACTGCCGAGGAATTTCTGACTGAATTTGCTGCCGAGCCTGCCGCGAAGAATATCATTGGCGGGGCGATGCTCTAT